>Ga0007870_1000046_pt1 | contig 55475 bp, 56 predicted proteins | sample CryBogCBH04Jul08_FD_71207 | JGI IMG/M metagenome (GOLD analysis project Ga0007870, IMG submission 71207) | Freshwater microbial communities from Crystal Bog, Wisconsin, USA - CBH04Jul08 | ecosystem: Environmental > Aquatic > Freshwater > Lake | place: Crystal Bog, Wisconsin, USA | collected...
GCCAATAATTACGATAAATATGTTTTACAGCTGGGTGTGTATAAAATGAAATATCGTCGTTAGCAAACTCATCACTAATATGTAGAATTGTTACGAGTGTGTTTGATTCCTTAAGTATATCCAAAAATGCTTGAAATATAGGAGTAATAATTTTACCTGGTATTTTTTGGTATAAAATAATTGGATTTTTACATACTATGACATCTGTTATAGCATTTAATGGTATATACATAATTTTCTGTTGATATATTGATTCTAACCACTGAAGTTCATAAAATGTATTAGGATTAATCTCTTTCATATGAAATATTGTTTGTATGGGTTCAAGTTCGCCCTGAAAGGCACTTATAACAGATGTAATAGATTCTTTACGTGATTCTAACACATTCATGACTGGTTTGAATATTTCGGTCGATGTGTTAAATGTATCCTTGAGAAGACTTAGAATTAATGGGTGATATTCTATTAGTGTATCATTCTTTGTTATAATAAGTTGTTCAAATATACGATACCATCCAAAATTTTTCATAAATTCTTCCATTCCCATTGATTTCCAAGCAGTAAATAATTGCTGGATAAGGGTTGGTAAATTATCTTTACGTTGTAAGGCTATTTCACGTAAAAAATTATTCCATAATTGTATATTATTTTCATGTGGTGTTTTTAATGATTGATTTGGTATAGTATCAATAATTTGTTTTTGTGATTGTATATGTTTAGATAAACATGCCATAACATCTTCTTGGCTAAAACATTCAGTATTATTCCATAAATCGCTATCAAATTTATCTACACGAGAAAAATTATTAAATTCTGATTGTTGATATGCTGGATCTTCATCTTGAAAACAAGTAGCTACTAACGGAGTTGTAAAATAAATATTTAATAGATTATCACCATGATTCACAATCATATGATCGCCACTTGTAAAAATTCCTTTATCTTTGACAAGTTTACATAATTTACGGGCTCCTTGTTGTGTAAGAACATACGCATAATTACAAAAATGGAAGTAACGACGTGGTGATGGTTGGAAAAGTGTATTTAAGGCTACTTTCGCAAAATGTTCATTTACAGGTTCTATGATACTTGGAAATACTTGTTTATTAGGTGGAAGTACTCCTCCTAAATAAATTACATCAGCATCTTTGGGTATATGTTGTGCTGACATTTGCCACTGTAACAGCCATTTTTGTGATAAACGCACGTCATCCTCCATAATAAAATAAGATTTAGCTAATGTATCATTTGCGAGTTTTTCCCATAATCCTAAATGTGATAGTGCACAGCCCATAACTGATTTTTTCCATTTAAAATCATTGTCACGGAAACAATGAACTAAATCCTGGGTTAAAGTTAAATTACGACCATCAACTGCTTTCCATAAATAAACTCGTTCTTTAATATTTGGATGATTGGATTTGAATGAGTCTAATCTATCTTTGCGACGCTCTAAATTAATCACATAGGCTTCATCCATACCATCGGCAAATGGCACTATAGCCTTAAAATTTCCACGATGAACATAAAATGGTGTACCCCATTGCTGGGCAGCACGCATGGATACATCGCAATAAAAGTTACGTAAAGGCAATCTTGGACAATTTGTACGTTGTGTTAATATACTTAATATTGACTGGTCATGACGATGTCCTAAACAGTCTTTAGAGTATGGTTTCCATTTTTCACCAACAATAACATCTCGTTGTGTTTTAGCTATTGTAAGCGAGTCATTTTGTATTGAATTATATGTATGTCCAACTTTGAATCCCATAGCACCAGCCCAAATCTGATTGGCTGCTAGTTCTGAAATAGTTGTCTTAAGTTTCTCACAAAAGGTAGTATGGCACCACCGAGCATTTGTTTGCTTGTCATCATCTAATAGAAACACTCCAGTAGTATCAATCTGCTGCCAAATAGATTCTAGCGAAGATGCGATGACTATACCTGAATCTAAGTATAAAATAGACGTACCTTGTTCGGTTGATTTTAACATATCTGACTGTAGCCATAGCTTCCAGGCAAAATGTTGAGGTTCCCAAAAATCTGACCATGGTGTATTATTTGTAGGTAATAGACGTACTTGTGTTGCATTTAATAAATTATACTTATCGTTTGGTATATCTGGAAATACATATACAATTATAGGTGTAGTAGTATCTGTTCTGCGGAAACTTGCGATCAAATTCACAGCACATTCCATATATTTCAAATTACATGCCGTTACAACAACCTTCTTTATGGATTGTGATGAGGTTGGTGGAGTTGATGAGGTTTGTGGGGTTGGTAGGGGTTGTAGAATTGGTGGTGTTGATGGGATTAATGATGTTGATTGAGTTGTTATGGTTTGTGTTATACTCTGCTTTCCATAGTTCAATGCTGTTTGCCAATCTACTTGTATATCTTTGTTAAGTATATGTTTAAAAATAGATTTTGCAACTTGTGTCATTGTTTTTTCACACCAAATACGCTTGTATTCAGATAAAGCTGGAACTGATGCCATAGCTTTCCAAGCCTCTTCGTTATCTGCTATTTTTCTTACAGCATCTACTAAATCATTTGCGTTATTTATTTGGTTCATATTTATATATCCTTTTGAATCAAAGTCACGATCTACAAATGGATCACCCCAATATATAGGAACGGCACCAGCTACCTTAGCATGGAAAAGTTTTTCTGTTGTATATCCTGGGCCAGATGAATTTTCATAAGTAATTACAAACTTATATTTTTTGTAAAAGTCTACTTTCGCTAATTCACCGCCACCACCACCTAGACCTGCTGGAATAGGACCATTTGGTAAATTACAAAACAATCTGCCACCAGAATCTACAGGACGCCACTGATTAAGAATAGCAAATGCTGTATTACGATTTTGATTATTAGGATTTGTTGCCACAAACGCACAAAACTTATCTTTTTGAGCTAGTACATCTGGATTTACTGTTAAACAGTCTTTGAGTGACACTGGTTTTGGATTGACTATCTTATCTACATCTGCGTCAAACCAGTTGATTTCAAGTACCCATAATGGTAAACGAATATAATTTGTATCAGGACTATACATGTATCCTAAGTTTAGAAATGTATCTTGATTCTTATTTGGTGGTGAATTTTCACCTGAAAAATATACTTTTGGAACATTTGGATATTTAGTTTCAGACCCATTGCTTAATGGTCCAAAAAAGACAAGATTTGGATGTATTTGGTCATTAACAACACGTATATTATTTTGTTGACCAACCCAAGATAACAAATATATGAAAAAATTATGATTTGGTTGAAATTGATCCCACATATTACAAAATGCAACTCGTAGTTCATTCTGTGGTAGTTGTAGTACTTGTGGTTTAGGAATAAATGGTTTTGTAATTATACCATTATAGGTTGTTGATAAGGATTGTACTGAAAATCGTTGACGTAATGCTTGTTGACGTATACTAGCAGATTTGGGATGAAAAAAATTTTGGGAGTTTGCGTAATCTTCTTTGAGAATCTTCCATGAATTAACTGCGGCCTGAATTTCATTTAAACTATAGAAATATTGACCAAGTGATTTTAGTTGCTCACAATTATGAATCATAGGTATACCTAGGTAAAGGGCATCTAGAAGATAGGATTTTAATGGACGAAAGCGTTGATGTGAAATAAATACTGTTTTATCTCTTAACAAATCAGGAAGTCGCACACGAGGAACTATGGCTCCACTAATATCTGGTAATAACAAATTACGTGCTATATTTCCATTAAAAAAATTATTAGTTTTTAGCTGTTCGCCGTTATGAACACCAAATCGTATGGTATCACCACTGACTCGAATTTGACTTATAATTGTCAGTGGTAATATAGCATGACTAGCATTACTAAAATTACTTTCTACAATTCGAGCATTCCAGCTTACCTGTGGCGGAATATTTGCTGCTAATGTTGACTCAATACGTTTTGCTGAATCATTCCAACTAGGCAGATTATTTTCATTGATGAATATATCCAGGACATCGGCGTCCCATATATATGGAACAGTTTGAACGGGCACATTAGATATGAATTCTAAATATCTTATATCTTGTGCGTTCATATGATCATAGGTCCATATAGCTGAAAGATTTTTAAAGTCCCGTTTGAAAGGATTCCAATGATAGACAGAAGATTCCATATCATAAAATACAGCAGGATAATGTACAAAATAAATCACTTCAGTAGCATATTGTTTACGATCTTCTGGTGTTAATTGCCATACAACTTCAATGATTTTATCATATTTTTCGTTTGTAGGCCAAGGCTTACGTGGTGGTAAATTTTGAGCATGTCCCGCGACATCAATAAACCAATTACTTTCATCCTTTGGATATAGAAGGGTTACATCGTGACCAGCTTTAGTAAATGTACGTGCTAAAGCACACGCAATTTGTGGTAGTGAACCACTAAAATAACTATTTTGGAACCGAACGGTTACTCCTAGTTTCATTATCTAAACACATCTAGAACAATAGGTTTAGATAAACTACGGGATGTCAATTCAGAATGTAACTCTTCAATGTACAAATGGTAAATTATCTTTACGCTGGGTGACTACACGTGAATGCGTTTCTATTAGTGTACAAATGGCAACAGATTCTGAGTTTACAAAGAATGAACGAAGTTATGTTGTGCCTCGAGTAGATGGTGTAAATTTGGACTGTGGTGGTGGATTTTGGTATGTACGATTAGGTGCTTGGATTGGAGATGGAACTCAAGGTTTAGTAGATTGGTCTGGTATTTATGGACCTGTAGCTATCGTAAATCCTAAACCTATTACCTCTGTTATAAAATCACCTGCTCAAATTGTACATACACAGGCCATTCAAAAAGGACTACGTCTACATACAGGAAATTTAGTACCAATGTACTTTATTGTAGAACATTCATTAAATCCAAAATTTCCTGCTAGTGCAACCGTTACAAATTATGTATACGACTATGGTAAAGGCCATATTGATTGTATGGATTTGTTGTTTGGAAAAGATTATTCAGTTCGTTTTGGAGTTTTTGTTACGGAGAAATTAGAGAAAATAGAAATTCGTCAATTAGGCGAATGGCAGACAGTACATAATAAACAGGCAGCAAGACCCATTAAGCATGGAGATGGCACACAAGTTGCTATGGGACGTGCCGACGCAGTTTTATTACAAGAAGCCAGCCAAAAAAAAGTGGTTCGCTTCGGGTCACATAGTGATTATTTACGGTTTAAGGCCGCTGAAACACGTACTCGTGAGGAGCTCAACTAATTACCAGATATTATTAGGATATCCATAAGTTTGTGACTGTGTAGGTGTCTTAGTTGGATATGCTGTTGGACTTGGGCCAGATGTATAGGGGTAATTTCCCCAACTAATTAATCCACTATAGATAAACATATTGCCCATACCAAGGGTAGGCTGGACGTTATTGTGAGCTACGTCACCACCTGTAAAATTTATTGTTGATGTCCATGTCTTAGAACCACTACCATCATACGCAGGATAGGAAGGTCGACTTAGGTTCGGATAGGCTCCACTTGTGTTATTAAAATCATCATTAATTGTATTCTGTGTATGATTATGGCTTGGCATTTCTGGTATAGTTAATGTATGTTTATATTCGCCAATTTGGTCACCAAGATTAATTGTAAAGGTTGAATTATTTATGTCAGTGCCCATACCAATAGCACCGGGTACACGACCAGAAGGATTTGGTAAATTAAATTGATCACCTGAACCACCAAAACTATATCCAATTACATTAAATAAAAACTGGAAATCGGACTTATTAAGTATACGACCATCGCATTTCAGCCATCCCATATGATCAAATTGGACGGCTGAAAATTTAGAATCACCAACTGTAGGCTTCTGATGGGCACCAAATGTCAAAAATTCACGATTGCGACTGGTCATCTACTTAGATGAAGGTTTTTGTTCCTTTGCCTCTACAAACTGTATAACAGCGGTAAATAAAGCAGGTCCAATAAAAGAAACTCCTACACATAATCCTAGTGCCGGAAGCCAGCCAAATCGTTGTGCCAATATACCTATATTTGTAAAACCAGTAAGTACTCCAAAAATAGCAAATCCTGCGATTCTTACAGATGATAATTGATTACGTAATTGTTGTAAAACTTTTAATGGAAATAATATTGATTGAAGTAATATATTTGCGTATATTAGAAATGAAAACAATATAAACAGAGTCCAGTAATTCAATTGTAAATAAATCGCAAACACCCATGTTATAATATAACTTGATATCATCAATATGACAACATCAAGTGCGATAAATGTCCAGTTCATACCCTGAATTAGGCACGTATTTTGATACAACGACCTGTTGCTGGGTTTATTGTTTGTCCTTCAGGACATATTTTTGCCTTACGAGTTTGTATACAACGACCAGTTTTAGGGTTAAGTTCCTTGCCTTCAGGACATGTCTTTTTGGAATTTGTTTTTACCGTTTTGCGACAACGCTTGGTTACTGGGTTGTATGTCTTTCCAGGCGGGCATGCTTTAGGAGCATTTGGTGTACGCAACTTAACAGGTGGTGGTGGAGCTGCAGCTGGTTTTTCAAGATATCCTAAAAATGGTTTATTATCAGTAAATCGTTTGAGTTCCTGAAAAATTAAATGAGATATAGATAATTTTGTTTTTACACGTGGATTGTTTAAAAAACTATATGTATTTTTCCAGGTTGACATATGAAATTGTATACATGTTGTTGTCATATCACATATACCTTCTTTGCCAACTAATACATGTAAAAATTGGTGTAAAAAATTATCTAGACGTTTAGTTAGTTTTTGAGGATAAAACATATATAGTGCATAAACTAGTTGTGTTAAGTCTCGGCCTGGAATATAACAGGCGCGAGCCTTATTAAAATAATTATTACCCTGAATACGTAATCCATGCCAATCTATACATGAAAATCCGAAATCAATCAATTTAAAATGATATTCATTTGTAGTTGGATTTTTTATATACATAATATTATCAGGTTTCAAATCACGATGATTCATATTATAACGTGTACCAAATCGGTCTAGACATTTAGCAATATCCCATAAACATAATATAATAAATTGTTCAGCTCTTTCTTTTGTAAGAGTCATATTGCGTAATAAGTTATCAAATGTATTGTCTAACAAATCAATAACTAATATTGCCTGTTTGTTATCAGGATCGTAAGCAACCTTATACAAATTTGGCACATAAGATCCATCATTTGCTAAAATTATTTGTATAATAGATTCCTGTATCATAGAATTGATATCTCGATCTAATTTTTCAGAATTAAACCTAAATACTTTAACAGCAACAAGTTTTTCAGTATCTTCATCCATTGCCTTATATGTAGTTCCATATGTACCTGAACCTAATAGTTGAATAATCTTATAATCTTTTTGACCAATATATAACATAGATGGTTTAGTGCTACCTTCTATATATTCAATATAACCACGCTGAAGCATATTTTTGTTAAAATTTTTAACATCTGATTTTGGTGTTAAAATATGATCAATACCATATTTTTTAAGATCCAATTCTTTTGACTCCATCTTACTTAGTCTTTATATAAAAACCGGCAGCAGCACCTACTGTACACAATATTGTGCCCCACAATATATCTATAACGGTCATATCCAGCGTCCAATGTTTTAATGTCGCATAATTTGTAATATCATAAAATGCATACATTAGGAATCCTACAAAAAGACCATTACGAGTAGCAGTATATATTGTATTGGCATCTTTAACTGCCCATATATAAATCGCAATCGGGAGAATAATATAAATCAGGGCCGCCGCAAATAACCGCGGGTCAATCGGTTCGCCTTGTATACGTTTGAATAATTCTTGATGATAACTATTACGATAATAAAGCCATACTATATCCATAAGTAACATTACAATGGCCGACGTGGCAATAGGCTGTAATGAATTCATCTTACTTATATGTGCGGTTTGTGCAATGATTTTGACTCAGTATGTTTATTAAATGGAACTCGAAGGGTTTGGTGCAAGTATGGTTGGACGTGCTTTATATATCTACTGTCGTGACAATGATGCTTGGATACCCTGGGAATTTGTTTCCGGTACTACATATTCATGTCGCATATTGATTGCTGGGTCTGATACTAAACATTTACGCTGTGTGGAAACAGAATATGCCTGGACATTTATTATTCGTCCTCAGACACCCAAAGATTGGTCATGTATAGCCACAATAATTCGTGGTATGGGAGGTTCAGTCTTATTAGCGTTTGATATTGGATCGCCACCTTGTCCACCTACATTTGTACAATTTATGGATAGTGTATTAACTGAGGGACGTATATTGCTTACTCGATTGTGGCTTGGTCGAAATATTGAAATTCCTTCCATTCCCGATGCTATTTTCTTTCCAGTGATTCATGATGATTATGATGCTATTTATGATATGTTAAGACGATTACCAGCTCGTGGGAATCACGGAGCCTGGAATCCATTGCCAGCCTCAGATTGGATTTCAATAGTACGTGCGACTGCCGAATCTGGACTTGGAATGGTTATAAGTGATATTGGAGAAACATCATGGCAATTATTTTGGCATAAAGTTAGTGATTCTCGTGCTGAGCCTTCACATACATTAGTATCTCGTGGATTTCAAATGATTCGTAGTGGAATGGTTTTAGTCGAGAAAAATCAATTGTCTTAATAAGGATGAAGCCAATCGTATTTTGGCTCTTATTAGCTATAAGTCTAATGTTTATATACATAGGATATACAGGTTGGTGGAAACATCATCATTTAGTATCAGCCCACGTTATTAATATGGAAGGGTCTGAGGACAGACTTGCCGAATTTCAGGAACATGCTGTAACAGCTGGACTTCCAGTTATACGATGGCCAGCAGTAAATGGAAAAACAATTAGTGAAGCAGATTTGGTACCATTAGGATTAAGTAAATATATTTATAAGTATTCGCAAGAACATAAACAACCAGGGTTATTAGGTTGTTATTTATCACACCGTGAATTGTTACGACATTTAGAGACAATAGATTGTGATGACGGTGATATTCATATTATATTTGAAGACGATGCTTATATACCTATTGACTTTTTTGATCAATTACGCGATGTTATGAAAGATGTACCTGCTAATTGGGATATTGTACAGTTAGGTGTAACATTTCCTAACTTGAAACCCTGGAAGGGACGTTTACATCGACATTTAGGAAATAAAGGCAATGTTGGCGGATTTGCCTATGCTGTACGTCATGGTTCACTTACAAAAATTAATAAAAAAGTGGCAATTATGTCTGATCCTATGGATGTTATGATACGAAATCAATGGAAAACATGGACTATATTCATTGCCTGGCCTGAAGTGTGTCCTCACAATGACCATGGTAAGTCAATTATTGTTCAGAAGTAATATACAACATACGATTATAGTATAATCAATTGTTGTTAAAGTTGTTAATATATTTATTTGCGATCCTTACGATTCTTACGTGTCTTGCCATCCTTCTTAGAGAAGAGCTTGAATGTACCCTTCTTAGGAGCATAGCCAGCGGCGGCAAGCCGGGCAAACGCCTTCTTACCTGCAGCATGGGCCTTGCGGCTTACAATGCGACCCTTGTGCATCATTAAATCCTTCTTGTAAAGACCGCCGGATGTGTGCTTGGCAGTTCCGTGCCAGACTTTGATACGGGAACCAACCGCGGGAATATCAGCACCACCAGTAGCGTAAACAGGCATAGGCTTCATTGACATGTTTCTATATTAAGGCAGATTAATTTTTGCGTGTGAAGAGTTTGAACTGACCCTTTTTAGGAGCATAACCAGCTGCTGCTAAACGTTTGAAGGCTTTTTTACCGGCTGCTGCCTGCTTTAGACTGACAACCTTACCGCGTTTATTTATGCCTAAATCTTTACGTGTTAAACCACCAGATGTACGTAATGCTTTACCACGGTAAACCTCATACTTAGAACCAACTGTTGGAATCATTCCACCTAATGCATAGGCTCCAGATGGTATTGTAGGTACATATTTTCCAGAGGCATCGACATCTCCACCATTTTGACGACGATTCTTACGTGTTTTACCACCACCTGTTGTAGCACTAAAATTAGAGCCTGTCATAATTTGATTGAGTGATGTATTCATAATGCTTTCTAACGAAACAACATATTTTTCTCAAATGTAGTTGGTTCACGTCCAGGAACAGCTGATTTTACCACAATAGTATCTAACCAAGATTCTACACTATTTAAGACTGGATTAGGGTCCAATTCACGAGCTCGTTCTAACGCAACACGTGATCGATAATTATAAAATTCTTTGTCTTCCTTGAGTTTGCGAAGAGTTGTAACCCATGAATCCAAATCACCGCGATCACAATAAATTGCTGCATCGCTACAACATTCACGTAATCCGGGTGTAGGTGATACAACAACAGGTATACCAGATGACATAGCTTCTACAGCAGTACGACCCCATGTTTCTTCTTTGCTTGGCATAATTTGTATCATTGTCTGGGCATATACTTCCTTAATTTCTGTTGTATGTTGAATATAACGTAAATTTGGTAAACCATTATATGTAATTTGTTTTCTATATCCGCCAATTATACCTTGAAACTCTATTTCAGGTATTGCTTTAGCTAATTGTATAAGTAGATGTCCACCTTTATTCTCATTTACATTGCTGAGTGTAACATATTTCTTTGTACGTTTTTCTTCATCAACACGATATGCACGATAATCAACAGCAGGAATAAAGACTTTCACATATTTATCTGGCAAATCTTTACGTTGTGAGCGTAAACTTTCAGCATTAAATACAGTCCATTGTCGACCTTCAAGACGACTGTCAGTCCACCGTAGACCTATGCTTCGAACATAATTATCTGTATGTACCCATTCTACAAATGGCTTTCCAGTTATACGGCTAAGCCATAAAAGTTGCTTACGGTATAGATAACTATGACTATGAAGTATATTGGTGGTTTTAACGACTTTATAAAAAGTTTCAATATCATTCAAATCAAAACAGCGTACATTATCGTATGTACGTTGCGGATATCCTGGACTTGCTACCCATACATCATACTTATATGGTTTTGACATACAATATGTATTGATTGTATGAGCACATATTTCAGAACCAGCATTTACAAATGGCACATAGTCATGAAGAATCCATAACATGCGTATTCGATTATCTGCTGGCTCTATTTCTTTCCATATTGGCCATTTATTATATCCTATATTTGCTGCTTTTTCGGGCGGTATATATATGGATTGACGAACCCGTGTATCACCAAACAAAAGGATAATTATAAATAAACTGGCTAAAATTAACCAGACTAGATGTTGGGTTTGTGTTTTTGCCAATGGCATCCCTATAGTAGCATCGGGTATTTATTGTGGAATAGTTGTATCAGCTTGTTCACGTGATTGTGGTGGATTTATACGCCATTTATTTAAAAGAGTTTTATCATATGGTATATTTGATTGTGTACATTTTTGTAAATATTTTGCCATGCGATAAATATTATATAAACTATATACACCGGCAAAATGAACAAGAAAATCACCAAATTGATAAAGACGCACTGTTGAATCATCTGCGGTTTCATTTGGACCAAATATATAAGCATTAAATAACCAATGAGTAGTAATAGTTTCTATTTTTAAGTAGTCTGTAGGGTTTGTCTTATATAAATCTATCATAGCAGCATTATCCCACCAAATATGATATAAATATTGTGTTTGACAATAGGCACGATTGAAAAAATCATTGGCCCATGCCGATTTACCTCGTATAAACATATGACCATTATTAAAATGATTACATGCGTCTATTGTCCATAATAAATCTTTATTACTTGGAATCAACTCTATAAAACTTTCAAGTTTAATAGTATCATTAAGTATTATTGAATCAGCATCAGACCAAAAAATCCAGTCATAACTATAGAGATGTTTTTGTATTATATTGAATTTTGACCATTGTACTGGTCTATGCCTGTCCCATACATCTTGTCCTCCTATTATAAAATCATACCCATGTTTAGCAGCATATGCTTTTTTAGACTCTATTAATGGTTCCATAGCTTTTATATAGTCAGGTCCTATACATAATGTTACAATAGCAATTTTACTTGTCATTACACTGTATGTACATTTCTAGGTTAGGTCTTTAAGTACTTTAAAAACATGTCTTAATAATAAAAAAATTGACACAATTGATTTTTGTATGTATAGTGTCAACTCTACCTATTAGTTCATTTGTCTGTTTATAAATGCATGGTCATTCAGTAATTTCTATTGTTCCAGAATCTATTCGTCCAGTCACAAAGTATATTCGTGATGGTGATAATGGATTTATTTGTCCTTATTGTAAAGTAAAAAAAAATAAACAAAATACTATGTTATATCATATTGAAAAGAAACATGAACATAAAATGAGATTTGAATGTAAGCTATGTAATGATTGTCCAAAGTTTCTACAAAAATGTACATATTTACATCATTTGGCAGTAGTTCATCCTGATACCCCACATCCAAATGACAAGGAAAAGAATCCTTATGCAAATGTAAAATATGAATGTCCTGATTGTAATCATGCTACACACACGAAAGGAAATCTAAGAATTCATTTTGCACGAGTTCATTGTGAAAAATGGATTCCTACATATGTTGCTAATGAAGTATGTAAGGGTGGATGTGGTAAGATCTTTGCTAGTTCTACAGCCTATCTACATCATGCTACACTATGTTTTAAACATAAAGCACCTAGTGATCAATCTAAGATGCTAGATCTTATTAAGTAAATTGAATGATATCCAATGGCTGCACAACCTAATAAAATAAGCATTTCAAAATAACGACGACTTGCGTCTTTTTTCAAGTATGCTATTAATAAAAGTAATGGAACAATTAAAAATATATGAATCCAGTTAACCCAGGCACTTTTATTTTCTTTTAATTTACCATAGGCACTATAACTATGGTATACAAGAATTATAAGTCCTAAAACACCAAGAGCATTAAATACAGCATCAGGTGTAGTTTCACGTGCAAATCCTACATATAAAAACAGTGGGCCAACAGCGGCTACATGAAACAAATTTCGTTGAAAATCTGTCATAACTCTAAAAAGTGATAGTATTTTATTTTTGATTGTAACCTGTAATGTCACTAGAAACTACTGTTTTACAATTAGAATCACTTGGTACACCTTTTGCTGTGATTACAGCGCGATGGTTACGTAATGAAGACATAGCCGGACGTGGAACTCATGCACTTAATGATCCTCTTATACAAACAATAATACATGAAGCACAGATGAAAACGGCATGTGGCTGGAAACCGCCTACTGGTACACTCACAATCTATTGCGATGGATCATGTACATCAAATGGTAAACCGGAGGCACGTGCTGGATTTGGTGTATATGTAACACGCGATGGATTTGATATACATAGACATAGTGAGCGTATTGGAGATACTGAACCTCAAACAAATCAACGAGCAGAATTACGTGGACTTCAATATGCGTTAAATTATTTAGCAAAGTCAGGAACAGCTATTGGAATTATTTATACTGATTCTAAATATGCTTTGAATTGTTTAACAACATGGGGGCCTGGTTGGGAAAAACGTGATTGGAAAAAGGCAGACGGAAAAGATGTACTTCATCAAGATTTATTAAAACCTATGATGGAGACTCTACAATTTCTGGGCAAACGTTGTGAACTACGACATGTATTAGGTCATACAGGTGCCGGTGATAGTGCTTCATACGGAAATGCAATTGCTGATGAACTAGCATGTTTAGCAACACGTTAACGTATTTGTATATTAGATTTTGCAGCAATATCATCATTCACATTTAAAATAGTTGGATTCATTATATAGACATTTAAATTGTTGAAATACATATTTAACTGTACATCTATTTCATGTGACATATAACGTAATTTAGGTAGTATACGATGTTTTAATGAACCATGTTTTACCATATAGGCATGTGTACCCCAATTTCCAACATCGACCTTAACTCCTCGTAATAAATTGCCACCTATAGATGTACCGTTTGGCTTATTTATACCTAAATAGACAATATCCCAATCTTTTGGAATTGAATGACGACGTTTTTCCCATAATTCCATAAAATTTGCTTGAAATTCAAGATCGTCCTCTGTTATTAAATGTCCCCAATGTGACGGTAAATCTAATGATGCTAAATGTGTAAGCAAACGTTTATGACTTAACCAACATCCAACAGCTCCTTCATTACGATTTACTATATCAGAGTCTGGTGTATTTGGTTCATAACCACGCTTACATATTATATGTCCTACACCATCATTAAATGCTGATTGAATAGGTTCAGTTTTACCATATGTAGCAGGCCAACGGTGAACTATATTTGAAAATGAACGTGTATTTTTAAGAATATTACTCATACGCTCTTTGTCCTTATCAAGGTTAATAACCCATATTGTATCGATTGTAGGTGATGATGGTCTACCTACATATAACAACATTAATACTGCGACAATCACTAAGATTACACACAGTACTACTGGTTGTAATTTCATTAGATGCTTCTTACATAATGTTGATAAATTATTGGCTTAATAATTTTATTAATGTCTCGGCAGATTCCAACGCACCTTCCATCCATGTTTGTGTAAGACTTATAGATTCACCTGCTACGTACAGATTAGGTGACGGATTCATAGCTAGTTTAGAAGCTTGTTTTACATCATATTTACCTGGTAACCAATATGTACATCCTGATGGCCATTCATGTTTCTTAAGATATGTTGGAGCCGGAATTGTTTTATCAGGAAATAGATTGCGAGCCTGTGTTTGAATTTCTTTTTCTAGTGAGGCTCCTTCCAGAGCATTCCAATATTTTGTATCATCGCCATCTGTATAAGAAATCATGATTAATCCTTTAGATTTATCTATAGGAATTATGTATCTCAAGGGGTTGGTTGTGACCTGTTTTTCAATATCGTGAAACCATGGTTTCTTATCAGAATTAGGTGGATAAATCGCATATATACGAGTTAGACCACTGGTTCCAAGTTGTTTAAGAAGCGGAGCATCTTTGAGAACTGTGAAATTTGATAAAGAACAACGGCAGGTTGCTATAATAACTCGTTTAGCTGTAAACGTAAATGGTTGAGCTTCTGCTTTTTTACCATAATCTCCAGTAATTAGAAATAATCCGTCATTACGGCGTTGAATATCATGTACACGATGTCTATTACGTAAATCCGCACCAGCATCTTCTGCTGCTTTAGCAAGATGAGATGTGATTGCGTCTAAACCTTCTTTAACTCCGTAAAAATCAGGCTCTGTAGTGTTTGCTGTTTTATTGGAGGTCATAGGATCACTCGGATCAAATAGTTTGAGTGCTATATCGGCTCTCATCATATGAAATTCGGCCCAATAGGGAAAGGCTTTGAGTAATGGCTTATAGGTTTTAGGAACAAGGTCTGCGATTGTATGCGTCTGAAGATCTTCATGTGGAAGTGTATGTAAGAGTTTATGGATTGGTCGAAATGTATGAATAAACGGATTTGGGGTACGCTCAAACTCTTGGCTTGTAGATATTGGATAGGTATGAAGATTAAATCGTTGAATAAGAGCTAATACTCGGGAATGGTCTTTAAAAATACGACCAGCACCAATTTCATATTGAAGATTATCTTCACGATATGTAACTACTCGTCCACCCCAGGCTGGATATCGTTCAAGAACTGTAACTCGTATATTTGCTTTAGCCAGGTTCTCGGCAAGTGTAAGGCCTGTAAGACCACCTCCAATGATGACCGTATCCATCTTAATAGATGTTAGCGGTTATATCTGTTTGTGTTGCCGTAATATCATCCGTTAAATATGTTGTTATAGCATCAAATGTTATGGCATTTGTACTGACTTGTTGATAAGATGCCGATTCTGAAATACCTATACGAACAATATATCCTAATTTTGTGTAAAATCGACGATTCATCTGTACGCTATATATAATATCATTACCAATTGTGGATACATAGTAATTTCCACCAATATCAAAGGTTTTGTCATTAAAGATATACTGGTCACATTCCTTGAATCCATTAATCCATTCAGATTCTATAGTTTCATAAGAACCAACATCATACGCTCCAAAATATTTTACATGCATACGAACATTCATATTTGGAACTACATATGGGTCTACAACATCATTAGGCCAGCATATATTTGTACTACTATTAAAGCCTAGTGTGCTAATATGGTTTGGATTCTTAATACGCACATTAATAAACTGAACTGGAGTTGGATTATAAAACTCTTGTGATTCAAATGCAAACGACGCGTAACGGTAGCCATCGTTACTATCATTAATTAAATCATTTGTAAAATCTGGATATACAGCATTTGAATTGCCTAGTGCAGCACCTGAAAAGTTAGAAAAGTTCAATCCACCTGGATGTACATAATGTCCGTTTGTATAGAGTAACTCGCGGCTATATGGATTAGTATAAATTGTGCTAATAGAAGACATATTATTATAAATAATAGATGTCGAAATGGCAAATACATTTGGATAGTCCATAGCTATAAATGAACTTACAGATACATTGAGTCCCTGTTCACTATTTCCAGATATATCAATTCCATCATGGATATTATTAGGTATAGTTGCGATATCAGAACGAGGTAATAGATTACTTATGCGTAAACCATAAGGTGCGGTTGTATTACTAAACGAAGATACATTAGCAGCAGACGAACTATCAATCATTATTGGGAGTGTAAATGTGCTTACATAGGCTGATTCGTGTTGTAATGGACTTGCCGGTTCAAAAGCAGCTTGTAAAAACAATGTAGGAGTTGAAACAGGCGATGTATAAAAACTAGAATATAAACTTACACATACACTACTCATTGTAATAGGAGTATTTTGAGGTAATGGTAAATTAGTGATGGTTCCGCTTGCTGTATACAAATGTATATTTGTACTATATACTGATACGGGTCCTACATATGTACTTAATAATGTATTTGGATCAATTATACCTGCTACTGCATAACCAAAGGTACTTCCCATAAATATATGTCCAAAATTTTGTCCAATAACATCCATACATAATTTGGCATCAGATGACGTAGTTAATAATCCTGAAACCATTGTTGTACTAATATTGTTACCATTATATTTGATATCTAAGGTTTTATAAGGATTATCCTGGTCAGTAATAAAGGTATATGCTTGAGAAGATAGCGTTTGTGAATATAATTGATGACCGGCTTTTATTGTATGTTGAATTCCTATTTGAACAAATTGTGTTGCTGTGCTTATTGAACTAATAGATTGAGTTGCCTCAGCTATAAAATTATAAAAATAATGCTGGTTATTAGTATCTGTTTGAGAATCTGTTAGCATAGTTACTATAGATGCTGTATCATATGATGGACCAATAAGTAATGAATTGAGAGTATAATCATCTGCACTTGTACTTAATGCAAATTGCGATGTAACAGTTTTAATATTATCGGCATTTGTATATAATGTTTCTAATGTTATTGTGCTACGGTCTCCTGGCAATGTTATGTCGTTAAATTGTGATAATGTACTAGTTGCATAGACTAAATTTGTACTATTATTAAAAAATAATACATCAGATGATACATTGTTTGTAATAGTCCAACCGTTGTTATATGATGTATAATATAAAGATGAATGATTTGCTTGTACAAGACCTGGATTTGCTTCTACAACTGGAATCACAATTGTAGAATATAATGTATTTGTGCTTTGAAATGGAAATAATGTTGACACATACGGTGATATTACAGATGGACCAGATAACATAGCACAATTATTTGCTTCCACATCTGTAGCCCATACAGAACCAGGAACAAGTGGATTCGTTGTATTTCCTGTTATGATTGTAGACTGAATATAAGATATATATGGCACCCCTTCAGTAAATGTTACGTTACTATACGATGCTAAATTGGATGGAATTGTAGTTGGTGAAGGTATTCCATAGCGAAATCCGGTTGTATTATCATATACTGTATTCATTTGTTGAAGAGTATAGTTTACTTGATAAGAACTATACATTGGTGTACTGATATCAGCTGTTGTATCAGAATATATAGGTGCTGTTATCATAAATGTTACAGTGCTTTGTGACGCATCTACTGGTACCAACATTTGAACTGGTCCTGGACTTCCTACAGAATTTATAATAGTAGATGTTTGAACAACATTTACCTGTCCATCGGTTTGATTCAAATAAGCAATATATACAGGAATATCTGAATTTTTTGGATAAGCTTTTGTTAAATCTGGTAAATATAGACTCATAGTTGTATAAGTATCTGTGCCATTTGTATAATCTACAGCAAAGACCTTACCTGTCTCAGGAAATTTAATATTTCCAGATTCTGTTACAATACGAACACATCGTGTTTGCATGACATCTTTGGAATATAGTTCATCTGCTTCCATTAAAAAACAATCTGTATATATACGTAACTTTACTAATGGATAACGTACTGGACTAATACCATCCGTATAAAGTTTGTATGGAAATAATTCACATTGATTTACTTCTAATGTACAATAGTCTGAACTTGAAGGATTTCCTACAATAAACATCATACTAGTAACATAAGGTACAAACTTATCAAGTACATTATATGTACAAAAATTCATCCATCGCATACCACCATATAAAGATGTTGTCTCCGGTTCAACAGGTGTAATGGGTGGAGGTTGTAGAAGAAACGCATTGGCTATCCATCCATCCAATTTTGCGAGTGCATTTGTAATTGTATCAGGTTGACCTGTCAACACATCCTTGATTCCTGGTCCTCCTATTGACGAAGGTGTAAATCCACTAATGTCTGTACCACAAAACGCAGGTGCGATTGTACTAACAAATCCTACTGTTGGTTCCTTGTAGACTACAACACCACTTTGGTCTATCTCAAGTGTTTTCCATAATGATGAATATATAGATGATGGTTCGTATGGTTCATATAAAATTGTATTTGTAAAACTGAGAGTACTGATGTTTGCAGTCTCGATTGTTCCGACTGCTGTAATTGCTAGCATTGATGACGGCATATTCGGAAAATTGCTAGGATTCCATGGTTTTGTTGGATCCGCAAACTGAATTTGCCCCGAACATAGATTCGCTATATTTGCTGTATTTGGGCTTGACATAGCCTCCCTCTTAATGAGAGTCTTGAAAACAGTTTGCGGTCTCATAACTTACCGGGAAATGTTGAACTAAATCAAGATGAACACTGAAAAGTTCACTCCAGCGTCCCTGGCTGTAGATCCTCCGTCACGAGGGTTTTCAGTACAAGAAGTATCTGAACTTTCATTGAAGAAATTATTATGGCGTTCAAGTACGAGTGCTCAAGTTAGCTATATTAATGAACCATATACGAAGCCTATTGTGCTTCCCGACCAAATTATGTCAGATACAATACCAAATGCTCCACCTAATGATTTTGTGACACTGACAGATATAAGTGCTGTAGCGTTATTTGGATTATCTAGTGTAGACGAACTCACACCATTCAAAACGTATTTTGGTGATTCGTCCCAAGCTTTTTCTATTCAACAATCATTAGCATACCCATATCTATTCAAACTTAACTATGCTATGTTACGTCCATGGCCTGCAAATCCTGACCTAGCATTTTCAGGAATTTGTTCAAAAAGCAATGTAAATATATTAGACTATATTGTTCCTTATTATTTGAATAATGGTGCGTGGCGTGGAACATTTTGTCGAACGTCGGGAAGTGGTATGCTATCCCGCAATGGAACTGATATTATACGCGAATCTCAATTATCCTTTTTATTTGAAAACGGTTTTTTTACTTCATATGAAAAAGATACTACAAAATACAGTACTACACCAATCTCAGCCAAAACTCCTCCTGCGGCAACTTGTTATTTATACAAAGGAGGATTTGGATTTCCAACATCCCTTGATGCTATATGGCGACGAACACTTGCCAATCCAAGTAATATCTATTACTCAGGTGGAACTGTTATGATAGGTGAATCATTAGAGCCACGTGATCCAACATTGGCACTTGATACAATTGGTACAGCACGTATTGATAATATATTAACAAATAGTTTAGAAACATTATCAGATCGTCGTTTAAAATCTAATATTATTGAATTAACACCTAACTTAGATGTGTTATCAATTGGTACATATAGTTTTAACTATAATTCAACACCTACTTTGAAAGAAATCGGATTTATTGCTCAAGAAGTAGAAAAAGTAATACCTGAAATTGTGCGTGAGCATGATGGTATGAAAGCAGTACAATATGATAAAATGGGTGTATTGCTATTGCCTATTGTTCGTGAACAACAAAAACGAATTCAAAATTTAGAGAATCAACTTTTAGAATTACGTGGACTTGTAGGCCGATTATTTGCTCGTATTATGTAAAAATTTATATTATTATAATTTATATAGTTTTCTATAAAATATAATAATTTATTGTTGATTTTTATAAACCTTGTATCCAATCCGCAACTTCTTCCGTTATATTGGATTTAAAAATAGATACAACGGTTTTTGGAGTAAAAAACACAAATGTTGGATATGAACGCACACCGCAATAACCTGCTGTATATTTATTAATGGTTTCATCACATTTCCATAATGTTAACCCACGACTTTTTGCTATTTCACTCAGTTCATTAAAATTTAATTTTTGACAGGGTCCACACCAAGCTGCCGTAAAATAGATTAGAAATCCATTATCATTTGGTCGTACAAATGGGGATAATCCATTCCACATATCTTCAAATTGAGCCTGGTTTTCTAAGATCATTTTGCTTATTAAATGATTGGTGTGTTTAGATATCTTAAAAAACTGAAGTGTTTTGGAGAAAAATTATTTATAATCAATGTCTTTACTTCCTTTAGCAATACAATCATATAATGATGCTATAGAATTATATAATATGAATTTAAAACGAAAATATAAAGCACTTGCTATGTATATTAAGGCTAGACATGACTATGACTTAGCACGTGTGAATAAATCTACATGTATACATGAGTTACATCAACTTAAACAAGAAGCTGCTTTAGATTTCTTTGCGACAACACATATAGCAAATGAAGGACTTATTATGGTTGATCATGCCGCATATCAAATTGAATTAGTTCGTAATATGGACATTAATTAGATTATCCATATTGTTTGCTAATTATATCATAAAATCCCTTAAGACCACCAGCAAGAACCAGTGCTGATAAGGCACCTGCTATAACAGGACCTGGACCATGTTGATGACTAGCACCGCCTGTCTGAACAGGTTGATGTGTTGCTGAAATAGGTTTAGCTATGGGTGCTTCAACATGTGAACCATTGGCTGCTGGCACATTGGCTGCTGGCACATTGGCTGCTGGCACATTGGCTGCTGGCACATTGGCTGGTGCATTTGCTGCATTTACTGCTGCTACTACTGCTGCATTAGCTGCAGCTGATGCTATATTTGCAGCATTTGTTGCGTGTTCCATTATTTTTGTATTAGCATTTTTAGCATGATTAATAACATTTGCTACTATTTCGTGTGGATGTGCCATATTAGCCTGAGTCCAATCAATAAATGTAACAGGTCTAGCATTATTAGTATGTTCGACCTTACGTACCTTAAACACATCAGCACATATTGCTTCCGTAAATAGCAAACTATATGGTATAGGTGGACTAATACCATCCTTTAAGATTGAATCGGTCATAAAAAATGCATGTGCAGCGTCCCACAATACCCATAACCATCCAAATAATATTAGGAAAATATTGAAACAACTTATGAGTTTTAATAAACCCTGTCCCCATGTACCCATATAAAATTTATCTAAGCCTAACCAACCAAAAAATACAGCTAAGAATGTATACAATAAATATGATTTTGGTGCTGCATATTCTTCCTGTGTTCCACCTTCGGCAGGTAATGGTGTAAATACTCCACGACCAATTCCTCGTAACCAATCGAATGGACCCGTTAGTCCTTCCTGACGTATTTTTTGACCATCACTTACAATCTGGGATACATCCCACCAATGCCACAATCCTAAAGTAAATAAGTTCATAATAAACTTCTGAGTGCCTGTAGCATAACTACGTAAGTAAAAATGGTCTACTCCAATAAATCCAAAAAGTATAGATAATACCACAAACACATAATAGTTTCGGTCGGGTTTACCACCCCAAAATATTACATCGCTGATATGATGCGACATCCTCTACCGTGTCGTATTTAATTTACACGGTGAACAGAACGCCACCTAAACCTGCAACTATGCGTAAAACGTTATAATTTGTTACATACACTGTGACACCTGAAGGATATGATTTTACAATAGGATTCATTGTTAATTGTAATACAATATTGTCAATGCGGCTTCCATTACATGATCCCTGTGGTTGTGATGCCTCCGGGGCAAGGCTGAAGGAATAAACGTATATAAAATCGTTAGGGATTGCTGTATGTCGTTGATAAGGTTGAACCAGTCGAAAATATTGAGCATTTTGTCGTTCAAATCTGTCAAATCCATCAAACTGTAGCAATGCGTCTGAGATTAAATCCTGGTTAGGTATACCATACTCAAGCAATAAACGACTACCGTAGTTGAACCATTCATGTGCGTCTAACATGCGGTCTTGGTTGACTACCCATATCATTTCTTTCATTGGATGATTGAAGATAAGTGGTACAGTTGCTGTTCTGGCATTTTGAGGAATACTGAAACGCTTTTGTTGTTGAGTTTGTTCAATAAGATATTCGTGTTTAGAACTAACAAAACGACGACGTTCATCTGTATCTAAATATATATAGTCACCCCATAATGTCATTTCAGTAATAGTTGGTGGAGAATCAATCAAGGGCGGACAACTTGTTCCATTTAAAATTGCTTGCTCATAGGATGTACGCCATACCATATCATAACCATTTTTCATTTTAATATAAATTTTCACAGGAGTTGCCTGTAAAGCAATTAATGGTAGTGCCAAACCTGGATTACGACAAAACCAGAATGATAATGGAAGGTATAAATGATATGGTCCTCCTAAACTTCCACCTGTACTATCATAGACTTCTGTTGTACCTGTCATAGCATTAAGACCATCTTTCTTTGATCCCGGTGTAGTAAGCTGTGCCCATAAATATAAGAATTCACCATACTGTCTATCTATTTCCTGTTGTCCAATCCAAATACTAATATAATCAATCATAGCATAAGCTAGACCGTTCACATAGTTTACATTGTCTTGAATTGTAACGTAATCTGTATTTGCTACAGTTGCTATTCCACATGGAATATTTTGAATAGGTGGCACGGGTCCAGCTGCGGTGATTTGTGGAAGTGTAATCTCCAATACAAGCTGAGATAGTAAATCGCCATCACGTGGCACTGTAATTGTAATTAATTTGTTAAAATCTGGCTGTGTCTCCATAGGAATGCGTCGAGTCTCCATACTAAAATTGGTATGACGACGGTATACCTGTTTAAAAAACGTCGTCTGTGGATTTCCGGAAAGATAGATATCTTGCCGCCCAGTCGCAACTAACTGAAGTAATCCTCCTGAATTGGACATACTACTACTCTACAGATAATCTGGTGTTTTAAACGGGACGCAAAAGTGTGGTTGATTGTGGTGGAACGTTTTCGGTACAGTGACTAGGAATGGCGTATAACACGACACAAACACTTGATACCCTTCTTTTGCGAGGGTTAAACTTTCGTACGCCTGCTAATGCTGCGATTTCGTCACAATATACATTGTACGCAAATGGTGGTGGTCAGACGTATTGGAGTAATAGTATTTCCCCGACTGATCTTTCAACATTAAGCACAACGATTCAAACTAATATTTCATCAATGACAAGTACTTTACAATATCAATCAACTGTTACAGGTAATGTAAATGCTGCGTATATAAGCACAACAAATGGATTTTGGATTGTTGATCAAGGATTTAGTAATGTTGATGCAGTATTACGTAATAATATTATTGATTTAAGTACTTCAACTGATACAAGTTTGAGTAATGTATATACATATATTGATACTTCAATTCTTGGAATTAGCACATATTCAACATTTTATAATCAAATATCTGCTGTACAAAGTTCTGTGAATACTTCTGTATCCTCATTAAGTACAGCGTTATATATTCAAAATGCTAGTACTTATTCATCTTTAACAGCAAATTATTTGGCAGCAGATAATAATTTATGGAATAGTACGTTATCAACAGTAAATCAGCAAATATCTACATTATCATCTGTTGTTGCGTATGAAGCCGATTTATCTACTTTAAGTACAACATTGACATCCCAACTTTTGAGTACAACACTTGGCGTCAATAATTATACTGATTCACAAATTGGTAGTGTAAATAGTACTATAAGTACAATTTATTTTAGCAGTATTATACCATTTCAAAGTACAACTGTAGGATTATCAGGAATTTTTCTACCTTTTGCTGGTTTGAGTACAAATTTTTCAAGTATAACAGGAAATTTGATTTATTCGTCTATAACTGTTAATAATGTTTATGTATATAGTACCATTTATGGTCTTAATAGTAGTCTAAATACATCATTATCATCATTAAGTAGTTTTACCTATTGTTTATCTAATTCATATAGTACATTTTCTACAAATTATGTATTTGATTTATCAACTACAAATGGTCTTATTACAAATAATGCTTCAAGTATAACAGGTCTTCAGTTAGAATTTAATGTTATTACAACTAGTTCTATTTTATTATCTATATACAAATCATTTGTTGATTTAGAATACTATACATCTAGCTTAATTGGAAGTACTAATACGAGTTTTGCTAACTTTGAAAGTCAACTTGTATCAACTACAGGTGCCCAAAATGTATCATCGAGTACAGCCTTTTTTAATGCGTATGTAAGTTCATTATATACCTCTACATTAAGTACAGTTGTACCACTTACAATATCTTATGTATCATCACTAGTATCAACCTTATATAGCACTAGTTATACTTATTTAATTAGCAGCTTAAATTCTACAACAACCGAACTTGTTTCTGATTTTAATAGTACAATTAGCAGTTATACCTATATTTATATTAGTACTGTAGAAGATAATTATAATTCATCTGTATTACAATATTTATCAGCACCGTCAGCATGTTTATTATCTACCTACAGTTCATTGAATTATATGGCATTGACATGTTTCCAAAGTACATCAGTCGGTCAATTAGCCTTTCAATCTACCTTGTTTGATTCTACATTTTCATATTGGGACTCTTCATTTACGAGTCTTGATAGCACGACTACATCCTATATTTATATACAATCAAGTATAATTACAAGTACATTAACAGGTTATCCAAGTACATTAACTTATTATTTGAATAGTACAAATACATATATATTAAATTATACCTCTATTCAAGCAAATAATACATTAATAAATATTTCAAATTCTACGAATACAACTTACAATGCCTTTGTAGCTGACTTACAGGCAGCATCATCTACGGCAGCATTGTCATCGCTTTATACCTACAATAATATTGATTTAAGTAGTACAACATCAACTGCCACAATGGATTTAGCATCTTATCGTAACTTCTATATAAATATATATAATATTATAGATGGAACACCTTATGTTGTAAATTATTATAATGATACTATTTCTACTTTGGATTATCGTTCTGGAATTATTACATTAAATATTAGTACTGTAGGTTCAGCATATACATATAATGGCGGACGATTGCGACTCGATGTAAATCGTTGGGGCATTCCTACTGCAACTATGAATAGCCTTACTCCATATATTAGTAGTGCGGCCTACACAGTTCAATATCAATATAATATTATTAATAGTATTGTAAATACAAGTTTATTGAATATTTATCCAGTATTAGCAATTCAAAATCCTTATGTAAATTCTTCTACTACATTGAATGTATATATAAGTAGTTTAGGAATGTATTCATCGTCGGCATTCTGGCGTGGAAGCCCTATAACTGTATCATGGACAAACTATACTTTCTATCCATATTTAAGTACACTTAATATGAATGTTGATATATTAATTGACGTTGTTGTCGCAGGATCAACTATATCCTCTTATGGTCCTTATCCATTTTCACAATCAACTACAACTATATACGCACCATATTTAAAAGGCCAAATTTCACCAGTTATATCAACATGTGTAGATATATATGTTGCTGGTTTGGAATCTCAATCTGCTGTATTAACATTCAATACAATGATTCCTGGATTCGATGATATTAGTCTTACACCGTTTGGATACCCTGGTAACCAATCTATCAATCATGGATATGGTCCTAACTGGATGGGTGGTACAGAATTACTTGCTTTAACAGATGCCGCTGCTACACAAGTATTAGCACCACCCTTATATAATCTTACACCAATTGTGACAACAAATAATACTTCAATACCTAATCCTTATTTATACTACAATAATAATCCACAATATTCACCAAGCAATTTCTTAAATGGTGTCTTTAATACATTAGCTATGTATGGTACTTTTTTACCCGTTACAAATGTTTCAGCCATTACTGGAACTTATCAGTTCTATGATGAAACTATATTAGGCGGACCCTTATCGTTAAGATTTAATATGCCAGGAAATTATTTAGTCTTGCTACCCTACTTAATACAAAATGTATCAATAACTGTGTATATTTTTGACTTAACAACTGGAAATTTAATTTATAATTCACCAATTTCAGATATTGTTAATAATGGAGATGGAACATATTCTTTACAAGATAATACTATTGCTGTACCATTGTTTACTAATGTTGGCGACTCATGTATTGTATTTATAAGTGTTGGAACTATACCCATAAATGAGCCTGGACAAGTTATGGCTGCCTTAACATCTGTTGGATACACACCGTCTACCTTTGTAGGTCCAAGCGGACATCTAGGATTAGGTGGTCCACCATATAGTTTAGCGGATGAACTTGCGTATACTGATATTCAACCATATATCACATCGAATGCACTGTTTACAAGTATAACTATTGATGCCGTATCTACACTTACATATTATAATTTCTCTACACTTGGAAATACACCTAATGATATATATAATCATATTACAAGTAACGCAACAACAGGTATGTCCATAACTGGTTCTGTATATTATAATGGCGATAGTTATCAAAGTTCATTCATTACAACAAATTCCGATAAGCCACAAGTCTTTCATATATAATTTTTCCCTGAATGGGTATTTAAGCATTTGAGATAGTCTTAATATCTAAAATGATTGCTCATCATCCTACAACTGGTCAACCTATTCGTATATTACAAACTGAAACTCAAATTCATAGTGATTTGAAAACTCTTGTGTGGATGCGTTCATCCTATAAACCTAGCTACCGATGGACACGTTGGTTTGGCGTTGTCTCTGAACCAGCTGCTTTAGAACTTTACCAGGGTTCCCCCTTAGCTGTTATAGTTAACGATATGATTGATACGTGGCTTCCTTTGCTTCCTACAATCTGTAATGATGAAACTGATACATTGCTTGTGGGTTCGTCAGCCGTTATTGATGCGTTAGCAAAGGCTGGATTTACTAGCCAACGTACTCTTGTTATTGAAGACCTTATGGATAGTTATCCGTATTTAGCAGAGCCAGTTACTACTAAGGATCCTATTGAAAAAATTATACTGTGTCTTGCTCATATATTACGAATGAATCGTGTGGTTTGGTCTTCATCTGTTATACGTGATGAAATGCCATTTGGTGTACGTGTTCAATTAGATGTATGGTTACGTACATGTGGTGGCAAACTTGAACAGATTCCTATAGATAGTGATGATTCTTGTATACCACGCACATGGTTAATTCAACAATATTTTCGTCATTCATCAAATCGTCGTCATAAAGAAATTATGACATGTTTAGAACGAAACATTGAATGTCCACTTATTGACCATATTTTGCTTATGAACGAACAGGATTATAGTGATTTACCGAAGTCAGATAAGATTGTTGTTGAATTAATTGGTCATCGTCTTACTTATTATGATGTATTTCAGGCTATACGTCGATGTGTGCCTGCTGGTGCTTTCGTGATTATTTCAAATTCTGATATTTGGTTTAATATGACATTAAGACATCTATGGCGTATTGGACTCAAGGAACGTCAATTGTTTTTAGCACTATTACGTTGGGAAGATAAGGGTGATATTAATCACGCTGTATTATTTGGACCACGCTCAGATTCTCAGGATACTTGGATACTTGCTCGAGATTGTGTTACTTTTGAACCCAATGAAGAAGATTTTGGATTCCCATTTGGAAAATCTGGATGTGATAATGCTCTTGCCTTGGTTATGATGCGTAAGAAGTTTATTGTAACAAATCCAGCCTATACTATTAAAACATATCATCTTCATAGCACAAATATTCGTAATTATGACCCTAAAGATGTATTATATCGTCCATATTTTTTATATTGTTCTCCTACCGCTATTCAACCATGTATTATCCAAAAACAACTTGGTGAATTTAATCTACTATCGGCACCTGTACGTAAAGCATGGGCTGAACGTCCATTAGGTCGTTCATTTGTAAGACCTATTTTTGGGTTGAACGATAATAGCGTTCAAACTGTGTGTAGTATGTTAAAACGCGAAGAAACATATATTTTTAGTGCAGATGAACAAAATTTATGGACACCGCCGCCGAGTGTAACACCATTATATAATTTTATAGGTGGTACATTTGTTACATGTGAAGGTCTTTTATCAAATTTCAAAGAATTGTTAGTTGGTGACCATACTGAATGGATGAAAAGTTGGTCTCATGCTTCACAAAGTAGCCTTATGAACAGTATTCATGTGCCGAATATGATTTCGGTTCCATGTGATTCAGTATGTGCTGATTCATTAAGTACATGGTGTCTTCGTTATTTGCCAAGAGTTTTGGAAATACGTTCAATATTAAAGACAACTGGTGAAATTGTACCAGAATTTTTAGTTCCCTCAATTTCTGATATTGGTACATTTTTGAATGACTGTGATTGGAAAGCATTTAGTAGTGCGGATGTGCCAGTTGCTGGTAATATAACCGTTATTCCTATGATGAAAGATTTTAACTACTATTCTGAAAATGTTTGGGCTGTGCCACCAACAGAGCATACATTTGTAACCTCTGAAGATATTGATATGTTACGAACATTATTACCTGATAGTGTGAATGAATCTACAACACCTGTTGCTGTTTTTTGTGTAGATGAATCACCTGATGCGATTCTAACAGCTTCTTGGGCTGAATATATAGCTGATAAATATATGTCAAAGGGTTGGACAGTATATTATATAAGAGATACAGATTCTCCATCAGTTCGACGACGTGCATTTTGTAATGCGTCATGGATATTTGGACAAAAAGGACTAGATTGGATGTGGTTAGCTCCAAAAGGTGCTACTGTTATGGAATTTATGTCTGATATGACACCTAATGGCGACCATATTCATTTGGCCGGTGCTTGTGGATTACGTTATGTATTAAGTGTAATCAAAAAAGAACCCCTTGAAGTTCAACGACAAACCGCATTTACGGATGTAGGTAAGGCTATTAAGAAATATGGATTTGAGCAACTTATTGATGTTGTTCGTTCGTCTAAATATGAAATGCCAAAGATTATTATTCCTTATGGAAAAGCATTAGAAGGTATATGGAATCATAGTGGTGATACATTTCGAGAAATGGCTGCTATTTGGGAAGAACGTAAATATGTAAAAATTATAAAGAGTGAGGATACAGGATTTTGTTGGTGGGGAGGTATAGGAGAAATACTTCTTTATGATAGACCTACACCACGCTGGTGGGGTACTATTCCATCTTACCAAATGGCATTATTTGGTAACTGTCCACCACCTGGTCCTGATAAACATATTTTGCGTCAATCTGTATGGGGATTCTGGCCACGGTCGCCACGAGCAATCGAGAATATTGTTCGAACATATAAGAATATGAAGGGGTATAATGGACGTTCAATTAATAGTTTATTTTTGGGTAAGGTAGAAAATGGCGTTCAGCGTGCTCATCGAACAGGTTCAGATTGGTCTTCTGCTGTAGAGCTATTTTCTATGCCATTTGATTCAACAGGAGCAGCATATCCTTATACACAAGAACAATATTTAGAAAAACTATGTGATGCCAAATTTGGATTATGTTTACCTGGATTTGGTCCTAAATGTAATCGCGAGATTGAATATTTTGCCTGTGGATGTGTACCTATTGTAACTCCAGGCGTTGATATGAAGAACTATCTTGTGCCACCAGTAGAAGGTGTTCACTATTTACGAGCTAAATCTCCAGAAGATGTACAAAATATTGTGAAGACAATATTACCTGATAGATGGGCTTATATGTCTATAGCAGGCCGTGAGTGGTGGACACGATATGCCTCGGCTGAAGGATTATTTCGATTAACATGGGCTCGCATTGAACAATGTCGTCCATATATGAATGTAGGTGTACCAAAACATTTTCTTGTATAAATATAACTATATATATTTACAAAAGTTTTTACAATTTTTAATATTTGTCTAATATACGAAAATAAAGAGTATGTCTATTTAAGTATTTAAAATTTGTATGAGTTTCTAACTTATATATAACTACTGTATATAAATGTTCTTCTATTGTTTTATACTGTTGAGGTCTAACATTATATGTAATAGCTGGTGAAATAATGGGTTGTAGTTTACGTATAAAGATTTTCATTGTCTGAGGTAAGTTTTCTTTATATTTTGGATTGTCATCACCTTCATTATTTACATTGTAATAACCCTCAAATTTAATTGATCCTTCAATACCATCACATGTATAATTTATAAATTCATAAATATATGGACATTCTTGTGAATGTGCGTGTAAAAACATAACCTCTGTGCTGACCGACATTGGTTATACATGGGTATAGATTTTATTTTTTTAATATATTGTTTAAAAAATAAGTAATCGGTTTGTGTAAACGATAACGAGATAGATAACTAATAAACCAATTGTTAAACATACCCGTTGCTGACTTATCCATTTGATACCAGTGAGTATGAACTGATTGTAGCGGAGCATTATCATATCTTACACCTATACTTGTATCTGGACGAAATAATGTAAATTTTGTTACATTTATATGAGGAGGTGTAGTTGATTGAAACATACGCCACCAACCATAATTAACTTGAATAGGAAATTCATAGACTGTATTAAGCGGCACAAGCTGTTCCAATGCTGCCTGTTCAAAAAAATGGGATGTAAAACCTGCTATTTTCCAGGCTTCCAAGATAGTTGAATTGCCAAACCACATAAATCCTGCATTATATTTACCAAAACGCATTTCATCGTTTGGTTGAATATAATGTGGTGATAATGCTAAAGTTATACCCTCTGGAATTGCCGGTAATGGAGCTAAATGAGTAATATCAGCATCCATAAACCATACTCCTTGACTTTTTGCTAAAGGGTCTGTGTTAAAAATCCATTCTAATACATTTGCCTTTTCATATGTATAATCTTTAAACATTGAATCATAAATTTTTCCTTTGGTATTTTCCATTTCTTGTCGTCGCTTTCCTTTATACGCATCTAAGGCTATTTTGGATGTAATTGTACATTTTGTTTTAATTAAGTTTATAGGCGTAATAGAATCAGTATATACATATAATTTGGCCTTGGGATGCCATTGTTCCAATGATTTTACAAAAATTCTAAAATCGTCTAAGGCTTCGCTGCCTGTTACAATAAGTCCAATCAATGGAGTAGACATTCTACATTGATTGTGTGTGATTGGTTTAGATTATGAGTCTAATTTTGAATCATCATACGACGCTGTATACGAGCATGTGCCTGCTCTGTATCTACATCACGAGCTGCTACTCGTGCTCTACGTTTCGCCTCCGCGTCTTCACGAGCACGTTCAAACGCCTGAACTGCTGCTGATTCCTGAGCTGATAAAGGTGTAGGTGCCGACCCATATTCACGCTTGGCCTCTTCTAGATTTTTAGGACGACCTTCCAGGGACGCACCTGCTATTCCTTGACTAAATGTTGAGCCTTCTCCATATGCGTATTTTAAGTCTGTATATCCAATACCACCACTAGCGGATGGGGCTTTTGTATACTGGTCTGGTCTAGCTGCACCTAGTTCAGTACCAAAATGCGGTGCTAATGTCATTTCAGCTGGTTGACGATAATTTGAAATCTGATTGTCTGTCTTACTGAGTTTACGAGCTTCATCCTCAAATGTTTTATTAAAAATATCGGCATTATACTTGCCGCGTAAATTGATAGTTGCTGACATACCCGTTGTATCCTGTGATTTAAGCCAATCACCGTATCCATCATCCTTGTCAGGATCAGGTAGTTTGTTTTCTTCAAAAAGTTTATTGAAAACAGTCATATCTAACTTCTTTGGATTGAGTGCCACAGGTGGTTGATCTTCTAATTGTGGTGTGCCAGATGGAGCTGGTGCGGTCTTGGTTATACCACGTGCTGCTAACGCGGAATCCGGTGTGACTGGAGCAGTAAATCTTGGATCTGAGCCATCCGTTGCTGTTTTAGGAATAAGTTTCTCTAATACTTCCTGTAGATACATAAATGCTCGTGTTACATCGTCAAATGCTTGTGGATTACCACCCTTATCAGGATGAGCTTTCATAGCTGCCTTTTTATAATATAGACGAAGAGCCTCGTGTGTTAGAGGTTTATTATCATTAATATTAAGTATACGATATGATTCATGAAGAACATCTAAGGCTCGCTTCGGGGGTGGAATACGAGCTAGAGCAGTTGATTGATTCTGCTGTTGATGACCATCTGTTATACGAAGTGTTGGTTGTTGACGCTGAGCAGTCTGGGCCGGACGCTGTGAAAAACCGCCAGTAGGCCAGGGATGGTATGTGCCTCGCCGAACTGCCGCTGTCCATTGAAGAACTTCTCCATACACACCTGTACGTTTTGCGACATTTACAAATTCCTGGCTTTCAAACAATGTATCCACCATGGATAACCGGGATGCGTCAGATTCTATGCTACTGAGTTTATGCCAAATACTAGCATAGCGTGGTTCTACTGTGGAGAGTGCTGCACCCATTCTTAACGCTCGTGGCCATTTTAGAATGTTGGGTTAAACGAACTAAAAGTCATCTGTAGTTGCGAGTAGTGTAGTTTGTAACCATACTGTAAGGGCATTAACCTTATCATCAAGAATCTCTTTGATTAATACGTTGTTATCATCATAAATACGAAGTATCGGAAGTTTAGACACTGTTTCACGTTCGTCATCGGTAAGGTCATCATCAAAATCTTTGATAGTTAAAGGAAGTTTAAATTTTTGAGCCAGATCGATTACAGTTGGCTTAATAACTTTACAAGGGCTACACCATTTAGCACCAATATAAACAATCGTATACGTCATTGCGTGTACGATTGTAAATATTCTTGTTAGGAGATTCAATTTTTACTTATAACGGCGAGTCTGTTTTCTGAATGCTTTGCGTCCTTTACGCATCTTGCGTAATTTATATGATTTTCTATATTTTTTACCGCCATTCTGCATAACTACATCCTCGTCATAGACATACAGTTGCCTTAGGCCATTATGTGCCTGGTCGTCATTAAGTTCATTAGGTCTTAGTGTTATTTCAGCTTCATAGCCTACCTCCTTCCAGTCACTTGGCACATATAAAAAATTTTGTCTGTTCATTTCTTCATACTTCGCATTTGGACCAACACCCCAATAAGTTGTAGTACGCTTGTATTTTGTAATAAGTATGACTTTATCGTTGAATTTGTGGTCAACCTTAACAATATAGTCCACTATGTAATTTCCATCTTTATAGTAATAGTATTTACCCTCCTCAATATTCTCAAAATTTACCTTGTGATACTGACCAAGCATAGTCCATTGTGGGATATTCGGTGAATGATTGAACGCAAAATCTTCGTCCATGTCTACTACTAAAAGAGTTTATATTCCATTATATGTCGTTTATGTTCTTTTGCAAGTGTATTGAATCCTATAGACTTGTATGTATTGTAAGCTTTTTGATTATCTTCGTGGACTTTGAGTTCAATACGACTATAGGGTTGTAATACTGGATTATAGAGTAATGATGTTAGAAAATGTTTATTAAATCCACTACCGCGAACAGAAGGATTTATAATATAGGATGATAAGTACACACGTTCATACTTTTTCAGCGGTTCGAGTTTACATATGCCAAGAATTGAGTCATTATCGTGCGTAATTGCGTAAATTCCATTGTAATTAGTATTTTCTGATATCATATCTTGAAGATTGAAAGATGTATTACGATAATTGGCTATATGGTGTGTAAATCCGGAAACCGCATTATAGAAACGAGCATTGGCTAAAGCCTTGACGAGTCCAGCGGAAGAAAGAAACTGCAGTGTTGTACTGAATTATGATATAATTATTTTTAAATCATAACTCAATTTTTAGTTTTAAAGATTAAATGCCGCTTGTAACAGTAAATCCAAATGGTGCTGTTTTTAATACAATTTTATTGTTAACAATTTGAAATGTAAGTATCTGTTGTCCCTGAGTTACAATTGGACTTCCAGAAAAAATTATAAGATTATAAAAACTATATATAACATTTGTATTATTGTAGGCATCAGTCTTATTATTATATATATTCAAGTTTAAATATGTTCCAGGAGTTGTATAAACTTTTTAGCGGAGGTGTAATAATTATATCAAATTCAAAATTAGGTCTATAATTTGGTGGGGTTGTTGACGTAAAATATAGTCTTATAAGGTATAAAGATGGGTGTATTGGATCATCGTTTCTTATTGTAAGCGGTCTAGCATCCAATGTAAAATTTTTTTATGTTGTAAGGTCAATTTCTCCATAGGCAGGTTGATCGACTTGTGGAGGACTAACTGCCGCGTTACCATTTTGACTTATAAATCCTGATAATTGAATAGTCTCTATACGATTATCTGTTTGAGCATATTGTTTTAGGACAGATGTCATTCTAGTATTTATTGATATTTTAATCTTCATACAAAAGTTCAATCCAGTGCTTCATTTGAGTCGGTTGAACTAATGGTATCAGTGGCTCGCATTCCCATAAGAATCGACGACCCAAAGAAAATACTGGCCACGATACAGGCCAGGCATATGGATACATCTGTGGAAGTTTAGCATATTCAGGTGGTAACAAATGGAAACTAGATTCTGGTAAAACCATCGCTAATTGTTCTAATGGCTTGAGTTGTACATGTTGTGTACGAGGAATATGTAGTGCTTCCTTGGTATTAAGTACACTTAGAATAGTTTCCATACGTGGAGTTAAAAGCCAGGGATAATACCATTGCGTATCCATTGCGGTGCCGGAATAATAAGCTAGTGTCCATGCCAATGCTTGTAAGTAACTTTCAGCAGCTTCTTCTGGCTTTGAACCCCATAGTGCGTATTTATCATAGGCTTCTGTCCAATTAGGTTTGAGAACTAGTTTTGCTTTTTCATCTCCCTCATGTAGTTTGCGTTCTACTAAGATTGACTCGGCGGCCCACAAAACTGGTGAATCATTATACCGTGCTAATGCTTGATCTTCAGGTTCTTTGCTAGCTGTCATACCTATACGTGCTTCCAGCTTCTTCTTTGTATTTCGTAAAATAAGACGAGGTTCAAGCTGTGCCAAATCTTTTAGAAAGACTTTAAGTGTTTCTACATTATATTCCCAAACATCATCGGTTTTTAGTACAAGTGGTAACATCTTTTGCTTATACAGTTTGAGTAAGGTTTCAACTCCTTCATCACGAATTTTCAAACCCATACCGTGTGGCACAAAGTCATTGCCTAACAAATTCATGAGTCCTACAAAATCGCATATGAAGTCTTGTTTAGCTTGGTCTGGATATGCATATTCTTCATATAATACAGACGCTAGATGTTGAATATTCATATATAAATATTGTTCTTCTCCTAATGCGTCGTGTTTTATACCTCCACCAAACTCAACTTCTTCACGAAACAAGTCTACTGTCATAGACTCTGTACACGCTGTCCACAATGAAAGAACAATTAAGTCAGCATCAAGACCATATACAACTACATCTTTTGGCTTATGTTTACGTATATATTCCATAATTTTCTGTTCGCCTTCACCTGGTTCATCAGCAGCACTGATAATAATTTTTTTTGGATTCGTCTTAGCATAGGTTTTTAATGCAGTTGCCAAATTTGCCATAAACTTTGTACCTGGTGTTATAGCATTTGTGTCCCAACGTGGCTGCGGATTATATGGCACACCTTTGGCAGCTGCTTTAATCTTACCTTCCTCTTCAGATACTATAGATGATTTAAAACGTCGCATACGTTGTTGACGTATTTTTGCCATAGCTACAACTCCATCAACGCCAATATATAATGTTTCTGTAGGATTTACAATTCCGTCTATTTGCTTAATATACGCAATAACAGATGTTATAAGATCCTGTTCCCATTTCAAACGAATTTCATGATTGTATGGTATTTTTTTCTGTAATTTATGTACACAGTGATAAATAGCACAGTTCAAATCTAATCCAAAGACTTGAGGTTTATTAGGGCGATCTTTTGTTGTTAAGCCCGTAATTGTTTGTAGCAAGTGTTTATAGAAGGAGGGGATTCCCATGGCTGCCAATAAAATACTTCGCGAGTTTTTCTCCTTTCTTGAATTTACCAACGATGGATTTAAATACAACCTTCAAGTTTTTCCCGACACGCTCACGGCTGCGGCTTTATTATTTGCTTTATTGTTTCAATCACCACCTATGGCTACGTTTGGTGGGTCCATATTACTATTAAACGTCCTACATTCTCCTTTGTCTAAGTTTATAGCTGCATTTATTCCTGGAACTAAAGATGCCCAAAGTACTGAACAATGTAGTGGACACTTTCCCGGCCTATCGTATGAACGTCTTATTGGTGCAGCTTCATCGAAATCATTTGGGTCGCTAGCAGAGGCAAATTTTCCTAGCTACTATTCTACATTTTTAGGATTTATTGCTGCCTATCTTGGAATGTTACCATTTTTATATGGAAAAGAATTGGATGCCTCTCCTAAACATAAAACATCTACAATTTTTGGTCTTATTGTGTTGAGTATAGTCATTGTAATGGGTGTTTTGTATAGAATCCTTGCTGAATGTGATTCATTTATGAATGTATTTGTTGGTATATTATGTGGTGGTTTTATTGGAGCATTCTTAATTGCTTTTATAGCCTTTATTTCTGATCGCCGTCTTACAAATATATTAGGTTTACCATTATTACGAGCAAAAGCACCAGATGGTAAACCTATTTATGTTTGTGAACGAAAGTAATCTTTGACTCTCCATAATAAGGAAGGACAATGAGTCTAATGCGCTCACGCGAGTTTTTAATCGGAGTCTATCATGACCTCCCGAATGTATTATTTATAGGTTCATTAATACTTGGTAGTATTACAGGTTATTTATCGCTTATATGGGTAAGTTTAGGTCTTATACTTAATGGTGGTATTGTAGCAATTGTACAAGGATTATTATCTATGTTATTTCCTACATGGAATCAAGTACAGGTAGCAGCAGGCTCTGCTATATGTGAAATTATTAGTTCGCATTCTAAGCCATTTATGAATAGCGGTGTAACAGTTGTAGCTCCAAGTCATTGGTTATCCGCTGCTACTTTTTTTGCTGTATTCTCTATTTATAATTCTATTCAGGTGGGTATGCGACAGTCTGTACCAGGAGCTGATAAAGATAAAGTCAATAATCGTCAAGCATTTTCCTTAACAGTATTAACCGTTGGATTAGTCTTTTTTGCATTAATTATGGCTCGTGGATTTAGTGGTTGTGAAACATGGCTTGGTGGCGTACTCGGTGTATTGATTGGAGGTGGATTAGCTATAGGATATTGGCATTTATTAGATGCCTGTGGCACTGGTATGATTCCCGATATTTTACAAGTTGTACAATCATTACCTCCATCTAGTGATAATCGTGAAGATGTACCAGTTGTATGTACACCACCACCCAACTAGATTCTTATAAAAAATGAATGTCCTAAAATACAGTAAACTATACTGTGTGACCCTATGGTGTAGTGGAAGCACGTCTGCCTTCTAAGCAGACAGTCGCGAGTTCGATCCTCGCTAGGGTTATGTTTTTGTTTTTAATTCGGACCGGCTGATACAAGTGATATAAGTAACCCCATAATATTTTTCCAATTTGTAAAATCACCTGGATTTATACTAGAATGAAGTAATGGCTGCCATGCATCTTTTACTTCCGTCAATAAAGTGTGAATTTCTATAAGAATCTGTTCACGTGTACGATTACCATATACTTGTATTAAATTTTGTATTGGAAACTCAGGCAAGTTATTTCGAATATTTACTTGATTATGAAGATGACAAAGTTGATTCCGTATTTGAGTACGAATTCCTTGACCTGTTACTGTAAGTGGATTCGTAACTGATATAATTTTATGATGCTTCAAATAATCTGTTAAATGATGTCTACATTTCGCACATGGCATTGTAGCTGCTGTTGATTTAAGTATATTTGGCCACAACATACCTATATCACGCCGGTCACTAATTTCCGCCAAGTTATGAAATATACGCCATAATCTTGGCCCCCAGTATTGTGGAGAACCGGGTTTTATATCATCTAGTGACATTTAGTATACATTGGCAAAATTTGAAGGCTTTTATGCCGCAAATGTATTTGATAGTTTGTTCTATGACAACTGAAAATAAACAATTATGTCCTGCTGGTTTATGGGACGCTTTTCAGGAGGTACTTTGGAAACAGGATGTTAAATTTGTACAAGCTGTTTCTCGCATTATTTCTGTTCCTGCCAATGATATCAAGAAACGTGTTCTTGGCACACGAGGTCTAGTCACTGTTATTCCAGTTGAACATAGTCCCTGGTGGATTAATACACAATGCCCTGTAATGGAATTTGTTGGCGGAAATATGTGGCGGCGTTGTTCTTCTAAATGTGAACAAGGAGATACATGTTGGGATCATCGTAAATTGGCGGCTTATAGACGATATGATGACCCTTATTTTGCTAAAATACCTAAGCGTTACCCTATACGATATAATGGAGTTATTTATTGGGTATCTGAAACGGATGGTAGTGTTATTAATGGATTTGGTACAGTCATTGAGGAATTTAAAGTCGATTTAGATACTAGATTAATAAATAGACTTCATGGAGTGGACATTTATAATGCCACTTCGACCGAAGAAAAAAAAACGTATGAAACCACCTAAAAAACTACGTAAAAAGCGTAAACATATTATTAACAATGATATAACATTATTACCAGATAATATATTAAGTCAAATTAGATTTGATAATACACCTATTATACCACCTAGAGGTTCTATTCGTATTGCTTATTTACCAAATACTTATAATATTTTATGGAAAGTATCAACTTTAACTGTATTTGCTCGTACATTGACTCAATGGTTTGATTTATTTTCTATTTACAATAAACATGAACTAAATTTATGTGAACCTATAGATCCAAATCCTGAAAATCCTTTTTTTAACGGTAAAGATTTTTCAAATGAAGGTCTTACATTATTATTAAAAAATATTCGTTATAGATGGCTATTACGCAAATTTGTATTAAATATACGAAAACGAATTATGAATAAACGTATTATTGGTATTGAAGATTTATGTACAACTATACGTATTCCTGAAGAGTTTATTGTTCGTATATATGACTGGAAAAGTAAATCTATTTATTTATTTCATACACAAACAATTTTAAAGCTTATACTTGAAAAACTCAAATATAGTTCTTATGGTATTGCTGTTCCAAAATTACCTAAAAATCCTTATACTAATATACCTTTTACATTAGGACAACTTATTATTATTGTAGGACAAATTATTACAAATCTTGCTAAAAATCATCGTGTTATTCCAGATTTATTACTATCTTATCGTAAATGTAATTATGATATTGTTAATTTTTTTAATGTAAATAAAAAAGATTTACATATACATGCAGCTTGTAATTTTTTTTCAAATAAGGATGATACAGATGTACGTGAGATAAGTGGTGAAATTATAGAAGATATTTATACTGAACATGGTAAACTTCGTGGATGGACTACAGTATTAAAATATGTTAAAGAACGAACAGTGCGTCATGATTTATTAGTTAGATGGGATGCGTTATTATTATCGTTTTGGATATATCAAAATCATTTAATTTATCATGGATGGTCATCTTTTAGTCGAATGATAGACGAATTTTATGTATTACACAAAGAAACTCTACAGTGGCATCGTCATGGTTACCAAATTATATATCATCGACCAGTATCTACTACACAGGGCGTGCTTTTTATAACTACACTAGATGATGTGGCACAAATGTTAGAAAACATAGTCCTAGATAATTAGGAATGTCTGAAGTACATGCTCATCGTATCGCTCCCCGGTTATGGCTAGGTAATAAAATAGCTGCTTTGGATGAAAATTTCTTACGTAACGAACATATAACAGCAGTATTTAACTGTACAAAGGATTTTCCATTTTCTCCATCAGTTAGTCATAGATATCGTATACCAGTTGACGATAATTTGCGACCAGCAGAAATATATAATATGGAACGATGGGCTCCTGAAATTGTATATAAAGTTATCTCGGAATATAAAAAAGGTAGTACTATTTTAATTCATTGTCATGCTGGTATGCAACGATCTGCTGCAGTTATGGCGATGACACTGATTGCTTTAACAGGTAAAACACCTGATGAAGTTATGGTATATATACGTTCTATACGTCCTGTTGCATTTCAACCATCGGCGAATTTCGAAAAATCTATACGTGGATTTGATGCTCAGTTTCGTGATGCTATGAGTTCATGAAAGACTACAGCCCATGGACTTTTTGTTCCAACTGGAATAATTCCATGACTTTTATGACGTTCTGCTATTGACCATTCATCAGGAACGTCTTCTGGAAAATTATTATAAAAGGATTCGTGAAGATCATCGTTTGGAAATACAAATATATTATTTAGTTCAATTATTAGACCATGTGTTTTTATTTGAGTTTTCCAGTAGTTTGAAGCATTATATGTAACTAAAATAGGTGGACCTATTAGTTTATCTACTGGACTCTGGTTTACATTCCAATATCCTAATGCTTCAGCTGGTATATTGAATGAACGGCCGCTAGATTGATTCCAAAGAACATCCCATTGGGGTTTGTTTGGACTTAATAATTGAGAATGAATGGCTGCAAAACAATGATATAAAATACGTTCGTTCAATGGATATTTAGCATTAGTTAAACACTGTATATAGAATGTTGGTATATTGAGTGCATTTAACAAAGATATGACTGACTCTAAATTTTTAGTCAATAAGGGTCGCACAAGTTCTGTCATATGTGATGGATATTGTTGTCTTATATCATATTGAAGTATAGACCAAAGACGACCAGCCATATGTGGCGTCCAGCCAGTTGGAAGTTTTTTCCATATTCGTGGTGGAGGCATAATATGTGTACCAGCGTTTGGTGGTTCTATAATTGATGGCGAAAATGGAGGTTCATACGATTGATTTGACTCCAATAGACAATATAGTAATTCTTTTGGAGTCATATCTGCTGTAATTGTATATTTGGATGGTTCTGTTAACCACCATGCTAATGTAAGAATATGCTGAGTTAATATTAATTCATCACTATCTATAAGTTCTTTTGTTGACTGAATAGCAAGTAATGTATTACCAGATTCAATTGCATATAAAAGTGTTGCGGCAACGGAATCAAGTTCATACAGGTTACGTGTTGCCATTTTAAGAAATAAGGATTGTACAAGGGTAAGCAAACACTTAATGTCCCAGTCAACTATCAATTTTTCAAACGAACCGAACGAACCGAACAAACCAAATGAACCACGTCTTATTATTACGGATTTACCTCCTGAAAAAAAAGGTAAATTATGTCTTAATATGATTGTGAAAAACGAAAGTCGTATTATTAAACGTCTTTTTGACTCTGTTATTCATATTATTGACTCATACTGTATCTCTGATACTGGTAGTACTGATGATACTATTCAAATTATACAAGACTATATGAAAGCTGCTGGTAAACCTGGTGAAGTCTATAGTGAACCATTTCAAAACTTTGGCTACAATCGTAGTCATGCATTAGAACGTGCAGCATTATGGGGTGAATATGCATTACTTTTAGACGCTGATATGAAACTTGTTATACTATCAGATTTTAAAAAGGATATGCTCACAGATTATGCTTATAATGTGATTCAAAAGAATGAAACTATGGAATATTACAATCTTCGCATTGCCAAAACTGGAGTAGGTATTACATGTGTAGGTCCAACACATGAATACTATAATATTCCTGATGGAAAAACTAGTACTACTATACGTTCACTTCGTATAGATGATATTGGAGATGGCGGTGCTAAAGCCGATAAATTTGAGAGAGATGTACGACTATTAACAAAAGGACTAGAATCTGAACCTAAAAATGGTCGTTATATGTTTTATTTGGCAAATAGTTATCGTGATTTAGGACGACCAAAAGATGCCATACATTGGTATAAAAAACGTGTAGAAGCAGGTGGATGGGTTGAAGAAGTATTTTATGCTGCATATGAAATGGGAAATCAATATAAGACAATTGGAGATTTTCCTAATGCTATTTATTGGTGGATGGAAGCATATAATCGGCATCCAAAACGTGCTGAGTCATTATATGAACTTACTAAATATTATCGTGAAAATGGCAAACATAATATTGGTCAGGCTATATATAATATAGCAAAGGCTATACCATTTCCTAATAACGATGTATTATTTATTAAGCATAATATATATGACTATCTTCTGGATTACGAACAAAGTATAATGGCTTATTATACGGGTGCGAAGATTGACCATTATAAATATTTAGAACTAATTGGAAAGAATTTTAATAAAATCAATATGTTAAGTAATTATATATTTTATGTTCGTAAAGTTTCTTTATTACCAGATGTACGTATTTACGATTTTGGAGGCAAATATGAAAAAATAATAAGTGGTCGTATGGACTCATTTATTAGTAGTAGTCCATCAATATTACCTTGGAATGATGGTTATTTATTAAATGTTCGTTATGTAAATTATTTAATTCAACCCAATGGCAGTTATGCATTCAAACATAATGATGGTAAAATCACAACGCTCAATTTAACTCTTATGTTAAATAAAGATTTAACGGTCAAAAGCACACATTGGTTAGATGAAATTGATAGACCTAACTTACAATATCAAGGTGTTGAAGATGTAAAGGTCTTCAATAATAATGGAGAATTATTATTTTTAGGAACTGTACAAGATCCTAAATCCTATTTAATTACTGTTGGTGCTGGTAAATATGATTTATCTGGTTCAATGTTATATTCAAACGCTTTTAGTAGCCCGTTTAAACGTGAATGTGAAAAGAACTGGTGTTATTTTCATGACGCTGCTGGTAATTTGCGTGTACTATATGATTGGTCACCATTAACGTATGGTCATATTGATGATAAAAAATTAATCATTGACGGAAAACAAGATAGAGTACCACCTTTTTTCCGTGATGTGCGTGGTTCTACTCATGGAGTACGTGTTGGAGATGAACTATGGTTCTTATGTCATATTGTAAACTATACAGCACCTCGTTTGTATTATCATTTATTTGTTGTTCTTGATGCTAATAAATTAATATATAAACGTCATTCTACATTATTCAAATTTAATAATGAATGTATTGAATATGCACTAGGTCTTGTTGTAGAACCAGAACGTATTCTTATTTCATATAGTCGTATGGATCGCACATCAGCTGTGATTTCTATACCACGTTATGTTGTAGACAGTGTATTATTTAATGGTTGAATATGCTGATAACCAATTAAACTAAATACCATTTGTTCATTGTGATCACCCTGTGCCCATTGTATAGGCAAAGAGTCTTCAATTAAAGCCCATATATTGACTTCCCATAATATACGATGTGTTGTTAATTGTAAATGATAATTAATATGAATAACTGATTGAAAAAAGTGTTCTATTAATCCATTTGGTACAACGACTAAACCACCTGAAAATCTCCAATTTATACAATGTAATATAATATTAAATAATTCTCCTTTTGCCCAACAACCTGGAATAAATATTTTATCTGTTTTTAAGGGTAATGATAAAAAACTTTTTAAGACATTAAATATTATATGAGGATGTTGGAAAATCTTGGCTAAACCAGCATCTACCCACACATAATGAGTAGCATTGATTAATTGTTTAGTCTTATATAAAAATTCAGGTTTCGCATTCATAAGTATCATATAATTTTTCGTATCTTTTTCATTATTACGCTCTTCTGGTAATATAGTAGCATCTTTTAAAGATTGGTATGTTAATAAGTCTTCAAATTCAGTATATATAGGTGTTATATTTTTAAGTGTTTCTATACGTTCTTTATCTTGAATTGAACAATATAGATATATTGGTATTATATCACTAAGAATTTTTAAGCGTTCCCATACAGAATCAGCATATGTATTATCATAAATATGATAAATTGCTGTTACACATATAACAGTCATTTATCTATGTATCGTTGGCACTATTTAGATACATTGAAAAATGTTTTTTGTTTTGTTTTGTTTTGTTTTGTTTTTAAATTTGTTTTTATAATACTTATATATCATCAATATTCAATTCTACCTCATTGTCATCATCACGAGCAGCTGCTGAACGAGCAGCACCACGGTCAAAGACCGGTTTGTCCGTATCACTACCACTTGATGGCTTTCCATCCTCTTCATCATCTTCATATGCAAACACGAAACCACCAGCATTATCCTCCTCCTTAGCAGCCTTCTCGCCATCTTCGGCCATCATCCAATGAGGAATACGACCTTCATCACGTAGACCGCATGCCTGCTTTTGTGTAAGAACTGCTGTAATTTCAAATATATCAGATGCCTTAATAGGTACATCTATATCAAACTCCACACCTACATAAATAGTTACAATATCACGAGTTGTAATAGGAGTTGAACCCTTACGACTCAATACATTAGGAATACGGACACGCATCTCCTTTGGTCCATGAGAACTATTCAATACAACCATAACATGATTCGCACCCAAAATTTTAGTGACTCGACCAAAGTCAACACCAGGTGCCTTTCCAGCTACAGCTGCTGTAGCACGATTATTATTAATTTCAGCACGTTTAGCACCAGTTACACGACCTTTACCAGAACGAGGCATCTTAGAAAGGGAAGAGAAAGTTAAAAGAAAAGTAAAAGAAAGTTAAAAGAAAAGTAGGAAGAACTATGTATACAGGTGTTGTTTAGATATATAATCAAGTGATATATGTCAATTTTTTGAAAAGGTATGTAGTTAGTTCATACATTCTTCTCTAGGCCAATTTTCAATAATAGATGCTAATTGTATTCGTAATGTAGGCATATAATTTTCTATCTTATCACGATTTATTATAACTGTTGGATAGGGAGGACAGTCTATTTGAATACATGTAAATCCATTTTGATCTAATAATACACTATTCAGAAACAATTCTACATAGGTAATAATACCAGAAGGTTTTAACAATGCTTTATTAACAATACCAATTGTTTCCTGTTTAAAATTTACATCAAATACAAATGACGTTGATGAGGGTTGAATTGTAAGTATATCATCCTTGCCATTATCAACTTGTAATAAAATTCTAAATTTAGCGTTGTTATTACAAGTACACATGATATGAAAAGTATTATATTGGATTCTTACTGTGTCAATTTTGATTGTTTAACAAAAATATACTTTTACGCAGTGATTTCGCTCTAGAAATGTTTCTTTTATATATTTATTAAAATATTTCTTTATACAATACTGTTCCAAAGGACGGCCTGCGTCATCTACATAAATTAATGTGCCTAATTTTGATAACTGAGTAGACCAATAACATGGCAATAAACGTCCTGGTGTATATTTATTATAACCTTCTGGACCATCTATTAATATAATATCAAATGGTGCTAAATCTTTTAATTCTTTTGGAATTTCAAATTGCTTAATTTCTTCATCTGTAAGTTTAGTACTTATATCACAGGTTGTTTTATACTCATATTTAATGATATGATTTGCGTCAATAGTATCCTTATTTAAGTTTATATATTCCTCTTTATTTTCTACAAAAAAAGTATTTTTATTATTTCCTAAATACCACATTTTACTATCATATCCTAAGCCAAAAACTAACATTTTTGTATCAGGTTTTATATTACTAAATATATCTTGTATAACTTTCATGTCAAGTTGAATGTTTTTATTATATTCTTGCATTCTTCTTAGTTTATAGTAAAAAATAATTATAAATTACCGGGTTTATTTAATACTTAGGATGAAAGCATTCATGAGGCCAGTCATACTTTAGACCATGAACAGCATCAAGAATCAGATCACGATGACGGCGTAAACCACGACGGTCAAGCTTTACTACTGGAAAGCTTGGAATATCAACCTGAAACCATTCATACGGAAGAGCATCGACGTCTAGAAAGTCAAAGAATTTCTCAAGGTAACGTTCAACGTCGCACATATAAGGCATTACCACTTGAGCATGATTACCAATTGCATACTGATCAAGTTCTACTAAATACCCATTGCTATCATAATCCCAAGAAATACGTAGACGATCATCCTTCTGATCTGACTTTTGTAGAAAGATATGTACACCAAAGCTATGTTCAGACGACATGTTATACCTTATAACTGATGTCTGAAATGGTATGTCAATTTTGTTAAAATCCACCACGTAAACGTAAGACAAGATGAAGAGTTGACTCTTTCTGAACATTGTAATCAGAAAGTGTACGGCCATCTTCAAGTTGCTTACCCGCAAAAATTAAACGCTGTTGGTCAGGTGGAATACCTTCCTTATCTTGAATCTTTGCCTTTACGCCTTCAATTGTATCTGAAGGTTCTACATCAAGCGTAATCGTCTTGCCAGTAAGTGTCTTTACGAAAATCTGCATCTTATATAGTATATATATATGTATGTCTTTAAATTATATTTATTTCATTGCTTCTAATACAGGTTTATTTTCCTCATGGTATAATAAATCCATATCTACAACAGCGTTTGCTTTGAATAATCCTGCATTAATAAATTCTTTTAGTTCAGATGGATTTTCATACGTAAAAGGTTTTCTTAATCCAAAATTATATGGAATATGAACTCCTAACTTTGTTGCTTCGTCTTTTGTTAGTGTCTCACGTAAGGTTGGATACATATTATGATTATATGTCATAATTTGACCGACCTTGTCCATATGTGGTCCTGTTGCATTTTTTGAACAGGATGAAAGACATCCTCCGTTTATAAATATACCCTTATGAATTCTTGTTTTCTTATAAACTTCAGATATTATATCAGATAAAAACCAATTCTTACGATTTGAATCTTGAGGAATTATACTTATTGTATTATTAATATCACCTGCTGATGGTAATTCAGGTACATCAATTCTATATACACCGTATGGATTTTTGTTAGGAGGTGTATATTCATCATTTATTTTGTTATTAAAACTATAATTCAAATTAGGAAATACAATTGATTTATCAACCTTACCTTGTGTTGCTCGTTTTAAATCTGCAAAAAAACTAAATAATGTTTTACCAATATTTTTAGAGAGTTCAACATCTGACGCAGAATGAACTAATAAAAATCTACGCAAATGAGGAACATATGCATTAAATAATGCCATATCATATTCAGATAAACATGAAAAATCTGTTGATGTACCAAATGTTAATAAATATGTATTATCTGGTATTTTGAATAATGGATTAATTTTATCTCCATGACATAGACCTTCTAATTCACATATACACGAATGACCATTAATAAAATAAACGGGTATATTTTTAATTTCATTTTGAAATTGTAAAACCTTTTCTATATTTGTTTTTGAGACTGATGTATTTTTAATAACTTTCACAAGAGATAAATTTGGCTTTTTGCTTTTATTTTTCATTGTATTATTACGTAAACGTTTTCCACTTCGTAACGTATTTGAATAAGTTTGTTTTGTAGCATTAAGTTTAGTTAATGCTAAACTTCTACGTGTTGGAGGACGATTTCGGGGTAGTGTTTGTTTTTTAGGTTCATATTCTTCCCCTAAAAAATAATTAGCTAGACTCTTTTTATCCATAGCCTACTTGGGTTTAGAAATCAGCATCGGTAGCAAAGGTCATTTCCTGTGCGGTCTTGCCTACGCCTGCCTTTGAGTAATTTGTTACACGCTTTTCAAAGAAATTGTCTTTGCCTTCTAGACTAATACGTTCCATAAAGGGAAATGGATTTGTAGTTTCCCAAATCTTAGGATAACCTAACTGTACTAATAGACGATCTGCTACAAATTCAATATATTGACCCATCATTTTAGAATTCATACCAATTAATGAGGCTGGTAGTGCGTCAATAATAAATTCCTTTTCACATCGAACTGCTTCGCGAATCATTTTATGAGCCTTTGTCTTACTGAGTTTGTGTTGAAGTTGATTATAAAGTAAGCAAGCAAACTCTGTATGAAGTCCTTCATCACGCGAAATAAACTCATTGGATGTTGTTAATCCAGGCATAATACCACGTTCTTTTAGCCAAAAGATAGAACAGAAAGCACCGCTAAAGAAGATTCCTTCTACGGCAGCAAAGGCCATAAGACGTGAAGCAAATTCAGCCTCATCAGATTCCATCCAATGAATAGCCCAATCAGCCTTCTTTTTTACACATGGGACTGTTTCAATCGCATTGAGAAGTTTATGTTTTTCACTAGGATCCTTAATATAGGTATCAATCAATAAACTATACACTTCTGAATGAATATTTTCCATGGCAATTTGAAATCCATAGAAACAACGAGCTTCAGGCCACTGTACTTCTTTCATAAAATTTGCTGCAAGATTTTCATTGACAATACCATCGCTAGCTGCAAAGAAGGCTAATATATGTTTAATAAAGTGTTGTTCTTTTTCTGTAAGATTTTCCCAATCCTTACGATCCTTACTTAGGTCAAGTTCCTCTGCTGTCCAGAAACTTGCTTGAGCTTTCTTATATGTATCCCATACCTGCTGATTAGCAATAGGGAAAATAACAAATCGACCTGGATTAGCTGTTAATAACGGTTCTTCCTTTTTCTTTTTAAGCAATATAGGTAAGTCAGCAGCATTTACACGATGTCCTAATGAACCACTATCTACGGAATTCGCACGACGACGACTTGACTGTTTACGCTTGGTTGAATCGCTACGAATAATAATATCAGCATTTGAAGACATAATTTTAACATCAATTGGAACGGAAAGAATCTCGGACATGAGTCTGTATTGAATCAAAAGAAATAATACACCGGGAAATAAAATAACTATTAAAGTGTGACTTACAGTTTAGGACTATCATTTTTTTCATATCTAGTGTTCAAAATTGACAATGCGTTTTTCTAACTCAGGGTGGGTATAAGCCTGTTTAAAATTTCACTCATAATGGATTTGATTGAACAACATATTCTTACTCTTAGTATGGGTCTTGGTGGATGGTTTGGTGTACTTTATGCTGTAGCTTCACAATTCATTAATGGGGGTGAATTTACTACTGGTGCTGTAGCAAGATATGCTGTTATGCCATTTGTATCCTCAATTGGAGCTGTAATTATTGTAGAATCTACTCGCGGATGGTTATTTATAATTAGTTCAACTGCAAATGCTATGCTAAATCGCTTTGTCATCATATATTTCCTTGAAATGCTTGTACCATTAACAATCCTTACTGGACTTGCTTGGTCATCTATATTATTTAACAAGAATCAGGTTATCATTGATACGGATAACAATAAAGATGCTGACGATGATATTGAAGATGACGATGAAGAAGACGACGAACACGACGAAGAAGACGACGAACACGACGAAGAAGACGATGATGGTTCTAATATGGATACATCAGACGAAGACCTTCCTAGACATCGTATACTTAATAAATCCGAATCATGGTATTGCGAAGACTGTCGATATGTTGGTCGACTAGATGAAAAACGTGACGCATGTGACTGCTATGAAGATGAAGATATGACTGAAAAAGAAGAAGAAGAAGAAGATAAACCTACATGTTATTTGTGGGGTTAATATCTAAACATGTTTGCAATAAATATATATAAATATGAAACCTTTTATGCCTGAAGCCGAAACACAGTTATTTATGAAATATTTAACTATAAATAAAAATAAATTTTTTTATGAATTTGGCTCTGGAGGCTCTACATATTTTGCGTGTACATTACCTCATATAGAATTAATACATAGTATGGAAAGTGATACAGCTTTTTATAATACTATGTTAACAAAATCTGTTATTCAGGAGGCAATACAATCAAAGAAATTAATATATATATATTAACTGATGTTGGAGCAAATAATAATTGGGGTCATCCAGCCAAGAATATATCAAAATCACAATGGACTCCTTATTTTTCACATATAGATACATTAACAAAAATTCCAAATATTATACTTATCGATGGACGATTTAGAGTGGCCTGTGCTTTACATGCATATAATATTATAAATAATTCTACATATATTTTATTTGACGATTTCAATAATAGACCTTATTATCATATTGTATTAAAATATTATACTGTTATAGATAGTGCTGGACGTATGGTTATATTACAGAAAAAAACTAATATATTAATAGATTTAACAGATTTGGAAGTTTATGAATCAGACAGTCGTTAAGATGTTTGTAAAGTTTGGTAGAATTCTTTCACTGCAGGATGTGCTCGAATACGTGACGGATCCAGACCCCATATGTAGAGAGACTCTATGTTTCGCACACGACTGAGAGCTACATAGGCTTGTCCATATTCAAATGTACTAGCTCCTATATCAACTAAAGCACAATCGAGCGTGGCACCTTGACTTTTGTGAATGGTCGCAGCATAAGCAACTCGTAGTGGAATTTGAGACCGTACTAATCGTTTATTTGTTTGCGACTTCCAAGGCTGACGCATAATAGGTTTAGGCGGACCATATAGAAACTGGACAATAGGGTTATGTGTACCTTCTTCGAAGCCTGTAATAACTCCACGACTGCCATTGACTAGGCCTTCTTCTACACTAAGATTTACAATCAACATTACCTGACATCCAATCTTGAGTTCTAAATTTGGTACATAGTTTGCGTCATCATCGAGTTTTTGAACGTGTCGTTCAAGATTACCCTCTGTAGGAATATCTTCGTCGCTTTCATCTGGATCCAATTCATAGCGTATCACTGTTTTTGCCTTAAAGACTTGCTTCTCAGTTTTTAAAGCATCCAGATTTTTTTGGTTCACATTATCCACTTCTATGTTACGACTAAATAGTAAAGTAGGACGAATCTTATTCTCTTTCCAATCCAAGCCCTGACGACTATAAAGTAGATCTACGGATGTCTTACTAGGACTACCAACACGACATTCATTTAGTAATGTCTGAAATAAACTATCGGTTTGTCGTACAATCTTTGTCAAATGAGCTGGTTTCAAGTTAGAAGCTGCCCATAATGGCGACTCAAAGACAAAACGACCAGGCATTTCACCGCTTAGTCCTTTAGATACTGGCGGTAACTGATAGAAATCTCCGCACAAAATTAGTTGTATACCACCCCACGGATGTTGATTAAGTCGTAAACGTTTACCAATTGAATCTAGTTTTTCAAATAATTCTGGCGTCATCATACTAATTTCATCAATCACAAGAATATTAGTCTTTCTCCATCGTCGTACAATCTTGCCATTTTTACGTATATTAGATTCAAGTATACTAACAGGTTCACGACCAAGTCCAATACCAGCCCAACTATGAAGAGTTTTTGCTTTTGTGCCTAGAAGCAATGCGGCACATCCTGTTAATGCCGTTGTAGCAATTGTTTTGTTAGCAATTGTCGTAGCCCACGTCACAATATGCTTCACAAGAAATGATTTGCCGGCTCCTGCTGGACCTGTTAGAAAGATATTCTCACCGGCCTGTATACGTTCGAATGCTATACGTTGTTCCTCGTTCAGTTCCATAGGCTGAAGCTGAATGAGTAAAAAAAACTAAGGGGTCAACTTTTGAGGTCATACTAGTACGTTGCGAAGATTTGCAATTAATTCCATAAATGTTGTTGTTTTACCCTTAAGATTAAAGAGTTTCTTTAGAGTTGGATCTAATGTTACAATACCCTTATTATCTACAAGGTTATTTGTATCAAGATATGTTCGAAGTATAGCAGTAATATCCTTAAATTTATAACGCTTTTTCAAATCGACACCAGGAAATCCTGGTGGCTTTACTTTAAAACTAGCATTGCGAAATGGACTAGTTTCTAAGAACATAACATCGCCAAGTTGATCGGCATATATAGATTGAACAGGCTTATGTAATTCTGTGAGTTTTGCTTCGATAGCTTCAATCCCAGCTAGCAATTCGCCTACTTTCACACGTAGACTAGACATAGATGTATTTAACTCTATAGATCCCCCCTCACTATCAGACATATCATCAGAAGAATATGAAGTATTAGAAAATGATGAACTATGATCAGACAGACATGCAGACAGTCCAGACATGATAAATTTTAAGCTCTAATTTGAACAAATGTTTTTGACATCTATTCATTTTTTGATATATGTCATGAGAAAACTTATTGGTGTATGAAAATGTGCTGTCCAAAACCAAGCATTTCCCTCAGTATCTGTAGATGTGCGAAGTGCGTAATACCAATGCTTCGGGAGAACTACAGCATTGCCTGGACGTAATTTGATTTCAATATACTTTGCTTCGTTAATAAGGGGAATTGTATCAGTTGTTGTTGTCCATGGATCATTTCCTAGTAAACGGGAGGATACATCTGTCGGAAGGGCTCCTTCGTGTGCTATCCATAGTTCAATTGGATTTCCATCAGTACTTACAATAAGTGTTGATTCAGCTGTTGTTTTTTGTAGTAATGCTGGAGTTTGTTCAGTATAAACTGTAGGACAAATAGTTGCAGTAGATATAGGTAACCATGACCAGCATCGAAAATCTTCTGCATTCCAATTCATAAGAATAGTTTGTAGTTTCGCATGTATACCAAGTTCCTGAAGATTATCTGGTTGTGGTGCATTAGGTGTAGTTAACAATGTATTCCATGTTGTGCGATATTTTTGACCCTGTGCATCTGTAATCGTAACTGGCCAAGTTTTTTGCTCTGTAGACCTTTGAGTCCATGCTCCCATCCAATAATTTGGTAACTGTCTAATCACTAATGGAAGTTGTTCATTAAGGACTTCTGTCCAATTTGTATCACGTGTATAGTCTTTTTGAAGAATCTGAAATTCATGATTAGCACCTCTGTATGCCATTATACATAGGCCAAAAATAAGTAACAACACGAATACTGTTTCAAGAAACATCTTGAAAGAGTATGCGTATCTATTTTTAACTTACAGACGCATGAATCAAATATCGGGACAAACTAGTTCATTCATTAAAATAAGAATTCCATGCCTTATGATATCGTTTACGTTCAGCATTTGTCATTACAGGTTTGTTAAATGATTTCATAGAATTGTTTTTTAATGATCGTTTATTTCCAACCGGAATAGACCAGTTTCTTGTATTGACTGGCCATACTTCGCCATAATCATTATTATTATTTATTGTCTTCTTTTGATTGCGGTAAGTCTTATTTACTCGCATTTGTTGAAGTTTCCACGCATTAGGTGTAGGTTTTGTTTGCCCATAATATGCTGCTGGTCCTGCTCTTTTTTGCTTACGTGTAAACATCTTCTATTTAATTATAAGATAAATTGTGCATCTTTATTCATTTGATTTACTATAGCACAATGGGTATCAAAATAACATGTTAAACTATATAAATACGGTATACCGTAAATTATATTTAATGGTATACATGAAAAAGATAAAATACTTAAAAATAACAAGCTACGTGGTTGCCAAACTCGTTCAATATTAGGAATATACGTATACCAATAATATAAATATATACGTTTATTTTGAATAATTGAAATATGATAATAATATTCACATGCGTACAAACATGTTAAAAATCCACATATTGCCATATAAGCTAAGTTATACTTATCTAAAATAAACTCTTGTTCTGTTTTGATTATGGTATTTATATCAGAATTATACTCTATAGTTTGATGTGTATAAAATTTGTTATATAACGTTAAAATCATAAAATATAGATAATATGATATTATCATCCATACATAACTACGTTGTAATAAGAACCAACTACCATTTTTTGATTGAATAGGCTTATTTTCTAATGGCCATTTTGTAGGTAAATTATATTCTATTGTACATAATTCACAATACACAAGATTTTCATCGTTTTCGGCATATTGTTGCCAACGAAGTATACATTCTAAATGTACATATCTCATAGAACCACTACAATCACAGGGAGATATAAGATCATTGTTTCCAAATTCGGATGTTGAAAATAGACAGATCCTGCATATAGCATCCATATTGCCTAATTAAGGGTGGTGAGTATTTAGACCCATGACACTGAATTGATTCAAATGTATGTCACAGTTAAAATCGAGGGTGGACTAGGAAATAAATTATTTCAAGTAGCAGCCATGCTTGGATATGCGGAAAAGTATGGACATGTTCCTGTATTTTTACAAATATGGCTGGATTTGCCTGAACCTCATTTAAATGCCAAGACAATACAAGAGTATTTTCCTAATATAACTATTTTAATGAATGAACATGATTTTGTTTGGACAGATATACGTGAAAAAGACAATGGAGCATTTATTTATGAACCATTACCGTATATTCAAGGAAATGTTTATTTAAATGGATGGTTTCAAACAGAACGTTATTTTCCATCATATAAACTAATACCTGAGCTTCTAACAAAATGGAATGGCATTGGTAGTGAATTAAATAACGCTGCCTTTTTACATGTGCGACGTGGTGATTATTTGGATCCGCGATGCCGTCACCATTGGGTTGATTTGAATGGCTATATACGACGATGTTTAATGTTGTATGATATATCTGTACCTATTATGGTATGCTCTGATGATTTGACATGGTGTAAGGATATGTTGCCAAAGTTGTATGGCGATCTAGTGTCAATAGACCGTTGGAAATGGGTAGATGCGGATAATTATGAAACGTTAGCAATTATGATGCGATGTGGGCGTGGAGGTATATGTGCTAATAGTACATTT
>Ga0007870_1000060_pt1 | contig 49597 bp, 64 predicted proteins | sample CryBogCBH04Jul08_FD_71207 | JGI IMG/M metagenome (GOLD analysis project Ga0007870, IMG submission 71207) | Freshwater microbial communities from Crystal Bog, Wisconsin, USA - CBH04Jul08 | ecosystem: Environmental > Aquatic > Freshwater > Lake | place: Crystal Bog, Wisconsin, USA | collected...
CTTTATGTCTAGTACCACTGCCTTTGGTTCAGGTGGCGCTTCAATCATACGGCGCAGCTCTGACTTGCTATGAGTTTTAGCTACCTCAGGATCAGCAAAGATACGCTTCTTGTTCGGTTGGTCAGCCGATGCAATGCGGCCACAATCAATCCAACCAGCTTCTTTAAGCGCATGAAGCAATGCAGACTGCGGTACTTTGCTACGGCCAAGGCCAGTAAGATCAGCAATCCGGTCACATACATGATGGAATGGTGAGCCAATTGCGCCCCTAGCAAACTCACCAGCGCGGTGACGGATCATCTCAACAATAGTGGACTCAAGGCTACTCATGCCAGACTCTAGCAAGTTCAGTTTAAATTCTGTCATAGCTGGAGCTGCACCCGGATTGAATTTCGATACGTCACGACTATGCAGCCATGCACCAATATGCTCGAAGTTGCCTTGCCTATACCAGTTGTATAGCGCAAGACCAGAACCGGGCTTAATGCGTTCCATTGGTTGTGCTTCAGAGTTAATGCAAAACCAACGGCGATCTTGTGAAGATAAGCTGATAGGTATTTGCTCGTTAGAGAACGCTAAAACAAACAAACGATTGGCCATCTTGTATGGGTCTTTGCCCTTGCGATTGATGTCCAGCATATCAGGTGGCGCAGCAATGATAGGCTTGAGTTTGTTAGCCAATGCTCTACGAGCTGCCGAGTCTGGCTCTTTCAACTCATTAAGTACCAAGACTTCAGCTTCAAGATGGTAAGTGAAATTGGATTGCAGCTTATCGCTATCCACAATAGATAAGTTCTTGGAATCGCTACCGCAGACTGACCAGATGAACGGCATCCACATCAAATCCTTACCGCAACCCTCATCGCCAACGTGCAGCACTGCATGATTGATCTTGGTTGTAGGATTTTGGAGCTTGAATGCCATCATATCCCAAACGTGATTGCGCTCTGATTCGTTTGGTACAAGATGTTCGCAATGGTTAATCCAAGGGCTAATATTTCCACTTTTTGATGTAATGGCAGGGCGGCCATCAGTCCAGCGATTACCAAACAACTCACCACTTTTCCATACCAAAGCTGTATCGCCAGCGGCATAGGTTAAACCGGTCAGTATTTTGGCTGCATGGGCTTGACGGTTCTCATCATAGGATACTGACGCCTCAACGCGACGGCCAGTATGAATAGATTTGCATGAAATATGCCGATAAATAGCATTGAATGTACCGCGCCCAATATCGTTGCGCTCAACGAGGTCATAGTAAGAATCATCCGATTGGATGTATGCGAACCTGTCGTACCATTCTTCCTTTTCTATGCGCCCAAGCTCCTTGCGCTCGACTTCAGCCAGCATCTTCTCAGGTGTCAGCTCAAACATTTTGGATGGGGTAATCTTTTCTAATGCTTTAACGAACGCATTGGTCAATAGCTCTGGGCGAACACCCGGCTCATGCTTGGCAGCGCCATTTTCAAAAGCCCACGCCAGATACTCGCGTGAGCCAAAGCCAGCGCAATGCTCATGGTAGCAGCAGTAGGCACGATTGACCGGATGGTAACGACCCATTGGATTGCCGTCGCTATGCTCATTAGAATTAGGACAAACCACGCCATACCAACCAGACTGATTGGCGTTTTCTAATAACATTCCATTGTCATCAATCCACTGCAAGATGTCATCATCGCCATCGTCTTTAAGATGGATTGAGCGCACTGAGGCAGTGTCCGCCTCCTCTGGATTGACGCCTAGCGCATCACAAATTTGATCTAAGGTAAACTCGCGCTCTGGATGGAACTCAATGAGCTTAGAAGCAAAATGTTCTTTGCCGGGCTTGAGATTGACTGAGCCGGGCAAGCGAAAGTTACGCACTGCGTTGATAGCCCCACCATCAGTAAAGCCAGCATCCGCAATCGCTTTGATCGCAGCAGTGAACTCACCCTTGGTTGGCGCGGCCTCGCAATCAAATACATAGCCCCACTGGTAATTATCAGGGGAAGTTTCCATGATCCATGTAGGCTCAATGGTAGGAATTTTAGATTTAGTGCCGATGTCATCTAACACCATCACTAAAACAAATTCGCAGTTGGCGGCTGAAGCAGAGATTTTGCCGTCTTGAAAGCGATCAATAATGAATGAGCCAGTGTTGCCATACCAAGCTCCAGTAGGCTTGTAACGCTCAGGCAAGAACGCTGGCCAACTGTATTTCAAAGTGCCGTCATTGTGCATGGCTTGATTGCCATCGACCATAACAGGCTTTTGTCGCACTATTATAAAGGTTTCGCCTTGGGCGGCTAGTTTAGTGAGGTACTCAACGAATTCAATATTTGTTATACTCAGCGCAGTCATGCAAATCCTCTAGTTTGTTTTGATTAAAAAGGCTTGGCTCTTATCGGGGTCAGGCCTTTTGCTTTTATTGGACGATCAGTTTACTACTTCCCATACCGAAGCATGGCTTTTACTTCTACATTTAAGGGTAACTCCTTACACCAATCTGGAGGCGTACACATCACCGCCGTCATTTCTTTAATGATCTCATCTGGGCTATCAGTTTCTACCACGATCTCATCGTGGACATGAAGAACAACATTATCCAACTGGCGTAAAGAATGACGCAATAAATCATTAGCAACAGCTTGAGTAATGTTCTCACACGCAAGGCCTTTCCATAGTCTAGCCCTTGGCCATTCTGTAGCGTCGGCAGCCGGTTTCCACGCAGCTTTGGCGTAAGTAACCCCCTCCGAGTCGAGCTTGGCATAGGGATAGCATAACACCCTTCCAGACGGAAGTGCGTACCAAAGATGTTGTCTGTCATACATATAAACGATGCGGCCAGCAGAGAATTCGTAGCCCGGATTACGCAGAGCTGCGGTATAGGCTTCTTCTAAATCTTGCCAATATCTTACAGCCCAAGAGTTTGCGCGACGCCACGCATTAACGGTACGCCGAGCATCGGATTCGGGAAGTACCACTCCATAGTTACGACCCATCGCAGCAAAAGCACCAATGCCACCACCATAACCACATGAAAGGATAGCGACCTTTCCAATCTGTCTTTTGCTATCAGTAACTTCATCTTCTGAACAGCTAAATATACTCGCAGCTTCCCTAACATAGATGTCCCTATTCTTTCTGAATACGTCCAATACAGTATCAGCGTCAGGCTGATTTGACAACCAAGGATTGCAGCGCGCCTCAATGCCAGACCAATCAGCTACGACTAGGTATTTACCCTTGGCTGGTATCAGTGTAGGTCTGAGCATCCCCTTGAGGACATCGGTGACACGTTTTCCGAATTCTGGAACAATGCTTTTTCCATCAACCATTGCTGCTCTAACAAGATCAGGTTGTTTAACGCATTTTCTAGTGAAATTGTGGACTTGCGCTCCATACGAGGAAGCGCGACCTGTGGCGCTCCCGCCAGCAAAGACAAACGCGCCGCGAACTCGGTGATCCTCCTCATCAGAAAGCTGTGCAAGGCGGCTGAACTTCGCAACCGATGACGCCCAGAGATCGTCCGCACATTGGATAACGTCTGCGACATCGGTGGGAACTTGATCTGGGTTCTCATCAGCAAAGATAAGGAGGTTGGCGCGGACTGTTTTATCAATACTATATTTTTTCTCGCCATCTTTATATTTCTCCATCAATTTGAGGGCATCCTCGCCTACGCGAGCCATCACCCATTGTTTCATCTTGGAACTTCTAACGCTAGTGATCTCGCCCTGCGTAATCTCATCTACCAAGTTCTCGATCTCGCCTAGCTCGGTAGAGGCATAGCGCAAGGCGGCCTCTGCAAGTCGTACATCAACCAGTACGCCTCTGTCGTTAATCTTCTCATTGATATGGTAATCGAGCAACTCATCCGGTGACAGCGGGCGCATGGATTGGCTAACCAATCGCATAACTTTGACATCTTGCTCGCAATAAGCAATCATCTCAGCCATCAGCTCAGGTTCAGTGCCAAACGAGCCATCAGCGCGTGGAATGGATAGCAGACGGATCAATTGACTGCCTCGGTGATCCTTACGCATAGATGCGCCAGCAAAGCGCCCTACGTCCTCTAATGAGCCGGGAGCGCAATTGGCTCTGGCCTGTGTAGCGGTGCAATAGAATTGCTCTAGCTTAAAGTTAATCTGTAAGACATACCAGAATATCAAACGCTCAAAGGCAGCATTGTGGGCGTAGATTAAACCAGTATGTTCGCGCACTTCTTCTGGGAAAGCATCGTGAGGCAGCCAAGTCTTGACTTCCTCATCATTGAACGCATACGACATACAAAGCACTTCCGTACTCGGATCTTGGGCGTAGTTATATACACCGTCAGTCAAGAGGTTACAGCGACTACGCGTTTCAAAATCAATGTATAAAATAGTCATAATTAGGCGGGGCTAGACAGTCTTTTTAGTCTGAAATCTCTGCGAGCCATAGAGCTGAATAGTGTCAGCCTAACCCCTATTCGTTACACTGCTGCGCGGCGGCGGCGGGCTGGAGCTGCTGGAGCTTCTTCTACTTCAGCAATAGAAGGTTCTTCCAATTCCAATTCAGGAGCTTTTGCACTTTCTTCAGCATTCATATCCATCCAGTCAATCACTTCAAAGATTGGTGTATAGATACGGCCATAAGACTTGTGGGAATAATGCTCTTTACCCAAAGTAATGATAGCTACAGGCTTAGTAGGATCTTTCTCGATCTGAGCTGCGATCAACGCGCCCAAAGTTTGAACAGCACGTTTACCGCCTACAGAAGTAGTTGTAAAGCGAGCTTCCATTCCTTCATCTTCACCAGATACGCACTTGATAGACAAACCAACTTGGGTTTCCCAACCACGTTTAGCACCAACTGGAGCTGGCTCTAGTTCAGGCAATGGCTGTGAAATGCCAACCATCTTCTCGCCCAATACATCGCCATCGCCCCAAGCGATAAAGCCATGCACGAATGAGAATGGGTTAACCGCCCATTCAGAGCCTTCTTCTACTTCGGTTTGATCTGCGCCAAATACCCAATGACCGGTTTTGTCCATCTTAATGATGACGCTGCCAGCTTCGGCTACTTTAGGGAGATTAGCCTTGAGCGCACCGGCTAAGTCTTTAACTGCTGGCAAACCTGCCGCTTTAAATGTTGTCAAATTAGACATGATATTTCCTTACTTTAGTTTAGTTTAGAGAGGACAGCGCTGAGTTGCCGCCCGATTTGTAACACCGCTGGCCTTGGATCAGAGTCCTCAACCAACGTACTACCAGAGGAGATAGCAACAACTAACTCCTTCGGTAATTCTTTTTTCTTTGCCTTCAACAGCTTTTCAGCTTGTGCAGGAGAAATAATTTTTTTAGTGTATAAAACATCGCTGCCTAACCCCAATGTGTAATTGAGCAAAGATTCACCATTAGCTAATGCTGCATCAGACCATTGGCGTGTAGCGCGCTTTGCCACCAGCTTGTAGCCCGGTACACGAATGTCAGCCTCTAGCATCTGATGAGCTAATGAGCGTAAATCAGTGACCCATTGCTCGATCACATCGGCTTGGGCTAAGTAATGAGCAATCTTTGACGGCTCTAAGTCTTTTAGGGCAAGCTGCGTAGCCCGATCTACTGCGCCGGTCATCAGCGGGCAAGTAGGCTTGGCTGCACACCAACGGCAATGGCTACCAGAAGCCATCGGTGCGTCAGGCTTTTGGGATTCTTTGACAGCAACTCGCAGCTCACGCTCGAATTGCTTGAGGCGATCAATGGTAGTTGTCCAACGACGGATTTCAGGCGGCTGAATAATAATGACTTCGACTTCATCGACATCATCAAAAATCCATTGGCACTTAGGGGTACGCATGGCAGCGCAAGCATAGAACATGGCCTGATCGTTTTCTTCGGCTTCAACTATTACGCCATCTCCAAATTTCCAATCAAGCACAATAGCTTTGCGGGCTGTCTTACCTAGCAAGTCTGCTGATCCAAACGCGCCTTCGATATAGTCACCAAAGTCAACCTCAGACTCAACCATGTATTCCATCTGAAAGTCAGGATCAACTTCATTCAAACGCATGAGAGCTGGCCAAATCTTACGCTCCAATAGTTCTTGAGTCATAACATGAGTTTTATATTTCATGCCAATCGTATCTTCGGGGCGTAGGTCTTTTTCAAGAATCTCTGCTATCACGTTATGACAGAGAGTGCCTTCGTCAGCATACTTGCTGGAGGGCTTGGGTGGCATCTTCGCTACTAAAGCGACTGATGCTGGGCAGTTGATAACTCGTTTAGCGGTTGAGCCGCCGACGATGCTTGAATGCTTTGCCATTTGTGTCCTTAATTTAGATTACTTTACCTTTTGAACGTCCAGTGTAACACAAGAATTGTATAGCGCAATACTTTTTGTGATATTATTTTTTACATGACTAAAAAAGAATTAGAACGCGACATTGAAAAGCACTTTATTTGGGTGGTTGAAACCAGCGGGGGTAAGACCTATAAGTTTAAATCAATTACCCAGCGTGGCGTGTCAGACCGCATAGCGTGTTTACCTAATGGACAAACTTGGTTTGTTGAGTTAAAGCGAGCCAAAGGTGAGTTGTCAGCCATGCAAGAAATCTTTGCTGCGGACATGGTTGCCTTAAAGCAACAGTACGCTTGCCTATGGAGTAAAGAGCAAATTAATGAATGGCTGGCCAAGTGTTTAAGCTAAGAGATTATCAAGAGAAGGCCGCCGACTTTATCTTTGAGCGTGATAGGGCTATGGTATTGGCCTCAGTGGGCGCAGGTAAAACCGCCATTACATTGACAGCCATGAAGGAAATGATTGATGCTGGCCATGTCAAACGCTGGCTAGTCCTAGCCCCCAAGCGTGTCTGCACTGACGTATGGCCAGTAGAGCTACCCAAGTGGGCTGCCGGGCTAACCATGTCGATTTGTATCGGTACGCCAAGAGAACGTCTAAAGGCCTACGCTGCGGATACCCATGTCATGGTCATCAATTACGACAATTTGCAATGGTTGACTCAATTAAATTTAAACTTTGACGGCGTGGTATTTGATGAGTTGACTCGCCTCAAGAACCCATCAGGCGCGCGATTTAAAGCACTATTAAAAGTAATTGAGCCGATGAAAATACGCTGGGGGTTGACCGGCAGCTTTACCAGCAATGGCTTAGAGGATGTTTTTGGTCAATGCAAGATTGTGGATCAAACCTTGTTAGGCCGTAGCAAAGGAGCGTTCCAGCAGCAGTATTTTGTGTGCGTCAATCGTGATTTTGGCCAATGGGAGCCTAGAGTTGGCTCACTAGAGAAGGTCATGAATGTGATTAAGCCAGCGACATTCTTGCTGGAATCATCAGAGTATAAGGATACGCTGCCACCACTGCACACCGTAGAGATGCGTTGCGATCTGCCAGATCGTGAGCCATACGAAAAGATGAAGAAGGATTTTGTTTATCAATTTCCAGATGCCAAAGCTATTGCAGCTAACGCTGCGGTGGTTACTCAAAAGCTACAGCAGATGGGGTCAGGCTTTATCTACATCTCTGATCGTAAACCAGACCCTACTAGCCCCGGCAAATTTATCATGAATCAACAGCCGGTGTGGTTTTCCAGCCACAAGTTTGAATTGCTTGATGATTTGCTGGCAGAGAACCAGCGAGCCAATACCATTATTGTCTACAACTACAAAGAGGAGCTGGCTGAATTACAGCGCAGATACCCTCATGCTCAAACGATTGATGCGCCCAAAGCCATCGAGCGTTGGAACGAAGGCAAAATCGAGCTACTCCTTATACATCCTAAGTCTGCGGGGCATGGCCTCAATTTACAATATGGCGGTAACAAGATTGTGTTTGTGTCTTTACCTTGGAGTTTAGAGCTGTATGAACAAACTGTAGGGCGTCTACATCGTGGCGGTCAAAAGCATGAAGTCTGGTGCTATATCCTGTTAACTAACAAAACAATTGATGAAAAAGTCTGGGCTGCTTTGGCCGATAAAAGGGCTATTTCAGAGATTGCTTTAGAAGAATTGAAATAATTGTTTTACATTACAAATAAATCTGTTACATTTAATGAACTTTGAAAGGATTAGCAATGAAATGGTTTAAAAAAGATGAAGTTCCAGTAAAGGCCTATAGCTGGAGATCATTAACAGATATTCTGTCTACTTTGAGTGAAGCTGAAGTAGAGAGCCTGTTAGAAAAAGAACTTGAAGGTGAGAAGCGATGGTCAATTGTCCAGCGCTTACACCAACGGTACACCGTTCTTCGTGCGGCGAGAGAACGGAAAGAATTAAAGAAATTAGTAGCCGCTTAATTTGATTTAACTAGAGGAAAAATCATGAGAACACCTAACGTACCTTATATTTGGACTGCATCTGGCACTGACATTACGACACGATGGCGCAATCAATATGGCTGGACACCGCCATCAGAGTTGCAAGAGTACCGCGATAAGTGGAAGTATTACCAAGAGTTGCCATTACGCGCATTAGATGACGGCGCTAAAGAACTGTATGAGCAAACCTTAAAACGTGCCAAAGTAGCGAGGATCAAATGAACACACTTCTAACTGATATCGCTCACGCTCGTCAGCTTATTAACCAAATCGAAATACTGTGTAATAACCAGCAGATCAATGGCCGCAAGCCTATTTACGATAAGGTTCAAGAGCTACAGACTTATGTTCAATTGCTATTACTCAAGACGGCAGACTACGCGTGAGCTGGGCTGACAAAGTGGCCATTGCCACCATTGCTATAGCTGCCGTCATTTTGATGTCAGTCCTTCGATTGGCCATTCGTATAGGGGGCTTAGTATGACCGAGTTATTATTTCTTTTTTTATTAATTAGCGGTATAGCTGCTTGGGGTTTTATACTTTATATTTTAATTAAAGTAATAACACAATCATGACTACTTGGACACTTTCAGAATTAGGTTGCAATGGTAATTGCCAACAAGGGCGCTTGCCTTGCAACTGTCAAGAACCTATACCGTTCTTGGGCTGGATGCGATACGAGCCAGTAGTAATTGTTGAAAGCGGTGCAAGTGTTATGCCTAAACCAGAGGAACAAAAATGATCTATCTAATTTATGCTTTATTAGTACCTATTAGTTTAATTTTGACTGTTATTTCAATACCTTTAGCTCCCATTTTGGTATTGTTTGCTAGGCCGATATTGGGCTGGTGTGATAATCATAGCTATGAGGCAGTAGAGCCACGATTGCCGACCTGTTTAGACTGGTTTATGACGCCAGATAATTCACTTAATGGCGATGCTACTTTTCAAACAATGTTTCCGCCGGGTCAATGGTGGTCACAAGTTCATTGGCTATGGCGCAATCCAGCGTATAGCTTCGCGTTACGCTATTTAGGAACTCCTTATACCACTTCGGTACAGGGCGATAAAACAATTAAGGACAACGACAATGCGAAAGCGGGCTGGTGTAAGGTATCAGTTAATGGACTATTTCAATTTACTCTTGTTACCCCTATTGGTTTTAGCCGTTGTATCTATGTTAATTTGGGCTGGAATATTCGTGGTCTGGTGGATGATAACGTCCAGCCTAAGCCGGATATTTGGCAAGCAACGTATGTTTTCTCGCCAAGAATCTCAGGATTCAGATAATGGATGAAATAGAGATTGCTAAGTTGCAAGAAAAGTTGGCTAAGGCTTTAGCTGATGCTGATTATTGGCGTCTAGCGTATGACAAGCTCATGAAGCATATCGACCATCAAAATAGCTATGTACGCCATTTAGAGCAGCAAGTTTGGGGAGGAAAAACATTTTGAACATTGGTGATGTGAATAGCACTGAAAAAGGCTCAGGCGCTCGTTATAACGCAGGTAAGCCTGATTTAAGCCTCATTCCTCTTTGTACGCTTGAAGATGAAGCCAAAGTGTGGATGTATGGCAAACAAAAGTACGCTGCATGGAACTGGGCTAAAGGAATGGATTGGTCTGTACCCTTGGCTTGTGCCTTGCGCCACCTGTCTAAATGGCAAGCTGGTGAGGAGAACGATGAGGAGTCGGGGCTACCCCACCTTGCTCATGCTATGTGCAATCTACGGATGCTAACGCTGTTTTCTAAGACATATAAAGAAGGCGATGATCGCCCGCCATCAGAATTCATGCCATGACTGCAAATGAACTAGCTGAAGATTTAGAAGGCGCTAAGTTAGTAATTTTAAGACTTAACGATATGCTACGCCAGCAACAAGCTGAAATAAAGGCGTTGAAAGCAGAAAAAATTAGGGCTTATGACAATGGATATGAAGATGGTAGAAAACCTAATACAAATAAGGCACAAGAGAAATGAGTCAAACTAGACTAGGTTCGTTTATTGAAGCATGGGTGAATGTACTGATAGGGTTTACTATTAATTACATCGCCAATTTGTTGATATTTCCGCTGTTTGGCTTTCACATTAGTCTGTTAGCTAACTTCTATATGGGTCTGCTATACACTGTCATCTCAGTAATTCGTAGCTATGCTGTTAGGCGTTGGTTCAATGCAAGATTGCATCGTTTATTGGCCAATATATGAGCAGTTGGTTAATTGTTCTTACAGGCTTAATCTACGCTTATATAGCGGCAGAACAGCTTTTCAAAGGCAATCCATATATGACGGTTGTATATGGCGGCTATGCTTTCTCTAACATCGGGCTGTATTTGTTGGCTAAATAAAAAAAGTTTCCCGAACAGGAAGAATGTATGAAAAAGTGCATGAAATATCAATAAAGTTACCGATCGGGGTATTTTGTACGAAAAGTCAGTAGCTTAAAAATGATTCATTAATAAGGCTTTATACATATACGGACTGCGTATTGAGCCATTAACTTTACAATCCAATGTCAACAACTTTACAATCAGCCGTCAAAACTTTACAAAAATGTTAACAAAACTGTTGATATGGCTACTTTTTGTCAATAACTGTACATATAGGTATCAATATGTATAAAAAATTGATACTTATAAGTTACATTTTGTTACTAGACACAAAATTATTTGTCTAGTAATGAATAAGTTTTTATAGGCTCATGGCTTTTTAAATCTACATTGCAAGCCCATTTAACTGCTTCTTCTGCGGACAAGCCCATTCTCATGCAGACTTCGGCTGCCATTGCACCAGAACCAATAGCCATAAAGGTTTTAGCGCGTTCCCATTCAAGATCGTCACCACAATAAAAAAGACCTTCTTTAGTTAGCCTAATAAAAGAACTATCAGGCTTGAGCTTTGGTTTAACTTTGCTTTTCTTATTGATGTAATCCACTACTTTTTCGCAATCGCTCCAATTGCCGGCCACGCCTAACCACCCGCCATCTATTGCGACAATTTTTTCTTCAAAATATTTAATGCCAGTATCTTCGTCTGAAAATTGACTATCCGATACCAAGATTTTTTTGTCCCAATCACCAACGATAGTAGTCATACTTTTGTTATGCACCCACGAAATTCTATTTCTCCGTTTTCTTCATCGGACACCATAATCATCTCTGGCATTAGCATCCGGCCTTGGTCAAAGGATAGCATCACAAAGCCACTGCGCCAATCTTTAGGAGAATCCTCGCAATACTCGAAGGTACTGGACATCGGATCGGCCAAACAACCGGTCTGGATGCCCCAAAATGTGCCTTGAAAATTGGAAATCGGCTGGCAAGCAAGGACGTGCGTATGGCCAGTGATAATGTTGGTATTACCCGCCGCCAGCAAATTGCTGTAGCCAGCGGTGCGGCCACCTTTAAACCGGTGTTTTACTACGGTATCTTCGCCAATCCAGAATGACCAACAAGTTTCCCAGTTGGGGAAATGGTACTTTAATGAGAAGCCATCTACACCGCTGTATTCGGGGACTTTATTGACTAGCCAAGCCTCGTATCTCATATCATGGTTACCCAACGTCCATATTAGTCGGCAGCCAGCAGGTCTATGTTTCTCGATTTCATCTAAATGCTGACGGCAAGCCTTGAGTTCTTCTAGGACACTAGGCTTTTGATCGTAATTAATGCTTGGAAAACGGCTTAAAACCTGCCCATCGAACGCATCGCCGTTGCAGATGATGACCTCTGGCTTGAATTTTTTAATCATCAACAGGAGGGCTTTAAAGGCCGTTGTGGTGGTGTCGGTAAAGTGGGCATCTGAGAACACAATGATGCGTTTGACTTTATCTACCTCAATACCCCTTCGGACATTGTGAGCTGCCAACTCAACCTTTTTAGGTTTAGGCTTAATTTGATCGCGTTGGGAATTATGGGTAGCCAATTTAATGCCAAGCCGGGTTTCAATACTGCTTCGCCTTCTCATGACACTAGAAGAAGCAACACCCAGCTTTTCAGCCATTAAGACAGGAGAGCCTAGTTTAGCCCAAAGGTCTATAAATTCTTGATCTGTGCATACAAGTTTCAGTGCCATAAGTACCCTTCTTCTTCTTGTTGTAATCGGATACTAACCGAACATTGTGTAAATACAAAGACTTATAGGTTATAGCTTATCTTTTACCTGTAATTTTCTTGAATTTTTGTTCTAGCTCGTAATCTTCACGACATTCAGCAGAACAAAATCGTCCTTCTGGTACTGCTTCATTACAGCAAAGGCAATGGCCAGAAAACTTTTCTTGCCCTCTTGCTCGTATTGCTTTAATGGCTAATTCTCGATGCAAGGCTTCTAAATCCGAAGCATCGTCAAAAATATCGCTGCTCATGCTACTGTTCCACCTACGTTTTCATAATAGGCTTTTAAGTGTTCCATGTCGTTGACGTGTTGGCCATATTTTGCACCGGGCAGACTTGCCCAGCGCGTACTGCATTTATTAACTGCTTGCTCAAACTGGCCATCATTAATCAGATGGTCAGCGCCGACTTCCTTAATCATCTGCATTGCAATCTGGTCTTGAGAAGCGGGGGAGAAATCTATTAACTGTAATTGTTTCTTGTAGGCATCGAAATAGCGCTCTAGGATTTGATAGCGCCCGGCTGCGGTACTAGAAAGCCCATTGACTGTAATCAGTTTGCGAGGATGGTCAGCATAGCTTGAGAACAGTGTTCCGCCAAGCAAAACATTGTAGCCATTATCAGACTTGGCCAAAAGCGTTCTGCCGATCTCGGAGAAACCAATAGTGTCTAAAAGGGCTTTCTCGTTCTTTGTCATTTACTTATCGCATCGTATTGGGCGTAACAGGCTTGGAGTCCTGACCTAATTTCGTCTGCTCTGGCAGCTTCCCTAATAAGAAATCCTGCATCTTCGGCATAAAGGGTTGACCCAGTTCCACCCGATCTAGTTGCGGTAGTTTCGGTTCTACTGGGACGTGAACGCAACTGCATAAGAGCGTCAGCAAGCTGATCGTTAATAGCTTTAATTTGAGCATTTTTGTCTTTCTCTATTTGGTCTGCGGCAGATTGATGTTGGTCTTGGAGCTTTTGAGTTTGCGCGGCTTGTTCAGCTTTATAGGCTTTAAAATCCAAATCGCGTATATGCCAGCCAACATAAATGCAGCCAAGTATGCCAAGGATTCCGGCAGCAATCTTGACGTAGTTAAAATACCCATTTAAAAGCCCTAACGCTTTTGACCACATTATCTATCCTCAGTCTTTTGAGTCGCTGCTTTAGCCCCGATCATTACGCCTGATCCGCCAAGGACTGTACCAATCCCTACGCCGAGCTGAGAAAAATCAATATCTCTACCATGTAAGACATGAATAATAGCGATAGCCAAAAACCCAAAAATAGAAGCAATAGCTCCAACACGCGCAGCACAATAGGTTTGGTTATCATCTTCTGTAAGGATATCCTTAAAGAGTTTCATTTTTTCTTGGTTGTTGGCTTTTTAGCTACTTTGGTAGCTATCTTGGCAACAGTCTTTTTGACTGCTGGTTTGCGAGCTGTGGCTTTTTTAACCGCCGGTTTTTTTGGCTTTGCTGGTACTTCTACTGGGAAGTCAGGCAATTTTGCTTCTATTGGTTTGCGGCTTAATAGAGCGCAGATTTTACGGAAGATCATAGTTCATCCCATCTTATCTTGTTTATTATCTAGCTTTATCATGATCTGATCGAGGATATGCTCTATGCGGGATAGCCTGTAATCCAAATCAGTCTTTTTGACATAGTCATTTGGTAGCTTTACTTCTAAATGCTGGAGCTTCTCTGTAAGGATTTTTTGGTCAGCTACTAAGGTGTCTTGGTTTTTGGATATCTGATTAACCCAATAACTAATAATTCCGTTAAATATCGTAACTATTATTGCTGCGCCGCCTACTATAGCTGACCAATCCATGATTATTGGATTACTTCTACTGGAGCTTCTTCAGTTGGCGCTGGAGCATTAGCAGCTTCGGCTTCTTGAATTGCTTGGAATTGTGGGCTACAAGTTTGACCTAGAGCAGTCAGTAGTTGAAATACCTCTTTAGCTGGGCGGGTTTCAAGATATTGAAATACGGCCAATACTAAGTCTGCGTTAATCTTAATTTCGTTCATCGGTTTATCCTTAATTGTTGGGCATCATTGCCAGTTCAAACTATATCATTTAATTGCTTTTTGTACAGAAAATCTACTACAACATCAGGTGTTACAAATCGTTCTGCTTTATGCTCTATAGAGTCCCACCATAAGAACTGATTAACTGCTAGATTATCGCGACTCTTTAGTAGATTCCAGTTTTCAGGATGACCGTAGATTAATGGATCAGATACAGACCAAAGCACTATGCCCGGCTTGCCTTCATCCCATGCAAGGTGCTGGAAGAAGCTATCTATGCCAACCCATGTTCGACATTCGCGGATTAATTGACGCAGCTCAGACATGGGTAAATTTTTCCTGAAATCATCAACAAGTTGCGTTTCACCTTCTACCCCAATCTGGATAATCGGCTCATCAATTGAGCTGATTAATTCTTTCCAATAAGGATAATTTTTAGGGTTTTCCCTAGTATTCATTAACGGTTTAGCATAAGGGTGAATAAGGATCATAGATAGAGTTTCCTGTAAGCATTTTCTAGGCTATCTTTCCACTTCCATTGATCCATCTTCTTGTAAATGCTCCACTGGTCTAGGCTGCCGAATAAATGCTGCGCCTCCGCAATAGACCGCCCCGGTACGATCTCAGGATAGCAAGTGAAAACCATTGGGTTTTTAATTTCAGGCAGTACATGGTTAAAGACAATGTGATCGCCTAACCCGCTATTTAAAACCACTATAGTATGATTTTGGTATATTAAAGTGTTCTTGAATATGTACTCATCGTGGTAGTACATCTCTTGTTTGGTTTCACTGCGAATGCCGCCTTGTGGATTTTTCATGTGCCAAGTAATGGCGTCTGGTACGGCCAAAATGACATAGCCCTTTTGGTGTAAGCCATAGGTGAATAGCGTTTCTTCACGATGCGCCACTCTGGACAGCCCCAGATTGTAGTCATGTACCCCAGCGCGATAGAGGAATGAACAATGCAGATGCTCTACTTCTTTAGAGCGTGTAATTTGACCCCATTGGATATTAGGCTCTGTATCTACATTGTTGATACGGCCAGTGACTTTGCGAGTATCTGGCATATTGGGCGGCGTTAGAATAGACCCACCAACTGCCCCGACTTTCATGCCCGCATCGCCAAGCTCTTTGGCATAGGCTGACAAGCGTTCTAAAACATTAGGCTCAGGAATAGCGTCATCGTCTACCCGCCAAACCCACTCGTAGCCCATTGTATTAGCTCGCTGGTGGATATGATGTTGGCCTTTCTTTTCGGCAAATAGCCATTCCCACTTAACACCCTTGATGTCTAACATCTGAAAAAAGTAGCTGTAGATCAGCTCTTTTCGCATATCCTGTGGCTCGTCATTATCATCAAAAATTACCAGCTTATCTGGTAATCGGGTTTGGTTAATGATGGCGTTAAGGACTAAGGGCAGCGTTGTAAAGTAACGCCCCCTAGTGGCTACTGAGCAGAGTATTTGCATAGCATTAGATTGCAATTGTTTCCAGCTCCTAGTGGCGCAGGGGTATCGCTAATCTGCCCCGCTTCATTAATATAATTAAATTCAAAGCCGGGAAAGTCTGCTTCGGTTAAGCCATGCAGCTTATGGTGATGCCCCCAAAAGCCTACCGGTTCATTTAAAGGTACAGTAATTAATAGTCGTTTGCAGTGCTTTTTAAACTTTTTAACAAGCTCCAAACCGTTGTCTAAATGCTCAATCACTTCAAAGGCAACAATCGTATCGTATTGCCCTAGCTCATATTGATTGATATCGGCATGAGTAAAAGTGTTATCAACCCCATCCCAGCCTTGTTCATTGGCCACGTCAATAATAATGGCGTCATAATCTACGCCTACATAGCTAATATTTAAAAGAAAAAATTGCCTTCCATAGCCAGAAGTGCAACCTAGCTCAAATAGCGAGCTACCCAGTATATTTTTGGCCGCCCACTCGTAGCGTGTACGCTCGCGGGAAAAGCCAACATCATCGCCTTTTAAAACTACAGCTCGTTCGTAATTGTTAGTCAGCAAAAAACGATAGTAATTAGGATTGTATTTTTTGGCTAATCTGAGGGAATTTTTTGCAAAAATGCTTTCCCAATTTTGAACTAGCTCTGGGTTATGAACAGTACCTTCGCCCTGATGGTAGATCGGAAAGCCACCGGTGAATAGATTGCCGCCCCAATGCTTTTCAAAGACCTCGCAAACTTCAAAGCCAGCGTTCTCGGCCTCGATGCAGAACTCGGTATCTTCGCCAGCCCCTACGCCATACTCCTCATTGAGTAAGCCAATCGCATCAAATACTTTGCGGTGAACCATGACGCAAAAGAAAATGGCAAAATCACGTCCAGCAGCCTCAGAGTGCGTCTTAATAATGCAAGAAATACCGCACTGAGGATTAGCCCTAAAGGGGTTATCTAGGATTTCTAGCCATTGATCTTGAGGCTGATCGAGCAATACGGTGTCATTGTTTAGCAAAATGATTTTATCGGCTGTACAGATCTTAATGCCCTCATTGGTGGCCTTAGGGTAGCCCAATGGCTCATCACTCCAAACCACCAGCAATCGCGGTACGATGGTGCTGAGATAGTTCAAATACGGCAAAGTATTGTCTGTACAGCCGTTAGCAGAAATGACCAACTCTACGTCGGTCATTTCAGTGTATTTGAGTATGGACTCTATACAGGGCTTTAAATATTTTTCGCAGTTATTGTAAGTGGGTATTACTATACTGACTTTCATGGCTTCCTTGTAAGTGATATTGCATCATAAATATCCTACAAATTATTTTACTGCGTTTTCAAATGGCGTTAAATCATGTTCGCCATAAAACTCTGCACCCTTAGCAATTTGAATTTCAAGGTGGTCTTTATTACGCTTGACTGTATCTGCCCAATCTTCATCAGTCATATCTTCAGGCTTACCAGCGTTTAATAGGTTTACGCTGTCCATGGCTGCTTTGTATGATTGTGCTACTTCTTGTTCTTTAGTCAATTCAATCATTTTTATGCTCCTAATTTAGCTTTGAGTGCGCTTACTTCTGCGGATAGTTCTTTTACTGCGTTAATTAAATGCCATGTGATATTGCTTGCATCTACAGACATTACACCAGTAGATTCTGTTTTTACACAGTCTGGCAATACTAAAGCAAGTTCTTGCGCTATTGCGCCAATTTGAACGCCTTTAATATCTATAGCAGATTCTTTTGGCAAATCGGTTACTTCATCTGCTGTGCGGTATTCAAAGTTTCTTACTTGAATTGCATTGATTGCAGAAAGACCTACTGTGTTATCAACAATATTCTTTTTCAACCTTGCATCAGAAGTAATTGACCATAAAGTAGAGTTATTGCCTTGATATACACCACCACCATTGGGCTGAATAAAACCAGTATTTGCACCTTTTCCAGCAGAAGCAACAGTATTGATGTTTATTTCGTTACTAACGCTTGCACTAGAGGCAACAGGATTTACTCCAAGATAAATATTATTTCCGCCAGTAGTAATATTGTACCCAGCTTGAATTCCAATACAGGTGTTATTAGTTCCAGTAGTATTACTATACCCTGCCTGATAACCTACTGCGGTGTTGTAAGATGCGGTGGTGTTTGAGACTAAAGCCTGTCTTCCAACAGCAGTATTGTATGAGCCTGTATTGTTATATAAAGAAGCATGACCAAAAGCAGCGTTAGATGTTCCAGTAGAATTTAAATTTAATGCATTAAAACCAAAAGAAGCATTATAAGAGCCTGTTGTATTTGTTCCACCAGATAAAGAACCAAAATAGGAATTTTCAGCACCAGTAGTATTGTTATAGCCTGATTGGTAACCAACAGCTACAAGATTAGTGCCAGTCGTATTACTATACCCAGCTTGGTAGCCTACTGCGGTGTTATTAGATGCGGTGGTGTTTGCTTGAAGTGATTGAACACCCAAAGCTGTATTGTTACTTCCTGAAGTATTTGCAGTTAAAGCATTTACACCAACAGCCACATTTAAATCACCACCATTATTTGTCAATGCTCCATACCCAATAGCAGTTAAATTTGAGCCTGTTGTGGTATTTTTTAACGCATTCCCACCAATAGCGGTTGAGTAGTTTGTTGCACCATTAGCAGAAGATAAAGCGCTATTACCAAATACAGTATTACCAGCAACAGAACCACCACCCTTACCAACAATAAGACCTGATATAGAGGCGTCATTAGCTGTAGTAAGTGTAGCTAAAGTCATGCTCGCGCCAGCACCAATTAATTGAATTGGAGTACCTGAAGCATTACCTACCCATAATTTCTTATCGGTAATATTCCACGCCGTTTCGCCTTGCACCAATGAAGATGGCGTATTACCAGTAGTAACACTGTTAAATAGTATTGAGGGTGTGTATCCAGTAGCCGCCATAATTAAATTCCTTTTTTAGCCATTATATTTAAAAAGTTCCGCCATTGATACCGCCAGTGATGGCATTAGTGGCTGCGTCATACGTTAAACCTGTATTGACATAGTGAGTTTGGCTTCCCGATGTTCCCGCAACAAATACAAGATAAGTTGGATTGGTTGTAGTATTGGTTGCAACTACTGGCGTAATGCCACTGTAGCCTGAGATACCAGACCATCCAGAATAGCCAGAGATGCCTGATCCAGAATAGCCAGAGATACCTGACCCTGAATAGCCGCTAATACCAGACCAGCCAGAGTATCCGCTGATACCAGAGCCACTATAACCACTGATACCAGACCAGCCAGAATAACCGCTGATACCTGACCAGCCAGAATAACCTGATACGCCTGATCCGCTGTAACCACTAATACCAGACCAGCCAGAATAGCCGCTGATGCCTGAGCCGCTGTAGCCACTGATACCTGACCAACCGCTGTAACCAGAGATACCTGATCCACTATAGCCACTGATGCCAGACCATCCAGAATACCCCGAAATGCCTGAGCCAGAATAGCCGCTAATACCTGACCATCCAGAGTAACCGCTGACGCCAGAACCAGAATACCCGCTAATGCCTGACCAACCAGAGTAACCGCTAATGCCTGACCAACCAGAATATCCGCTGATGCCAGACCAGCCAGAGTAACCGCTAATCCCGCTACCAGAATAACCAGAGATACCAGACCCACTATAGCCAGAAATACCGCTATATCCGCTGATGCCACTATAGCCAGAAATACCGCTGTAGCCTGACTTCCCGCTATAACCAGAGTAACCTGATTGCCCATACATTACTTGTGTTGCAGTAAATATTACAGATGGAGTTTCAGGATAGGTTGCACCAGCCGCTAAAGTTTCTAAATAAACAGAAGTATTTGTTGTTTGCCAATAAAGTTCTACATAATCATTTGCATTAACATTAAATACAAAATTAACAGTTAATATTTCAGATGCAAAGGCACTTCCTTGTTTATCTGGCACATCATAATGAGAATTACTATCAGCAATATTTGTGCCATTTTTCTTTAACCAAACTTGTGTAGTGCCTAAAGCGGTACTGTGATTAGTAAATTGAATTGAAAAAGTAAGGCTATAAGTTCCAGCATTAGCAAAAGTTACTTGTGAACCACTTACCGACACTCCAGTATTATTTGCATCATAAGAATTAAAAGTAATTGCTGTTGGAGTATTGGCAGTTGTTGTTTGGGTTGTAGTATCCCAAAATGATCCCCAGTTACCAATAGTTCCACCAGCGCCTACAGCGCCGGAATAACCGCTGATACCAGAATAGCCAGAGATGCCGCTGTAACCGCTAAAGCCTGAATAACCGGATACACCTGAGCCTGAGTAACCGCTAATGCCACTGCCGGAATAACCGCTGATACCAGACCAGCCGGAATAGCCACTGATGCCACTATAACCACTTATGCCGCTAAAGCCACTGTAGCCAGAAATACCAGACCAACCGCTGTAACCGCTGATGCCAGACCAGCCACTATAGCCACTAATTCCAGACCAGCCACTATAGCCACTAATACCAGACCAGCCACTATAGCCACTGATACCGCTATATCCACTAATACCACTGTAACCGCTAATTCCGCTAAATCCAGAATAGCCACTGATACCCGAATAGCCGCTAAAGCCACTGATGCCACTAAAGCCACTAATACCATTGGCAATCGCAAAAATAATAGCTTGGTTATTAAGAAAGCCAGTTGTTCCTGATCCAGTAGAAGATACCAAGGAAACTGGGATGGTGAAATAGCTACCCACATTCGTTGGTGTAGAGGTAATTTTCCACGTTTGGGAATTCGCGCTATTGCTTTGATCTTGAATAACTACTTCTTCAGTTGTGGCCAGCAAAGCCAAGAACACACTGATATCAACGCTATTGGCTGTTAGATTGCTAACATTCAATTGAGTCGCGCTAGTTTGTATTAGATTGTTCCAAAGCAGATAGTCAGCGCCCGGATCACCGCTAGTCGCTAAAGCATTCGCTTTATAGAAGTAGTAGCTACTGGATATACCGCTTGCGCCTGAGTATCCGCTGATGCCAGACCAGCCTGAATAGCCAGAAATTCCGCTATATCCTGAAATGCCAGAATAGCCTGAAATCCCGCTAAAGCCAGAATAGCCGCTGATGCCGCTATAGCCTGACTCTCCAGAAAAGCCAGAGTAACCAGAGATACCTGAGAAACCTGACTCACCAGAAAAGCCTGAATAACCCGATATACCTGAAAATCCAGAGTAACCAGATTCTCCAGAGAATCCGCTATAGCCTGAAATACCGCTAAATCCTGATTCGCCTGAAAGTCCTGAATAACCCGAAATCCCGCTATCACCAGAATATCCAGAGATACCACTATAGCCAGACTCGCCGCTATAGCCGGAAATTCCGCTATAACCGCTGATGCCTGAAAATCCAGAATAGCCGCTAATACCAGAATCACCAGAAAAACCGCTGATGCCAGAGTCACCAGAAAAACCGCTGATGCCAGAGTCACCAGAATAACCAGAGATGCCTGACCAACCGCTGAGGCCAGAATCGCCAGAATAGCCTGAGATACCAGAATATCCGCTTTCACCAGAATAGCCAGAAATGCCAGAACCCGAATATCCAGAAAAGCCTGAATAGCCCGATACACCGCTTCCGGAATATCCGCTAATACCAGAATAGCCAGACTCACCAGACCAGCCAGAATAGCCGCTGATGCCAGAGTCACCGCTATAGCCAGACTCGCCACTGTAGCCCGATATGCCTGAACCAGAGTAACCGCTAAAGCCTGAATAGCCAGAGAAGCCAGAATAGCCAGAATTGCCTTGGCCAGTTAATTGAGTAAAGGTAATTGGTGTATGGTCGATGTAGCCCACTTCAGGAACAATCGCTACCCAGCCAGTGTTGGCATTTACACCGCCATTAATAATAAAAGTAAACGCGCCGGGGACTTCAGCCCAGACGGCCATATCCGCAGCTCGCGCCCATGCGCCAGATGAAGCTATATAGATGCCGTTGTAATTTGCATTGTCTTGATTTTTAACTAAGACGCGATCTTGATCTACAGTTTGGTAACCATCAATAATTGGAAAACCAGATAAATCAATGTTTCCTTCCAATGGCGTAGTAGCGCACTGGCATTCTGGTTTTGGGCTAAAGCCAACAATGACGCTATCTAAATAAGCCTTATTCACTAAGTCAGTAGGATTTACTGGTACAGAGTCAACTTGACCTGTAGTAGTCCGCATATTATCAAAATAAGCTGACAGTTCACCAGTCAATAATTGTGGGAATTGAACAAACGCATCACCAGTGCCAGCAGTCATTAAGTTGACTGCAAAATCGCCAGCCTTCCAAGCTCTAGGCGTTGTACCTTCTTGGCCGCGAACGACAGTCAGCGCATCGCCAACAACGGCGGTAACCAAAACAATCTCAACGATGAGGCTGTTTAACGCATCAACTAAAGTGAGCTTAAAGGCTTCATCTACACCGGGATTCGGAAAGTAGGCTGCCGTACCACCCGCGACATAAAGCGTTGTTGCAGTGCTAGTAGCAGGGTAAGCTAAAGTAGTTTGAGCTTGGTTCGCAAACAGTAGGATTGTCATTTAGAATCCTGATGGCTGGATTGAAGTAGAAATTACGCTCCAATATACTCCATCCGATTGCAACAGACATGAAGTGCCAACCACATTACTTAAAATCGCTGTGCCAGCGGTAGTTGTTCCAGAAGGAACTACATTACCAGACGCGCTAGTGATCGTGTTTCCGTTCGGATTTTTAATCCACAATGTTGTACCGTAATAGGCCGCCGCGTTTAAAAGTGTCAATACGACATCAAACGCCGTTTCAATAATTAAAGTCGTATCGCTTGTTGTTTGCGAATAGAACGCATTAGTCACTTTGGTGACTGTAGGTGTATTAGTGGTAATCTGAGCAAAAGAGCCGGCAGCGCCCGCTGTGAAATAGTTAGAAGCAATATCGCCCGCAGTCCATCCAAGGGCTGTAGTACCCTCTTGAGCGCGAACAATCGTGCATACGTCAGCAGACCGCGCAGTACAAAGCACAATCTCATCAAGTGTGCCTGTAGCCGCGTCGGTGAAGGTCATTTTGAAACCTTGACCTGCGCTAGGATTAGGAAACTTTGCGCCTGTACCAGTTGCTAAAACGCAAGAAGTAGCCGCCGATGAAATCGGGGCTGCTAGGGTAGTCTGAGCATTATTAGCAAATAGAAGGATGGTCATGTAAAGTTCCTAGACTTTTTACAAAATGCTGTAGGTATCGTTTGCTACACCAGTGAATTTAACGGTTTTTACTGGAAAATTCAAGACATAATAAATTTGGCCGGTCATTGACCCAGTTGGTGTTGCAGTGTAGTAATTAGCGCCATCAAAAGAAAACTCAATCTTTTTTCCGCTATCAGTAGTGTTTAATGCAATTGACATTGGATATTGAGTTGCCACTACATTAACTATTGCAGTAGTAGTAGTAAGTGTGCCGGTGATTGGGCTACCGTAATTTGTAGTCATAATTAAAATCCTTTTGGTTTAGGAAACTTAGCTTTTATAGCTAAACATTTTTGTCTGTATTCTTCTAGTGCCGCATCATCTTGCTTTACCCAAGCATCTACAAATTCGCCTAATTCTGGATAGCTATAAAGACGTTTACGATAGTAATCTTGAGCATCAAACATAGCTTGCGTTTGAGCTTCAACTAATTTGTCTTTTTGCTTATCGGTAATTAGCTTATGAGTTTTAGGAATAGCGTGATCTTGCGAGCCATCGGCTGCATAAGCATAAACAAGACCATCTTTACCTTTATAGTGTTTCATCATTTATCCTTATATTAACTCGTACCAACCTAGCGCGCCGCCGCCCATATTAGCCAGCATATAAGTAGCCCCGGGAGGCACAATACAAGGCATATTAACTGAGTAGCCGCCGCAACCGTTAAACTGTGCAGCCCAATGAGAAATTAAAACGCCATTGATATAAATGTATCCTTGACCACCGCCATTACAACCAAAGTTACCTTGAACTTGAATAAATTTACCAGTGGTATTAGTATAAGTAACGCCTTGTGATCGTGAGCCTGTTACATCAGTCCAAGTAGAACCGATTACTTGCGCTGGCACTGGCGCTTGTGAAGTCCAAGTAGAACCATTAGATGTTAGAACATTGCCTACGTTTGAAGGCGCTACGGTTTGCGGTGCAGAAATGCCATTGCCCAAAAGGACATTGTTAGCCGTCAAAGTGTTAGTGCCAAGGCCGCCAGAGGCAACTGCTAAAGGAGGTACAAGACCTGAAATCGCGCCACCAGTAATGCTTACCGCATTAGAATTTTGAGCTGCCATTGACCCCAAAGACGCTGGGTTAAAGAATGGGTTTAGCAAAATCCACTTACCATACACGCTGCTATAGATCATTTCACAAACATAGCCAGCGCCGGGTATATCGCCGGGCAATAGTGGCAGATTGTTACCCTTGACGATAGTAGTCGTGGCTGTAGCAGTGCTGCCCAAAGTCAAAGTTAAATTTGGAGTAGTCGTACCGTTGGCAAAGCCCGCCTTAAACATCAAGAACAAGCCGTCAGATAGCGCAGTCAAAGTTGAAAGAATTGTTACCGCGATAGTATCTGATGCGCCGGTAGCAGTAGCATAGGTATAGAACTGTTCTTGCAATTGAGCTGGGCTTAACGCAGAAGATTCACCTGTCGCTGGGTTCAAAAGAACATAAGCATCATAGACAGGACTCCACGCCATCCACATTGGATATCCACTACTTGCAATATCGCCAGCAATTAAAGGCTGGTTATTGGATTTAACGATTGCTTTGGTTGCTAAAAGCGTAGAACCAATGGTTAAAGCCAATGTTGCACCGCTGGTATTGGTAGACGCAGCTTGCAAGGTAAAGGTGAAATTGGTAGGAATGGTTGATAAATTCGATGGAATCGTAGCGGCTAAGGCGTTAGCGCTGCCGGTTGCAATTGCAAAGTCATAAGTACCATTCTGATACTGGTCAAGCTGGATGTTATTCTGAATACTTCCAGCAGTGAAATACATTCCAGCCAAGTCATTCGCCAGCCAAGATTGAGCAGTAGTGCCTTCTTGAGCGCGAACAATAGTTAGGGTATCCCCTGATCTAGCTGTCACCAATACGATTTCGTTCAAAAGACCAGTGGCATTATCCACAAAAGTCATCTTAAAGCCTTGTCCAGTAGTAGGAGAAGGGAATAATGAGCCTGTACCTGAAGCAAGGACAGCAGTAGTCGATACGCTAGAGAGAGGCGCGGCTAGAGTTGATTTAGCATTATTAGCAAATAAAAGAATAGTCATCGCAAATCTCTTAGAAAGTTACGTTGTAAGTATAGCCGATTGGGAGCTGTAAAACACCTGCCTTAATGGCAGATTCCAAAATTGGAGCTAGATCGGTAGGAATTAATGGGGTATATAAAGTTGGCGCGTTTAATGGCACTTCATTCAAATCAAAACTATCTAAAAGCGCTCCGCCCTTCTTAATGCTGACACCGGGCGCAATACGAATTGTGACTACATCCATAGCATCCATAGTGACGCTAATTTGATAGGTTTCGTCAATATTGTGAGATACGCCATTAACGCCAGACAAAAAGCGAGCTACGCGGCGTTTTAGCCAGTTGATCGTAAACTGAAAGCCATCGCCTTTATAGAAGTTCCAAGTAATGCAACGCTTGAAAATATCGTCGGTGACTTGATAAAAGTCAGTAGGGGCTATTCGCACATTTTGGTTATAGGGGACTTCATTTAGATGAATGGTGTTATAAACGCCTTTATCGAAATAATCCCCTTTTGGTAATACAGGGCGGGTAAAGCCATATAGCCCTAAAGCAATCCACTCCAATAAAACACCACTCTTAGTAGTGTAAATCGGTAGATTTAGCGTGTTTATCTTATCTAGATTGCTTTGTGATAGCTCATTATAGGCGGTGAAAAACGCTTCTAAATCAGGATCACCATTGTATTGTTGGTATAGATAGCTAGGAAGAATCTTGCTAATCATCTATTAGCCTTGAGTAATAACAATAGAAGCGTTGTTTGTTTCAAAGTAAGACTCAGGATCGCCATAAATCAGGCCTGTGCCGGCGTCTGGCGGTACGTCAATACCGTTAATTGCTACCGTAAAGACCATGCGTGAAAGCAATGGAGGCGGAATAACCGCTGCGATTGCTGTCTGAAATACGTTTTGCAATTCAAATACGTTGATTGGCTGGCCGACATAAATGCTGTTAATGTAGTTTGCCAAGGCGGGCTGGCCTAGTTGAGCCACTGCTGTTGGGGATACATAGTTGGTTGAAGTTGTATTCCAAGTCAAAGCAATATTGACGGTTTGCTGCGGTGGGCTTACAAACGTGATTTGATAAGTATCCGGATAATCATTAATGGATACAGTGATATTGCGTAAGTTTGGAGTGACCACGCCGCCGCCAGTATAAGTGGCATAGCTAGTAGTGTTTACCCCTAGACTGAAAGTTGTTTCGGAAAGAACCGTAATAGTATAAGTGCCGTTGTAGGCTGTAACGGCTGATCCGCTAATTTGAATTACTTGGCCAGTAGCATAGCCATGATTTAAGTTGGTGGTTACTACGCCCGGATTGGCCTTCGTAATAGACGTTGCCAACAATACCGAGCCAATTAAATCGCCTAAATCGAACAAACCTTTAAAAATGGCGTTGGCCACTTCATAAGGATCACCGCCGCCGACAATAATGGTATACAAGTCACCAGAAGCCTTGATTGCGATCAAACGCTGCTGAACGCCAGAAATGCGGCCTAGCAAAGTTTTGAGCAATGTTGGTGTGCCTTGGCATACTGCTTGTCCAGCTTGAATTACTTGAGCTTGATAGGCTTGTAAAGTTTGAGCTGCTTGGCCGGGGACACCGGTGACTTGGTTTGTACAAGTAACAGTGATACCAGACGGAATAGAGGTAACAACTTGGGTGACAGTGCCTACTGGAACAGCCCATGAACCTTGCTGGACAGCCAAACAATAGAGAGCTGCGCTTTGGCCAGAAGTTCCAATGATGCCGCCATCTTGAACGGTATATTGATGCGTACCATCGGATACAGTAAAACCTACTGGGATTACAAAACCAGCATCGCCAATAAAAGTTACATAAACAGAAGTATTTGCGCCTATGCCGCGTTCAACACCATAGACCGCGCCTAATTGATAAAGCAAGAAAGCATTGGCAGTGTAAGGGCTAATAGAGTTAATCAAATCAACATAGGCCTGATCTTGAATAACTGCTGCACCCGCAGCCGTAGACGCCATATCTTCAACTAAAGAACCGGGAAGATTGGCTGTAAGGCCGGGGGATAGTGTAGTAGCAACAGCAACTAATTCATCACGAATGACGGTAGGATCGGTTGTAACTGCACCTGCGCTTGTCAATGTACTCATTTATGTTGCCACCTGTGATTGAACGACTGTTCCATTTTGGAAAATTGCTGAGATATTGTAAGTCGGATTGGCTGCGTTTAGTTGTTTCACAACAGTCAAAGTAGCGAAATAAGGCGCATACTGAGATTGCGTTCTGTTAACCGCAGCGTCCGGTGCAATTTGACTCATTACAGAATCATGGGCTGGAAGGCCGTAGTTCCCATAAAAAGGGCTTTCATTCTGGTTAAGACGCAAAGTTTGAGCCAATGTAGCCAGCCAAATATAGCCAATTTCATTAACTTGAACCCATTGCCCAGTATTAGTTTTACCGTAAGTTCTCATGTTGGCGTTCCTGTAGTACCACCACCAGTTTGTACCCCACCATGCGTATGAGTGCTACCGACAGCTTTACCATTATTTGTAAGTGTGCCAGTTTGGGTGAAGTTACCAGTTTGATTGATATTTCCAGTTACGTTCATAGTTCCGCCAGTTCCGCCACTGATTGCAAAACCATCATTGCCAGTAATGAGGCCATTAACCGTCAAATTACCGTTCATTGTGGTATTGCCATTATTTACAATTAAATTACCGCCAGCAAGGTCTATTATAATTCCATCGTGATTTAAAGTCAGCTTTACATCTTGGTCTTTGGTAGTTATTTCAACGCCATTGATGCCATAAAGAACCAAATATGTACCATCTACAGTAAACCAATTCTTATTGCTAATTGGTACGAAAACAAGGCCGCCAAGGTTACTTGGGCTACTCAAGGGGGCTAACCCTAATCCAAGTCCTGAAATGCCGCCTAGCCTCGTATTGGCTGCAATGCAGATACCTTTATCGCCGATTTGTACAGGTAAGCGGGTATATTCGCTTTCGGCAATTGGACAAGTTACTGGAGGAATTGTGATGTTTTCACTATCTACTTCAAAGTTGACCGTTACGATTGCGCCATCTACGGCCACAACGGAACAAGGCAAAATCTTACCAAGGCCTTGTTGATGATCCTCAATTTGACGTTCAACCGTATTATTAAGCGATACGGCAAAAGGGACTTTTTGGGCTAAACTCATTTATAGAATTCCAGATGGTAGTGGGCTTGGTATTACACAATTTACTACAGTTACCCAACTATTAGCATCAGCTTGTCTACTACTTCCAACATGACGGATTTTACTAATTTGAAATACGCCTTGAAAAGAAATATTATCTCGATTCTGAGAAAAACTATTAATAATGTTGGTTGTTGGTGTTCCTTTTGGAAACGTGATGTAATCATTGACGTTCAAATCGCTTCGCATGACCAACTTGGCTTGGATTTCGCTTACGTTAAGCCAAGTCAAGTTTCCGATGATATCGGTAAATTTAATATTGTTTCGCGTTGCCGTTTTAGCTGTACCATCGCTTAAATTAAAACCATCTGGTGTTAGGGTAATCCCTACCCCTAAATAACTTTTATCTGTAATGATGGCTTTGCTGTAATCATACATTTGCTTTGAGAATTTCACTAAGCTATCGTATTTACCTTTTTGATCTTCGGTATAGATTAAATTTGGGCTAAGAGTACCGCTAATTGGTACATTGGGATAAGCAATGCCAAAAGCTGTCCGAATGGCTGATTCTAATGTATCGCCTTTTGTCCATGTCCAAGGTAAGTTCACTGGATTAACTGGTGATCCAATAGCCGAGCCAACCACCAAATCAAGGCTAATCTCATTACCTTGCCAATTGGCAAAGGCTTGCAAAATCACGCCATCAATTACTAAGCCCGCTTGGGACGGCTGGGCAAAAGGCAAGCCTTTAGTCATACCTACTGAAATCTTAATCTTGGCAAAATTATTGGCCTGATAGTCAGGATTCAAATTTGAAATTTGACTGATATCTGCATACGAGATGCCATAGATTCTAAGCCAGCTATTTTGCGCTGTTTGATGATAAAGCTGCTGATAAAGGTCTAACTCCACTCGCAGCGCAGCCCCATTATTGGTTCTTGAGCTACTTAGCGTTGAATAAGTAATTGGCTTACCCGAAATTGGGGCTATGGCAATTTCATAAAAACGCATTATGGGGTTATCTCAAAATTTTGGCTGCTTACACGATAGAGCAGCGTTGAAGTTGTAAAATAGCCAAAAAGCAGGTTTATATCCGCTTCATTAGGTGACCCAATAATTGGACGGCTAAAAATCAAATTGCGCGCATTGTCATAAATAGAAATGTAATAGCGTTGGCCATAGGCGTTCCAAGTGCAAATCGCTACATAAGTAATTCCATCCAAAGTTGGATTGAATTGAAAATTTGCAGTTGACGAAGGATTAAAGTTAATTAGCGTAGTCATAGTTAATCCGCAAAAGAATTAATATCTATAGGTGGGGTTTCCGCCCAGCTTAGATTGGTTGCGCTAATTGGTAGGCCATTAGAAAATTTATTCATCAGGTTGCCCAAGACTTGTTGCGCGCCTGATTGGGTAATCAAAGGCTGCACAAAATCCCATTGATACATCAATTGAACTTGCTTATCACTTGGGCTACTGATATCGCGTAGATTGGTTAGTAAGCAATTGGTATAGGTGTACGCGGGGGTAATAACAGTGAAACTACCGCCAGCCAAAATATGGGAGTCAAGCGCAGTCTTGAAAGCGGTCATAATCGCTTGTTTTAGGGGGTAGCCACCGCCGTTTTGAGCTGGACATACCATGAGCAGAGAAATCTTCAACGGCATCTGTATGACCGCATTAGCGGCCATTTGCAAATTGGCAAAGGGATACTCGGCTACTGCCCATTCTTCTAAGGTACTGCCGGGCAAAGGCTTGTAATGAGCAAAAAACTCTTTATTCTGAAGGCCGGGGATATCAATAATTTCGGTCAAAAGCGTAATTGGCAATACACTGCCCGGCATGAACTGAGCCAAGCCATTTTGCAAAATGATCGGCGATATCTCATACGCCGCTTTAAAAATGTCTTTTACTAAAGTGGTCATCTGTTATTTGCTCCCGGTGCTGCGGCTGCATTAGCGTTAATATCTGCGCCTGTAGAAGTAGTCACGTTCAACTGTATAGATTGGGCAATCCGCAATCTATCAGCCAATTCCTGATCTGGATTACGAGGCCGTTCATAGGCGATACCCGCCCTAGTAGCTTCAGTGATGTTGGTTGCCCTTCTTAGCTGCGCGCCCGCATCACGTTCATTGTTTTGTAACTCATAGTTTACAAAAGCTAATTGTTCTTCAAAAGTGGAATTTTTAATACTGTGCTTAAACAGCTTTTCAAATTCAGCCTGACGATCTGGATGCCATTGGGCAATACCCATAGCTTTGCCGCTATCGCCGAGGGCTTTAGGATCAAAACCACTTTCTCTTTCAAGGTTAGCCGTCAAGCCAATAGCTTGAGTTGAAGTCCAACCTTGCTTAGTAAAGTAGTCAATAGCCTGTAGGCGCTTATCTTTGCGATCTTGGGCTACACCTTTTACAGCATAATCCGGCATCCAAAAAGGCAATGTTTTACGCGTATCTTCAACTTCAGCCGGCGTTACTTGAGCTTTTTTATCAATCAAGCCAAAGAATATTGCAGCATTGTAAGTAGCTTCGCCTAGACGTTTAAGGGCTGTTAAGAATACGCCAACATCTTGCTTAAATTCAGGTGAGCTAAGATATTTGGCAAAGTCATCTAAAGCCTGTTTTACCCTATCGCTACCTAAGAAAGCGTCTAAAGCCTTAGCAACGGCATCTGATATCTTAATTAATTCAGGCGTTAATTCCTTCAAATTCTTTATGAAAGAAGTTTCAATTGTATTGCCAGAGCGTTTTAACTGAACCCAAAAATCTTGCCATGCGCGGCTAGTAGTGTCATCGACTGCCAATAATTCTCTATCGGCCTTAAATTGGTCAATTGTTTTCTTTAATTCATCTTCAGTCAAACTAGACATACGGCGTAATTCTTCCAAACTAAATACTTGGGTTAGCCCCATAGCTTCAGCAAATTGAGAGGTTTGGCCACCAGCCTTAAATTGGCGGACTGCATTGGTCATTACTGTAGACAACATATCGGCTGGGTTCTGACCCGGTGCGCCGCCTAAACGGCCTAAAATTTGCCGTCTGGATAAATCGGATTGAATATCTGCAATATTACCTAAAGCGGCTTCAGGGTTGATATATCGGCCAAAGTTTACGTTGGCTGCGCGGAGCTGCCCAGTAGATACGCCAAAGCCTTGTGCTTGACGGCGTACATCGCTGGCGCTGGCAGCCAAGCCGCCTAAACCAAAGCCACCGCCGATAGCACCTAAGGTCAGCCATTTAGCAACAGAGATGGCGCTAGAGGCCATATTGCGAGCAATGTTGGCTGTTGTACGCTCAACATTGGTTAAGCCTGTGGCGCTATCTTTTAATTCTTTATTAAAAGTCTTTTGCTGGTCAGCTAATTGCTTCCAATATCTCTGAAATTTAGAACCCGCTTTTTCAGCTTCTTCACTTATTTTTTTAGAGTCGGCAGACGTGGCTTTAACAGCCTTTTGCAATTTATCAAATTCTTTTGCAAACGCTTGAAATTTCTCGTCAAGAATGTCAATCTCAATAACCGACTTTGTTGCCATGTTTCTCTTTCCAGTTGGTTAAAAAATTGACTTATTATTGATCGCTCTAATTATATGGCGGTTTCGGTATTCTTCTACGTCGATCCACTTTCCGCCATTTTCCTTCATAAATTCACTGAAACCAGCATTGCTAAAATAGTCTAAGAGATAAGCGACGATTCCTTCGCTTTCTTTCCAATAGGCTCTTTTTTGGTCAATATCGGTAAACCATTCTGATACTCCATAGAGTCCAATGAGGTAAGTTCCCAGTTCCTTAGCGCTCCCGCCATCTCCAAGAAAGAATTTTTTAAATCCTTGGGCGCGACCTTGGAGATTGCTGTAAAAAAAACTAGCGAACTGAGAACCTCAGCTTCCTCATCTTCATCTAATATTTCACGTTTAACTGCTACATCTAAAGGCAAAGTTTCCCAACCTTTTTCAGTTGCCACTAATACGTTGGTCAAACGAACAATCTCATTGACCAGACCGAATTTAACCCCACCTGCGCCGTCCCAGTTCCCCGCCTTAGTCGCAATTGACTTTAGGGCTGGGTAAGCTAGTTGGGGCGCAGATAAAGCTAAATGCGCTTGATTCACACTATCAAAGCATTGGCTAAATACTTTGCCTAATTCCAGATAAAACTGTTCAAAAACCGACCTGCCTATAGATGCCGAATGTACATGAACTGTTCCATTCTTGGCGGTTTGAACTTGCATCACTAAATTCAAATTCCGATCAATTTTCACTTTTATCCTTTATTAAGACGCTGCAAATAGAGTTGCGTTGATAGAGTAGATGCCACGCAAGCGGATAATTAAACCAGCAGTTGTGCCATCGAAAGCCACTTCTTGAACGCTCTGCAATACGCAGTTGTTCAATTGAAAAGCGGATAGAGCTGTTGAATCAGGATAAACGGTTACTGAACCCATAGTCGTATTGTTCTCGATTTGGGTTTTATAAGCGTTACCTAAAGACTGAGTACGCAATAGATGGATTGTTGCAGTTCCATAAATGTACGGCTCAGGGCTAGTAACAGCGCCAGTTAATGTACCAATCAATTGTGATGTATCGCCATCAAAGCCAAGAGAAATTGCTTCCTTGGCCAAGTATGGTGAAGTTACGTTCAACTGGGGAAAATCTGCATAAACTACACTGGCTAGTAGTCTATTTAATGTACCTTGTACAACTTGTGGATTAGACATTGTTTACTCCTAGACAGGGATGTTAGATGCGGTTAAGTAGATCGTAATCGACGTGAAGCCACGCAATGGTACGAAAGTTACGCTTAATCCGTTGTAAGTACCAGTTGCATAATCGCCCGGATGCTGACCAACATAAGTGGTAAACGATACGGCGGCTACGCTTGCTGGAGAAAGAATCAAGCCAAAAGAAATACCGTTGTTGACAGTAGCTTGAGCCACTTTCTGCAAAGTATTGATACCAGCTTGGTTGTAGTACAAAGGATTTGTAGGTAAGTTGCTACCATTAATGATCGCGGCAGCCAAGGCTTGTGCGACGTTAATAGAGAGCCAATCAACTGAATACCAGTAGTTGAATGGATACTTATCCATGAACGTACCCCAGAGGATGATGGTATTACTAATGCCACCCTCAGCGCCAGTTCCGATCCAGTTAGCACCAGCAGCTTTTAGTAAAGTTTGTTGGGTATTGGTCAAAACATAAGGCGTTACACTATACACATAAGTGAACGATAGCGGATGTGCTAAATTGCTGGCATTTGGGTCATAGCTCAAAGTTGTCCAGAAAATCGCAGCGGCGCTAAATTCAACTTTAGGTGCAACAGGGCTTGGTAAAGTCAAGAATACTGACTTGATACCTGTCCAAGCAGAGTAAGTCGCTAAAGTAGACGATACATAGAAGTAAGTCTGAGCTGTAGTGCCTTCATACTCTTTAAACAAATCTACCGCAGTTGATTCAGTATCCCAAGATGTAGGCAAAAGATAGCTATAGAATTTTACGGTAGGATTGATTAAATAGGCGGTCAAAACAGTTACGCCAGAAGCAGGGCTACCAGCGCCAAGCTCAAGAATGTAAACAGCTAAGTTTGCGCCTTGGGCAAAGAAGGTAGTTGCCATAGCAACCAACTCAGATACATCTTCCAAAGTGAAAACACCCGGAGTCACTAAAGAACCCGGATCACCAGTTAATGGATAGGTAAAGGTATTAGTACCAGTTGAAGTAACTTCAAAAGTGCCGTTATACCCAACAGGGCTACAACCAGCGATAACGCCTAAAACTGTTTCGCCACTTGGAATACCATGAGGAGTAGTTGTAGTTACAGTAACTACGTTAGTTGCCCATACCATTGAAGTGATATCAACTGAACCAGTAAGAATGCTGCTCAAATCGCTTAATTGGGTAATTAATTGAGTTGTACCAGCGGCTAAAGTAGTCGCACCTTGAGAAACTAACGCGCCTGTTCTTTGCAGTTGAGAAGGCGCACTAGCTACTTGCTGTGTGACTGATACATTGACAATATTTGGCATATACGCCCCCTAGTTAATTAATTGAAGCTAACAGAAACAGTGCCAGTTGGAGGAGGAGTAATAGTAATTCCTACGCCGCATGGGAAATCAATTACATAAGTCCCAACAGTTTCAGGAATTACGGCTACTAAATTAGCTGTTACAAGACCGCTTGTTGAAGCATGGTCAAATACAGTACCAACAGATGATCCAGCGATAAGTACATTAACAGTACAAATACGACCCGGAGTGGTTTTAATAACTGTTGTAGTTGTGATATTTAAAAATGAATGTGTGCCTGTTCCAACTGAAACAGCGCCATTTTGAATGGTTGGGTTTGAGGTAATTGCCATTTGAAACTCCTTTTTTACACTAGGTTGGGTTGACTGCTGGGGTAACGCTAATAAATGCGTGTTCGATATACTTACGAGCTATATCTTGAACGCGGCTTTGGTAATAACTTACTTCAAAGGTAATACTTTTCTTCATTGCAATAATTCCGAAATCCGACTGCGTAACTTTTTCGTCTTGAATTACCGGCATATTGAGCAAGCCAATATTGTCAGTATCAATACTGTATTGAAGCACATAGTCTTGGAAATCCAAAGCATTGTAGTTCCGAGTTCCATATATTGTAATCTTAACCGTATCCTTTACCAACTGGTAATGGGAGCTATTTCGCGTAATTAATGGCGCAGATTGCAAAGCAATGGTCTGTCTTGGATCAATATCTACCGATGCGTATGGAGGGGCAATATTCTGCCCTACCAAATATGAAGGGTACATTGGGAAGTATTGATTCAAAGTCAGCCAGATTGGTAAGCTATTGGATACAATAACATTTTCGGTATCGAATCCGGTCATGGAATCAATAAGTTGAGTATCCATGATGGAATACAAAGCATGGCCGCGATAATGATAAAGATCAGCAGCCTTATAAAAGTTGGCTCTGGTGTTAAATGCAAACTTCATGCTTTCAAAAGTACCGACATACATCAATGAAGGATTTACTTCATTAAAGTCTGTAATAGGCTGCAAAGAAGTAAAAATGATGTCGTTAAATGATGCTTGACGATCTTCAAGCTGATTTACTTCAGTCGCATAATGCAACGATCCTTGAGCCGTTATTTGCCGCTTAGGAAGCGGAGTTGGCGGATTGTCGTATTCCAAACGGTTATATTGGGTAGCGTTATAAAGCGCCGAATCAGTCAAAAGGCTGGCATTTACCCAAAATACATATCCGTCAAGGGGCAAAACCATTTTCACATAGAGCGTAAAATTAACGGTCTGATTTTCTGAAATTGTATTGACGCCTTGCGCCAAACCAGAGGCAAGTTGTCCTTTACCGCCCGCGGCTTCAATAGCGCTCATGTGCTAACCCATGTTTTAAGAGAGGCTTCAAATACGCCAGAATAAATAAAGGACGGACGGCGAGCGCCCTGTACTTTCTTGAATTTCTGACCTTTACGAACTTTTCCTACGGTTTTACCGCCAGCAGTTCTAAGGGTTAATCCTTCCAAAGCCGCTTGGGTTGGAATACCTTGCTCACCATATTGGCCAGCAACTTGTTCGATTTCTTTGGATGTAATGAAGTAATGAAATTTATTATCAATTTCTTCAGTAGCATTCCCAAAGGGGTCACTTATTGGGTTGCCATTTAACATATTTGTTAATGCGCGCCCAGCATCTTCCTCTAATTCTTTAGCAATGAACTTCTCATAAGTGTTGTAAAACATCGAAAAAACGCCATAGCGTTCCTCCAAATCCTTACCTACGGTATAAGATGTACCGCCTTCTGGTTCTGGAACTTCAATAACACCTAAATGCAATTTCATTAAGACAATCCCCACAAAGTGCCGAGGCTTTGCATAAAGGCAATAGCTTGACGGCCATAAGGGTTTTTGATTGCTTGTAAACTAATTAAATCTAAATTCTGTAAGCCTTGGCCTACAGCCAAAGTTTGGCTAGTAGATACATCAGAAGCAGAGCTAATAACACCGGCAACAAAGCCATTCATGTTGTAATCTCTGCGTAAATCTTCAAAATATGTCTGTCCGGGCTGATCTTGCTGCCATTGAATCAGTAAGCTACCACCCATGTTGTACACCGTTAAAGTGTAAATATCTGGGGACATCTTAGCAAAATCCAAAGGAACGAGGTCTAAAGCTACCTGATACGCATACGCATAGCCGGGCGCATTGACCGGCATCACAATGGTAGAAAGCCCCATGACAGCTCTAGTCCAGTTTTCAAACCCGGCTAATGATGGAGGTGAAGTAATTGGACTTGTCATAGGGGCATTGTACCTTTGGATTATCTAAAAATCATCTGCTTTTTGGGCGGCCTCGTCCTTTGATTGGTTGTACACCTTCGCGGACAACTTCAATGGTCTGATTAAACTTAGGCTCATTATCCGCTGCATTCTTCTTATCTTCAATGATTTCTACTTCCAAACCAGATTTTTGCTTTAAGCCCATTTCTTGGGCTTTATTTTGCAAAATTTGATCGGCAGCAGCAGCGGTAGCATTACGAGCTTGTTGGGCGCGGTCAACCATCTCTTGCTCAGATTGAGTAAAGCCATTTTGGATAGCTTCAATACTGATTGGTTTATCAATCGCATAACAAAGAGCGCCAAAGCCTTTTTTAACCTTTTTCGCTTCCATGAGGCCGTAAATAGAGTGCTGGCTAACCACTGAGTCAATCTCAGGTTGATTGCCAGTAATCTCAATTTGGCTTCCCGCGCGGATGCTATGGGAAAAAGGACGTGGATTTTCAGGAAGCATATAGGTAAAAAGATGTTCCTGTTTACTACAGTTGGCTACATAAAGTTTCATTTAATTCTCCCAAAAGGGGTGGGGAAACCGATGATGCGGGGTCTTTTGAACCCCCGGCCTCCCCATAGAAAACGTATCGGCATCACACGATGTTTTATTACTATAACAAAAAACCACCCCGGAAGGTGGTTTTCTGTTTTAAAGCTAATGCTTAGTATGCAGCGGAAAGAATCGTCAATGCTTCTGGACGGATACCCCAGCCTGAAGTGCTACGCATTGTGTACAGTGTAGTAATACCACCGTCAGCAATTGGAGTAGGGATTTCAGTTGGAGCTGATACGTCTGTCAACATCAATGAAGTTGCTGTCATATTTGGTGTCAAAGTAGCAAATACGTTGGTGTTAATGTTGTTGTTTGCTTTAGGAATCTTTAATTCTGGAGCAATTAACAAAATAGCATCAGTACCGCCAGCGCCTTGACCGATCAAAGTGTCATCAGCAGCAAAAGATACATCATCGCCACCTGCCCACTGAGCAACTGTTTCTACCAAGCCAGCAGCAGTTTCAACACCAGCGCCGATACGTTGGAATTGTGTCAAGGACACTACGCCAGAGTAAGAGATTTGGCTAATAAAACGCTGAGGAGCAAGGAAAACCAAGCGCAATGGTTGACCGATTTGAAGTGTACGAACCTTCAAAGCGCCAATCATGTTCAACATATATTGAGCAAGCTGACCGCTATCCCAAGTGCTGTAACCAACATTACCATTGGTATCAGCGCCTAAGTTAGCTGTAGTAGCGCCATCAGTATTGAGCAAGCCTTCGCCGTTAGCTGGGTTGTAGCCGTAGAGGAGAGCGTTACGCAATTGTTGAGCGATACCTTGACGTGCAGCCAAACGCATAGCTTGTGGCAATGCGTAGCCCCATGCACCAGTAGCAGCTTCATCGAAGTTGTCATACTGAGCGCGTGTCTGAAGGCGATAAGTAGCTGTACTCATCATCGAAGGAATAACCGATGCGCTAGGCAATTGGTTAGCAGTCGATTGGTTAGCTGAAACCTGAGTTGTCAACTGAACTTTTTTAGCGTACACATACAAATCAGCTTCACCAAGGCGTGGCATTGGATTTTCTGTTGCAAGTGTTGTGAAAGCACCAGAAGCCAAGCTGTACTGCATAATCAGCTCAGGCATCATGAAATGCGGATTTACTGTTACAAATGAAGGTGCGAAGCCTGACATAGTAATTTTCCTTTATTAAATTTGCACTAAGGCAACGTAACCATCGGTAACCCAGTTAGCATTACCTGTCATCCCATTATAGGAAACGGTTTTGTTATTACTGGTGCTAAGTTTCAATACTTTAACAGGCAAAGCTGCTTGTCCTACTGAAGGAATAGAAGCTGTTAACCAGTTATTTGTGTAATCAAAATAAACGGTTGTGCTTACTAATTCGCCTTCTAAAGTTACTGAAGCTGGATCGAGTGCGAGTGGAATACGCGCGCCAGAGCCTAAACGATAGTAATTTACAGTCATGCCGGGGGAATACAAAGGAGCAGTAGACTGAGGAGTTGTGATACCAGCAAATGCTTGGTTAAATACGCAAATAGCTTGTGGTACTGCTTCGCTATCAGCTTGCAAAATTGTAGAGCCTAAAACGCTACCACTTGCAGGTACAAATTCTTGAACAGGAATACCACCCCAAAGTGGAGTAGTGGCTTCGGTGCTAAGAACGCCACCAGCTAACGCAAACTTAACTGCTGGATCGTCTTGTGCATCACCTTGGGTAAAACCATTGCTGTTAGTCGAAAATAGACCTTTAGCATTGGTTGTAGCCATTGGATTTAAAGAAATTTGTGCGGACATGGTTTATTCCTTATCTTTGGTTGTTAGAAGTATGGAACTGTGTCGCGCGCATAGGAGGGACTTTAAAATCATCCAGCCAAGCAGACATAGCGCCTTTGAATTTAGTGATTGTACGACCAGCACGATCCTTCTCATTAATTTCAATGAGTTGGTCAGCAGCGAACATTGTTGGTGACTTAGCAGCTACCAATGCGTCAGCAAAGATTTGCTTTTCAGCCAAGGCCAATAATTTTGCATCTTTGATCGAATTCAAATTCACTTCTTTGTATGAATCGGAATAAGCCTGTAAACCACGCAATAAACGCTTACGGTAAGACATCAAAGCCTCACCAGACAACGGACGTGAAGCAGATTTGCCGAAAGCAGCAAGAACGGAATCAGCTTTAGCTTGAGCGTCAGCATATTTCGCTTCTTCTTCATCAGCCTTAGCAGCTTCTTCTTCTTCATCTTCGTCAGATTTTGCATCTTCGTCTGGCTTAATTTCACCAGCTTGACCATGAACTACTGGATTAGAGCCTTCTGAATCTTTTTTGGCTTCTTCATCTTCGTCTTTTTTGGCTTCTTCTTCATCTTCGTCTTTACGGGATTTAGATTCATCTTCGTCTTTACGCTTCTTGTCAGACGCAGTAACCAACGGTTCAGCAGGCATATTCTTTTCCATGCTGTCCACGCGAGTTGCTAGGCTGCCAATTGCTTGCAGGATTGCATCAAGTTTTTCGCCTTGGGCATCTGCCTTTGGCTCAATCATTTCTTTTGTCATATCAGACACCTCAGGGTTAGTTAAAAGTACTCCAGCAGCATCGCCACCTTTGTCCCATACACCTTTAGATCCTCTTGCTTTCGTGACGATAGCAATATGATCTAAAAGGAATGGTACACCTTCTATCAAGAGTGGCTCGCCATTCTCAGTAGTAAGTGTAGTGTTTCCAGCAGTATTGTCAAATACTACTGACGGGGATGTGCTAACTTCTTCGCCGGGTATCAACCCTCTTGCAATTTCTTCCATTGCAGGCGCATCATAAATCTTAGCAATACCCCAAACTTCGTCGCCTTTAATGTAAGGCAACATAACACTTCCGATAGCGCGATCTTTAAATTCTTCAGTTGTTAAAACTGCGCTTTCAGGATGATCCATAATGACTGTTAGGCCATTACAGCGTTGTAAAAATTCTTCGTTCAAGTATAAAGATGGGTCACGCCAAACGTGTTCTCCAATAGATGAACGGTATGCCAAGCCAGTGCCAGTAATACGAATAGCCAACAAGTGCATATTGGCATAAGGCTGGGGACTTGTAAGGATATCTTCACGCATAAGCTGGGCTACATCGAACTCAGTCTTAGCACCAGCAATTCGGAATGAATACTCTAGGCCGGGGTGAATAGGTCTTGGGGCATCGTCGGGCGCGCACCATACAAAACCAGTTGATTCATCACAAATCTGTACGTCAAATTTAGGTACTTCGCGCGCAATGTAAGTAGCAAACTGGCCGTCATCGTGAAGCAACTCAAGAGCGCCTTCATACTTTAGACCAGTTTCCTCAAGGGCTTCGCGGCGCGCAGCATCTTCTAATGTTTCGCCTTCTTCTTGATGGCCGCCGGGCAAACCAAAAGTGCCGGGATAATCGCCGCCATTGCCGCGGCGCATCAATAAAGTTTCGCCTTCAAGCGTTAGAAACATAATTCCAGCAGCGCGGCCAGCAGCGCCAGCTTGTGGAGCGATTGGGACTGCGGCATCTAATACGAAATGAGAGCCTTCGCGGTTGCCACCATCATCTTCGTCATCTTTACCGGCCACTATTAGTGCGGGGGCGGGCGCGAGGCTAGAATCTTCTTTTAGCTCTAATTCAGGAGTAGACAATACGGTAGGTTCTTCGGGTATATCTTTTGAATCATCTGGCTTAATCATTTCAGCTAAAGCTACTTTTTCCAGCCATTCACCTTGCGCTTCATCTTCGCCTTTAGTGAATTCTTTACCAACCGATTGAGGAACGCCACCAAAGCCACCCGGAGTATGAGCTGCGGCTTGCATTAAGCGTTCTTGCGCGGGGCTGGTTGCTGGCATGGGTTAACCCTATGTAATTTTCTTGGATTGTAACGCTTCTTTACCTTTAGCTGTCAACATTTCTTCTGGCAGCTTTCCGACATGATAGATGTACTGATATCTACACCGGCAATAAACCTCTTCGCCCGGAGTCGTAATATCGTCAGTATATCCACTTATCGGCTTGATGTATCCTTTTTCCGATGCCCAGTTACCTTTAATGAGATAAATATTCTGGTCACGTTCCTTGTGATCTTCGCGATAGTCATAGCCTGATTGCTTCCAGTTGCTATGCCATTTACCCGCGATTGCTCCGCCATCAACTGCCACAATGTCACGAATATTAGCAATCAATTTGTGAGTCTGGTCAATTACAACGCGGCGTTCTTTGAACGGCATCATAGCCAAATCTTTACGAATGGCTTTTTTCTCTGCGACTTTATCTACGGCCTCTGTTCCACCAATCGGAATTGAGGTAGCCCACCCCGCGAAGCGGCGCAGTGTATTGCTAATCGTTTCTTCGCGATTAAATTGGATCAATTTGGCGCTTGCCATGATGCGACGGTCTAATTCTGCCCGCATTTTAGGCGATAGCTTCTCAACAGTGAACTTATCCACGCCTTCTTTGACAAGGCCGCCTTTGGTCACTAAACGGTTAAAAGCAGTGTGCAAAGAGCGTTCAATATCTTTTTGCATCTGTTTTTCTGTAATTAGTGATTTTACAGCCGATTCTCGGAGCTTTTTTATCCAAGAATCTATGCGTTTTTGGCTATCAAAGCCATAACGCATGAAATCATTGATTGCCGCAGTGAGGCATTCGTAGAATGTCACGCTTATTCCTTACTTGGTGGCTCAGTCGGTGCGGAGAGGGGTACAGGTGGTTCGTACTCAGCAATTTCATCAATATCGAGCTGCATGGTGGATTTGAACATCTCAGGCATCTCAGCCAAGTTGTCTTGCGCCCACTGAATCGCCAATGCTCGGTTTTCTGGATTAATGACTGGCAATAGGGTACGCAACATTTCAGTCATACCCTCTAATTTGACTTTTTCGATCTTGACCTTCTCGCTTGGGGTTTCCTCAATGAGATTTTCCCAAGAGGGCTTGAAGGCGTCTTTCCACAAGTAGAAAGTTTCCTCGTAGGTCTTATTGGCATAAATGTCAGGGTACTTATTTTGCACCGCCTCAAAGAACTGCTTATTCCAAGCTCTGTGCATTACGATCTTGTCAAAGAAATCAAACAGGCTTCTCATGTCATTACGAATACCAGTGACATACTGGGCAATAGCTTTAGAGTCCTCAGTACCTTCAGCGAAGGCATTAGTAAAGGCTTCATCTTTAAGCAGTAGGGCAGGGGTGTCAGTTGCAGCAGCGATGTTGGCGATAATGTTGTCGCGCGCGGTAGTCATCGCTGTATCGGTATTGTTTAGGTCAATAGACTCAATATCTTCATCTACGTCAATGGACAATACGTTACCAGTTGTACCTTGTTGTAGATATCCGCGTTTAATACCCGATGCTTGTTGCATCAGCCGATTGACAATTGACCCAGCGGCTTTTTGTTTAATAATCAAAAGACCCGCTTTCGTTGTCACCATATCGTCAGTAATCATTGACTGAACGAATGATTTGAGAGGGTACAGGGCGCGCTGGAATACAGAACGGCCAGTAAAGCCAAAGCCTGAAGATTGGAATGCCAAATAGATCGGCGTGTTGTTAAACACAATACAACTGCGACTTGGGTGATACGGTTGACCGGCAGCAGTAATAAAGGCTTTAGGCTGTTGGAAGTCAGGCGCGTTCGGATTCTGGTTGGTGACTGTTGAACCAGCCAAGTTCAATGGATCGAGCTTATTAATGTAGATATTTAAGTCAGGCAACAACCAAGGATCAATTGGCTGGTCAGTCGGTATGCCTTCAGCGCCAAAGACTACAGCGGCCACGCCGTAGGTGCGCTTCAAAAAGGTTACGTCACGAATGATGTTGGTTACATCTAGGTTATGCCATTCATCCATAAAGGCTTTGATGAGCATTTCTTTTGGCTGCATATCCACCGTAATGACGCGGGGTTTGGATAGCGCCAATACGATTGGCTTTTCAATGATTTTGGCTGACAGCGGGTGGTATTCAAAGATGATTTTGCAAAGCTCGTAGCCCGCAGGTGTACCCGGCTCAATTGCATCAGCATTTAGCAGTTGCATTAGTTGTGAAGGTAAATTGCTGCTATTTACGCTGATTTCGGCCATTATCTATTCCTTTAGAACCCAAGTTTGTTGCCCACACCAATCGCAATACTATATATCGCTGCGTCCAATAAGTCATCCGATCTTTTGGCGGCGTCTTTGTCCCCAATTCTAAACGATGCCAATTGATTTAGTAAGTGATTGCGCGATTGGCCTTTAAATTTAACTACTTTGTCGTATGCCCACTGGCTAATCTTAATTTTTTCTTGATGATAGTAGCCCGACACGCTGATTGCTCGCTCGTCTTTACCCGCTTGCGTTAATTTGCTATCAATCTCATGCACATTCCAGCCTCGATTGCGGCCTTGTTGCAAGAGGATCGAGCCAGCAGCCGTATCTTCAATGAATGTACCCACCACGCCATGTCGGGCGCGGGTCACTTTGGCCAATTCTTCTAGTCGGCTGAACACGCTAGGAATCCACGTTTCGAGCAGCGCTCCGTCGATTTGAACGATGTCCCAATCAAGGATGGTGATCGGAATACCCAAGTGGGCGTTCATCGCGCAGTAGACGATGGCTGTTCCGTCATGCTCTTTGCCACCTTTGACCGCGCAATCCATTACGGCGTACACGCCATCGCATCTATCAGGGTAGGGTACTGGCTGTTGGTTTACCAGCAATTTATCAATTGAGAAGAACGCCACTCCAGACCAGTCAACGAACTCGGCCAGATACTCTTGGCGGAACACCATTGGGTGGTTGCGGACGCGCTCGCGTTCCAACTCATCAAGCGGAACATAAGGGTTTGTACTGGTAGGCGCATGGAAGGAACTAAAGCCCATCCCTTCATCATTACACGCTGCCCAGAAGAAGTTGTCGGGGTCTACGCCATTGGGCGTACTGAATACCCATGCAATCCCGCGAGTTGTCAGCATGGTTGGCTTGATGGACTTGTACCAAATCTCCTCTTTCATCTGAGGTGACTTGGTGAACCCCGCTTCGTCGATCAGCGTTAGGTCATACTCGCGCCCCCGCCCGGCCAGTTCATTATCGTTTAATGCCCAGAAGTCGATCTTACCGCCGCCGATCAATTTGATCGTACCGTCATTGCGGTTGGCACTTTTGACGATGGGATCAAGCATATCGCGCAGGTGATCCCAAGGCTCGGCAAGCTGTTTGTGTTCGGGCGCGAAAATGCCAACGGACAGGCCATTACTTCCGCCTCTGGCTGCAAGCCATTCTAAAAAGCGTGTCTTACCCCAGCGCCGTCCGCAGCGAGTGACATTTAGCCTTTCTTGCTGTAAAAACAGGGCTTCTTGCCCTGAATGTAACACCGGTAATTTAACCCTGCGGGTATCTGCCATTATTTTTTCTGGGTTGGATCAGGTAGCGTATTTTCCACAATAATGCGAATTTCTTGATTGGCTTCACCTTCTGGTTTGGCAGCAACCCAGCCATGCTTATGCTTGAGTATTTCTAACGCTGCTTTAGTGTCACCGCCCAAAGCATTGCGATTGAGTGCAGTGCTAATTTGCGCTTCATTATCAGCTTTACCCTGAATAGCCGCTAATTCTGCTTGTGGGTCAGATTGGCACAAAATGGCAAATTCTTTAGGTAGAAACCCTGCCTTAATAGCCAAAGTATCACCGGTTAATCCGCAGAACGCGGCATCGTAAATTCTTTCAATTTCATCTTCTGTCGCTCTAATTCTGGTAGCTTTGTACTCAATAGAATAGAACAGAGGGTCAGGTGTAAATCGACGCATAGAACCCCCTAAAAGTTAAAGATGCTTGATCTTAGCACAAACCCTATAAAGTGCAAACTGGTTGATTTTAGCTATTAAGTTAGTGCTTACTAACATAGTTTTAAATTTCCTAAAATTTTTTTGGGGTTTTGTAAAAGACTTTTTTGCATAGTGCTGTGTTCTAAAAAGCGCCCCCATGCGGTGGGTATAAAGTAATGACCCCCTTTTTCGATTTTGATAGGCAAAAAAACCCCCTATAGATTTTGCTTAAAGCTGACGGCTTGCGTATAACCGGTATTATGTCAAATAATAATAGGTCAAATTGCCATTAAGAATAAAGCGGGAAAACTGTTAGCTGATAGCCGGGGCGCTGAAAATTTAAAGCTAAAGGGCGGCGAGATCAAAATTCACCTTTTAGCACTTAACCCCCAAAGTATGGCCGCTTATCATTGCGTAAACATGGGTTAAATTGTAATCAGCAAACCTATACCTACAGTACCGCAATATAACTACTGTATATATATACAGTATATTATTAAAAGTTTATGAGTGTATAAGATCCGATAACCTATTTAACCCATAACACTAACCCCAAGCCCGCCCCATATAGCCCTTGCCATAGGTCAACGCCCTATTTTTGCATGACCCAACAATGACCTATATGCTCAAAATTTAAGCAAAATTATGACCCATTACAAACCCTTAAAAATAAACCCTTAAACCCGCCCGCCTGACAATCTGACCTAGGTCATTTTGACGCCCTGCAAATTGCCCTTTTTAGGGCTATGTTTTTATACCTTATGACCCATAGTTTTATTAGGGTAAACCCTAAGCAAAAATAACTTAAAAATATTGCAACAAATAGCTTTACAGGCTAAAAGTTTTGGGGGTAAAATCTAGCTATCGCAACACTTTGACAATATGACCTATAAGGGGTATCAAAAATGGAAAACAAAAAAATAACAGTTTTGGATTTTTTGGGCGCTTGCATTATGGGCGCAATTCTTGGCGGCATGATTGCCGCCGCAATCTTAGGGGGGGTTTTAATATGAAAACTGTATTTTCTAGCCATTCAGAATGCGCGCATATTTGGGCGTCACAATCACAATATGAAGGCCGCGCAAGCCGCGTATTTTTTGAAAGCGGCGTGATCTATTCATACGGCCGTCATTTTCCGGTTGCCCGCTTCGCGCCTGAATACGGCGATATCGTTTTATTCACTAACCGGGGCTATTCATCATCAACCGGAAAGCATAAGGGCGTTATTCGCGCCGCTATTCCGTCAAAATATGCCGTTATATATTGCGACGATGTAACGCGCAACGCTGACCACAATTTAAAAATATGGGAAAACGCCGCCGCCCGCTTGCGTCGAGATTTTGACGAAAAAACCCATAAAATGACGCGCGGCAATTTGGCCGTTGAAATAAATATGCAAACAAGCGCGGCCGCCGCGTATTGTGACGCGTTAAAAATTGCCCGCCCGGCGTGGCTATTGGCCACAATACCGGAAGAAAAAGCGCGCGAATATATCAGCGAAGCCCTAATAAAACGTAATGAAAAGGCCGCAATTCGCCGCGCTGAATATGAAAAGGCCGCCGCCCTTGACGCAAGCGAGCGCCTGACCTTATGGCAAGCGGGCGAGAATGTGCCGCAAAATAATTTTAATTATTGCGATACCCTATTAAGAATTAAGGGCGAGCAAATACAAACAAGCCGGGGCGCGAATATTCCGGTGGCCGACGCGCTCGCATTGTGGCCGCTATTGTTGCGCGCTAAACGTACCGGCAACAAACTAGAAGCCGGCTTGCATTCTATCAATTTGGGCGCGTATCGTTTTAATTCATTCGACGGCATTACCTTAATTGTCGGATGTCATTCGATAGCATGGGCGCAAATTGAAAAAATGGCCATTCAATTAAATTTAACAGAAAAGGCGGCATAAAAATGGAAAATCCTAAAATGATAGAAAAATTACAAGCGGCGCAAGCGCTTATATATGAATTGCTCGATAATCGAGCGCTTGATAGTGAAGCCAATAGCTCGCTGTATTGTGCTGATACTTGTATAGGTGAAGCCGTCGAATATTTACGCGCGGCCTCTAAGCCCTTGGCAACTGTTTATTTTCAGTATTTTGACGCCGTATTAGGCGGCCTTAGGGAAGATCAAGCCCCCTTATATGCCAATAAAACCCCCGAGGAATGCGCCCGCGCTGAATTAAAAAAGCATATTGAATATGACCGGCGCAAGCTCGAATTAGTAAAAATAAACTTTATCCAAGGGGCGTAAGAAAATGAAAGAATATTCACTTATTGAGATAGCAATAGAATGCGCGTGGCAAATTGGCGATAGTTTAGAAGATAGCCCGCGCGCTGAAAGCCGGTGGCGCGTTGCTGATATTGTGCAAGATATTATAAAAAGCGGGATTATCAAGCCAAAATCCGAAGATATAGATGAAATAATTGCGGCTTATTTAACTGAAAAAGGTATAAATTAAAATGATTACATCCGAAGATTTTACAAGGGCAAATAATGACGTTAACGGCAACCCGCGCTATATTTGCCATTTTTTGAGTTTTACCGTTCCGAACGATTTAGAGGGCTATTTAGGGTTAGATAAGATCACGCAAAAATATAACTTAGCGCTCGCAAGGGCGCGCAAATTAGGCGGGAAAAAATACCATAATAAGCAATTTGGCGGCGGGATTGTTTTTACTACTTATAACTTGCGCGAATTGTGCGAGCAAATAAACGCGATACGCGCGGCCTTATTGCCGCCGCCGGCCGAAGCCGTAAACCCCAAGCAATTAGAATTTGAATTCTAAAATTATCAGTTAAAATGCCCGGCCGTTGCGCCGGGTTTTTTGGCGGGTAATTTTGCCCGGTTTTAATTCTAGAGGGTTAAACCATGCACAAGATCAATTTTTATTTAGAGTCACGCCTTGCCGCCGTCAAAAAACGCGCGGCCGAATGGCAAAAACATAACCCCGCCGGGGCGTATAAATCAGCGCTAGATTATCAGGTGAAATATGCTCGCCCCGGTTATCGCCGTTATGATACGGCAAACCATTACAACGCGGCCGGGGATTTATGCGCCGAAAATTTGCGGGGTTATGACGCGACGCCCTTGCAAGATATCGCGCCGCGCGCTTATCAATATACCGGCTATTATGCCGACAATTTTCAGCACGAATTGATTAAGCCATATATTGTCAAGATTAAAACAAGCCGGGGCGCTCTTATTTGCCCGGCCATTGCTTATTCTGATAGCGATACGGCCACGATTTACTTTAGCCGGGGGCAATTTGCGCCGAATGACCCCCAAAATATAGAGCATGACGCGGCCGTATATGACGCGGCGCGCATTGCTGACCATATAGCCGAGCGCGAAGCCGAGCAAGAGCGCGAAGCCGACGCACAATTTCAAGCCGAGCAAGAAGCCGAAAACATAGCGGCGGCCATTGCCGACGCCCGGCAAACAGCGCGCGGCCTGATAGCCGCTATCAAGGCGCAACGCCGGGCGGGCATTGATCTAAAGGGCGCAATTTGCGACGCGTTAACAGATAAATTGCGCGAATATAGGCGCGAGATTATCGACGCAAGAGAGCGCCGCGAAGCCCTAAAGGGCAATTTTTGGTTAAGTGTAGAGGGTTAAACCATGAGAATGCAAAATTTACGCGGCACGAATTTAGCCCTTAACCGGTTATTGCTTAGGAATAAATTAAACCGGTTACATGATAAAAACATAAAAAGCGATAAGGGATTAAACCGGCGCGAGCTGGCCGCCCTTAAGTATTTATCTAAATTATGGGATCACCAATAAGCAAAAAATAAACCCTTGCCGGCCTTGTGCCGGCTTTTCTATTTTCGCAATAGCTAAGAGGCCGCCGGCATTGCCGCGCCCTTAGCGGGCTATTGTCGCAAGTATCGCGGCCGTTATCAGGCGGGCGGGATTATTGCGAGAGTATCGCCCGCGCTATTTAATGGCCGGCGCTTATTTTAGGCGGCGCGGCCATTCGCGCCCGCGTCATTCATTAAAAAATTAGGGATTGTAAAGCCACGCCGGCCGGATTGTAAAGCCACGCCGGCCGGATTGTAAAGCCGCGCGCCTTGCGTATAAATAATGGATAAAGTCTATATAAATCAAGGGTTTAGCTGATTTTGGGATATTATGTAAAGGAAGCAGTGCAGCATTTTACCCAAAAAATGACGATTTTAAGGTTTTACAGGGAAAAAGCGGGGGCTACTCACATTTTCTTAATCGGCTACGTCCTCACAACGCATTGGAATTAAATGCTTTCGCCCCCTAAGAGGAGAGTACAACTCTTTACTTGGGCGTGTGACCGCCGCCCTGTTTACCGTTCTCTCTTGCTGCTTTAACTTTAGCTTCAGAGTTGGACTTACCGCCCTTTGAACCCATAGCTTTACCAGCCGAAGAAAGATTCGTATATTTAATTGAACCTGAATCGTTGCGTGTTGGTGTACTCATATCCGTATCCTTAAATATATTCTAGCCCAAGCGTTTGGGCTGGGGGGTATAGCCCATGTTACTAGGCACTTCTCTTTATGTCTAGTACCACTGCCTTTGGTTCAGGTGGCGCTTCAATCATACGGCGCAGCTCTGACTTGCTATGAGTTTTAGCTACCTCAGGATCAGCAAAGATACGCTTCTTGTTCGGTTG
>Ga0007870_1000063_pt1 | contig 47996 bp, 52 predicted proteins | sample CryBogCBH04Jul08_FD_71207 | JGI IMG/M metagenome (GOLD analysis project Ga0007870, IMG submission 71207) | Freshwater microbial communities from Crystal Bog, Wisconsin, USA - CBH04Jul08 | ecosystem: Environmental > Aquatic > Freshwater > Lake | place: Crystal Bog, Wisconsin, USA | collected...
CCTCCTCTTCCTCCTCTTGTGTCTCCTCCTGTGCCTCAGTATCTTCCTTTTTGTGCATAGAACGTAACGGCTTCGTTTCCTTCTGGGATTCTGACTTCACCATAGCAGCCACATGTGTAAGAAGGTCATACACGTCGTTAAATGTATAGGATTCACTCTTTTTGGACGCGGGTGTAGGAGTCTTCACTAGGACATACATTCTTTGTGTACTACATCGGGGTATTTTAAATAATGGCAGATAAACGCACTGGGCTTAAACATATGGTACTTTTAATGATTAGCGGCGGCTGCTATACACATCCATAGTTCAGTGGTAGAATGCGACCCTTCCAAGGTCGTGACGCGGGTCCGATTCCCGCTGGATGTAACTTTAATATAATGTCAAAAGTTGATTTTATACTAAAGCCTTTGTGTAGGATGTAGATGAACGTTCATGCTTGGATAATTATAGGCCATAGGCTTTGTAATTTATTAAAACGTATAGACTATATGAAACATATAATACAATGTATATATGGTAAATCTGAGTTAATCTATAATCGGTGTATAGTCTTTGAACGTGATGTAGATACTATGCGTATATGTCTTAGCAAAATAATGGAAGTTGACCATGAAGATACCTTAGTAGAATCCGCGTTGTTTACAAATGGGGATTGGGTATGCGATATCGAAATTGTACCTATGCGTCCCCTACCCAAAACATTTACAGAAGAACAACTGGATTGGATACTAACATTACTTGAGGATGTTCGAACATATGTGGATGAACTTGATGTATATCCATTTGGATATCACGCACAATTACGAGTCTATCGAAATATTGTATTGAATAAAATAGCTTCTATTGAAAAATCTTTATAATTACTCAAACTCTTCGTCAGCATACGCCGCATAATTTCCTTCGTCATCTTCCATTAGAACATGTTTATCAATCATATTTTCGATGCTTGGTTGTATATAATACATAAGTATATCGCTGATTTGGAATCGCCAATCTGGTAATTCCTCTTCCCATAATGCAGTTGGGATTGTACTCCAAAATCCATCCCAAAATTCTGATGTATAACATTCATCGTGTAAATAGGACTTCCATAATTGTTCCATTTCAGTACACCAATCAGATGGGCGTGGAAAATAACGGTAGGGTCCTCCAAATCGTTTGCCTGTGATATATGCATGATACATAACGCATGTTGCGTCACACATCAATTTACGTAGTTCTTTTTGGTGTATTATAAGTGTGTCATTTTTACGTTTTAAGAATGAAAAAAATAAATCGAGTGCAAGTGTAAGTGTAAAAGACGGTGAATATCCATCCATGTCTTCATAGTGAAACCAATAATTCACCTTATTATAATGCCGAATCAATGCCATGAAAACTTGAAATATGTAGGGAAGTTTGTATATAAATATCAGGGAAGTTTTTTATTGGCTTGATCCGCAGTTAGAGTTTTCTTCAAATAATCTACATTTTTACCTCCACGATGTTTCTGTAAAAAATCAAGAATTATAGCAGTTTCATCAGGTTTTCCTTTTGATTTGTAATATTCGTGTAACTGTTCTTCTAAAAATCCCCATGATAGATTTGTCGACTTAAATTGTGTTTGACGCTGTAAATTCGCACCGTTTATTTGTAAAATCGCATTTTTCATTCCTGATAATTCCAACAATTTGAGTATGGCTTCTTCAAACTTATTACGCATAGTGCGTGCGTTGCTAACTTGCTTATTTAATGTTTCAGCAAGATTATCAAAATGGACCCAATGTCGAACAGCATCTGTTAAGTCATTATGTGACCTTTGACTAGATGTTAATGCATTAGTGGGTGGCGGTACGCCGGAGGATGACATATTTGTATTAATACTTTTTTGTTTTGTGTATTATTAGCCGCGGTATTATTTGTTTTTGAATATTATATAGTCAAAAAAAAATTTTTTTGGCGGTTCCACACGGCGTCGATCCGTGGACTTTGCGGTTAACAGCCACATGCTCTACCAACTGAGCTATGGAACCAGTTCTCTCGGATGTGAATCGCACACATGACCTACGGAACCCTTATATTAGTCCGTAACTTGACTACAGTCCGCCGCTCTGCTAACTGAGCTACCAAGAGTGTTCACATTCATTACAAATGTATGTGAAGATTAATTGAGAAATACGCAGTGGAATGTATAGGGAAATAAAACACAGTGCGATATTAGACACTGGCAGGACTCGAACCTGCGCTCCCTAGAGAAGAAGATTTCTAGTCTTCCGCAATGGCCACTATGCGACAGTGTCGCTGGAGGAAGGAAACCCAGGAAAGAACCGAAAGAAAACGTTAGGTCGACTGCGGATGGACTCGAACCATCGCGTGCGAAGCACATTGCCTATGTTGCTTAAATTAATTGCTTATAATAGCAAGGCAACGCAATAGCCACTATGCGACGCAGTCTCATGACAAAAATAAGGAACTGAATGAACTGAAAGAAAAGAGGTGGTGTTTAATTTTTTTGGTTTTTATATTAGGGGAATATTTTTGTTGTTGGGGTGCCACCACCAGTTTTTTCTAAAACTGGAAACCTGAACATTCTGCTTTTTAAGCAGTTGTTGTTGCTGCTGCAGGCTTGAGGTAGTGAGTCTTGAGGAATGATTGGAGGTTGAGGATCTTGAGTTCCTGGGATTCCGTGAGGCCGAGGAGCTTGCGGAGGGCAGCATCGGCCTTGATGACTTGACCGGCCATGAGCTTGTTATCACGGGCATACTTGCATACGCGAGTGGTTACTTCAGAGCGGCTGAGCTGGGAGCCCTTTGGGAGGGTGAGGAATGTGCAGAGGGCATCAGAGATAGGAGTTGGCTTTGTAAAGACAGTTTCCTTCTTTGGCTTGGCTTCACCGCCTTCAACAACGGCGGCACGACGACGACGACCCTTAGCGGCCTTCTTGAGTTCGCGGGGGATTTGCTTTTCGAGCTTCTTCATGTTGGAGAAGACGGAAGCGAGGGTGGAGCGGAGGGTGTTGACGGTTTCAACAAGGCTGGTGAATTCAGCAGCAATGTTGACTTGTTCAGTAACGGCAACAGTGGTGGCATCAGTTGTAGCAACAACTGGAGTTGGGGCGGCAACGACTGGAGCAACTACGACTGGGGCAGCTACAACAGGGGTAGCAACGACTGGGGAGGCAGCGGCGGCCTTTGTGGTCTTGGAGGAAGCACGAGATTTGGTTGGGGCGGAGCTCATTTGTTTTGATATTGTTGGCCGAGGAACTTTTTAACAACAATAAACGCGGGGAATGCTGTTTACCACAGTAAATTTGAACTTTGTCAATTTTGTTCATAAACCGGGGTCAAAATGGACTTTTTTTAAGGTGCGGCAAATTATTCCACGTCATAGAATCAATATGTTTACGTATTTTTTTTCTTAACCCGGGACAGAATGGGGGACAACGTCATATCCTATGTGTCTGATAAACAGAATATATGTACTGATACATGTATAAATATAAAATCTTATAGAACACCAAAAGAACGTTGTAAAAATCCAAAAACTCATGGAGATTTTTGTGGTAAACATTACAAAAAACCTTGTAAGTGGACACCTGCTAGTCCTGATACTATAGCAAAGCGTGTACAACGTCGACACTTACGAAAGCAGCAGAAATCTGCTACTATAATTACAAAGGATATGTACGCCTCACGTATACAATCTTGGTATCATCTTTGGAAACCATTTCATATGATACGTCGTCGTGGACTTGCTTATTACGACCGTAGTATTACAACAAATGATACAGATTTTTTTTCTACAGATTCTATGAAAGATATTAGTAGTATTATGTTCTTTTCCTATAAAGATGATGATGGACATTATTATGGGTTTGATATACGCTCTATATATACTGTAATTTATCGTGCTCGTATTGAAGGTGAATCACCACAAAACCCATTTACACGTAGTCCTATTGGTCAAACTGTCATCACAAAAGTTATGAAACTTACAAAATTTCTAACAACACATAATTATTCTATTGAATGGGCCCCATTAACACCACCAACACCTGAACAACAATGGCGTATGAAAATTGTAGATCTATTTCATAAGATTGATGAACTCAATTATTATTCATCGCCTGATTGGTTTATTGGATTGACCTTGAGCGAACACCGTAAATTTTATGCAGAATTACATGCCATATGGTCTAACCGTGCTGGTTTAACTGTTGCTCAAAAGTCACTGATTGTACCCAACTATGTTCAAAAACTCTTTCGACATCCCCCATGGGCATTAGGTGATCAAACACTTGAATCTATGCAAAAAATTAATATGAATGTAATACGAACTATGATTACATCTGCTGAAGATAGAAATGACCGTATTGTAGGTGCTATGTACGTTGTTAGCGGATTAACATTAGTCAATGACCAAGCCCGTGCGGCATATCCCTGGTTATACGAAAGTGTACAAGGTCACGTAGATGCACCAGTCTCCTTAGGAGGACCAGTCCTGAACGGACGTGTGTATACACTTGGTAATATCTTTGGTATTGGATGGCTCAATGATATATTATCAATCGCTCCAGACTATGCACATATACCACCCTTACAATTACCACCACCTAGTACACAGCAGAATACGAATAACTAACCACTGATGTGCGAATTACATGAAAGTCTTAAGACATAATAGCCTGATTTTAACAAAATTGACAGCTAGATTTTTGTTGGAGTTGGATGTCATTCCCTTTGTCTGTAGTCCTTCGCACCTTTAAAGACCGCACACACACATACACAAATGTCAGCAATCGCACCAATTACCTCTTCCACTTTCGATGTTTCTAAGCTCAGCGTTGGCGAGCCCAAGAAGCTTGAATACAGCTCAACCGTTTACATGAACTACGACGGGAATAAGCGCGTTCGCATTCAGGGTCCTCGTATGACCATTCCATTTGACCTCAAGGACTATGATAACAACAAGAAGTTCAAGGTTCAGTTCAACCTCAAGGATTATGAATCTAATCCTAAGATGAAGGCCTACTTTGAAATGCTTCAGCAAATTGATGACTTCGTCGTCTCCCAGGCTGTTGCCAATGCCGACAAGTGGCTCAACAAGAAGGGTAAGAGCCGTGAAGTCATTGAAGAAGGTTTCACTCCTTCCGTAAAGTTCCCTAAGGACTCATCCAAGGACTACCCACCCACTCAGGCCGTTGCCGTCAAGCATGATGGCAAGATGGTCAACGGTGTACAACAGCTCGGTACCTTCCTTGTTGAACTCTATGACAATGATAATACGCTCATTGAAGACTCTCCTCTCAACCATCTCAAGCGTGGTGCCCAAATTACTCCTATCCTTGAAGCTGCTGGTATTTGGATTGCCGGCAAGGGTAACTTTGGTATTACCTGGAAGCTCCACCAAGCCCGTGTTGATGTACCAGGTACTACTGGTGTAAGCCGTGGCTTCATGGGTGTTGTAGAAGATGGTGTTACTGCCGATGCCGAAGCCGATCTTCTCACGGCCGTTGCTCCTCGTGCCGATGACGATGAAGGCGATGACGAAGGCGATGATGACGAAGCCGAACAAGCTCGTCTTGCCGCTGAAGCCGCTGCTGCCGCCGCTGCCGCTGCTGCTAAGAAGTCATCTGCCACTAAGGCTAAGTCAGCTGCTCGCAAGTAAATATTTAAACAATAAATTCATAAATAAATACATAAACAAATATAATTAAAAAATAAAGTATACCAAACTTTTTTCATATAGTCAATGTCTATCTATATTACGTAATGCACGGGGTGTATGTTTTGACGTAGACTCTACTGTTATTACAAAAGAAGGTATAGATGAATTAGCACACTTTGCTGGAAAAGGTCAGGCAGTTGCTAACATAACATCGGATGCTATGAATGGGACACTAAACTTTCGTCAAGCTTTAACAGAACGTTTACGCATTATTGACCCTTCGTTGTCGATGTTAGAAAAGTTTAATAGTATACATACATTCAAGACTACTCCAGGTATAAAAGATTTCATTAACTTATTACGATTACAAGGAACTGACGTATTTTTAGTATCTGGTGGATTCACCCAAATGATTTATCCAGTAGCAAAGTCACTTGATATACCATATACGAATGTATATGCTAATACAATTCTATTTGATCATGTTGGATATTACACAGGATTTGATACAAATGCTCCTACATCCTATGATGGAGGTAAAGCTGAAACTGTTCGTCGTCTGCGTTTAGCTGCTGGTAACAAGGGACCATGGATTATGATTGGCGATGGCGTAACAGATTTACAAGCCCGTCCGCCTGCTGATATATTTATAGGATATGGCGGCGTTATAACACGTGAATCTGTAAAGGCAGGTGCTGATATATTTATTACTGACTTCCGGCAATTATTCGCAGATATGAAGAATAACTTTTTCACTAAGACATATAGATGAACTTTAATCTTGAGAAAGTCCCTGGTTGGGCATATAACTGGTGCTATTACTTTGCTGCTATAGGTATTGCGTCAATTGTTGTTGGATTTATTGGTCTTTTTACCGTTAAGCGTACAAATACAGCTATGACATTACTCTTTTTAATTGCTACATTTGTACAAGCTGCTACAGCTATGACATTGTTTTGGATGTGCCGTTCATCATTAGCACCTAAGTCGGGGTCTGTATCCAATTTTATTGACTATGCCCCTGCCTCTACTGTTGCAACATCTGGTGAATGGTATGCCAAGGATGTTAATCCTGACTATGGACGTAAAGCAGGTGAAGGACTCGTATCTCAGTTTGGACATTAAATATTAAGTGAATTATATATTTTATAAGATACAGTTCAGTGTCTTACAAAATATTATGAATGTTTATAAATTTATTGGCTGTGGTTTTGAGCAGGAGACTTCTTATCATAACCCTGTAATGTGACTGTTGATGAGCAACCACACTGACCAGTTGGTAAAATACCAACGGGTGGTAAAGCTTGACCAATTAATTGAGCACCTAAGAATGCATCAAGAGATACTTCACGGCTAGGACCAGTTCCCTTCCATCCACTACTTGGAGCCTGTTCAGCTACCTGTGTCTGTGGATTATAGGAATACTGGTCTGTATTACGCCAGGTGAAAAGTGTAAGTTGTCGGCGACGAGCAGTAGAAAGGCTAGCATCCCGATTTGTCGTAGGCATGTTCTACATATGACTGCGAAATTATTCATTTACACTAGAACCTTTAAAACGTGTAACTGGTACACAAACTGGTATGGAAATTTTTGGTTCATTGGAAGGAATACGAACAGGACATGGAGGTGGTGGCGGCTGAGGCGGAAAATACTGATTAAAACGCGTGCTCGGGTCATAGGGATTTGAACTTTGTGATAATACTGTTAATGCTTGTTGTCGCGTTGTAACTGATGCCGGTGTACTACGTATATCCACATAGGGTGGTGGTGTGTTTGTATTGACCGGAACTTGTATTATTTGTGTTGTTGCTGTAATTGGATCAGATGAAGTATTAGTACACAACGGTGTTACTAGTGTTGTTACCCACGCAGTTGGACATTGTTCTGTTATCATACGCACTGATTCGGGAATAGTCTCGTGACCCGGCTGTGTTTGTACAGGACAATATGGTGCTGTTATAATTGTTTTCATAGGTGGTGGACATACTCTGTACTTTTTGTACATTCCCTAACTATGGAATTATTCTTTCCATATTGTAAGATGAACGTAGAGAAAAACTTCTTTTTCCAAGGTGTTACAAACGTCGCGAAAGCGACTTTACGTAATACAGTTGGTTCTAACAGTGTACCAATTCGTATTTTTTGGTTGGGAATACTTATATTACTAGTTATAGCATTTGCCTTTGGTGTCTGGTGGTTAGCTCAGCGTTGTACTGGTTATAATCCTACGAGTTTTGAACACTTTGCTGATCTATCTAGTGCCAAATCTACAACAGATATTTCAGGAGGTACACCTGTACCAAAAACTCTTGGAGAGTATTTACAAAACTTTATTCTTAAAAATGCTAATGATACCAAAAATGCTCTTATGAAAGCTAGTAATAGTCTAGACGATGCTATGGATGGACTAAATGATGCGAAAGAGAATATATGTAGTGTCTTAGAAGATATACAAAGTAATTTTGTATCATCCCATTTATCTGGTGTAGATCCTGCACTTGCTAGTGAACCCAAAGATATTCAAGATAAAAAAATAGCATCTCGTCAAGCACGAGCACAAAAAGATTGGGAACGACGTAAAAAAATATGGACGGCACGTCATCACCAGCCATTATTAGAATGCTTTTACGATGTATCAGGTGCTACTAGTGGGGATTTAAGCGGTTCTGTTGATCCAGTTTCTATGGCAATTTCTCAAATTAATTCTACCTGTGACGATATCAATGATATATTAACCGACTTACAAGACCAAATTCAATCGCCTGATGTACAAGCTGTTATTCAAATGGTATTATCAACAGATGGTAGTATAAATTTTGCTACACCATTTATGAATAATACTGCTATGATTGTAGTAAATAATGCGTCTATAATACGTAATATGCCAAAACCTAATGTAGTATCAACTGTATCTGCTGGTAAAAATACAACAACGACTGAAGGATTTGATAATATGTCTGATGCTGTAACAACGTTTAATAATCAATTTAAATCAAATTATCCTGATGTGAGTCAAAAATATACTACATCTACATCTCAAGCATCCAGTCTAACTGCGGATATTAGTCGTTTTTTGGATACAGTTGCTAATTTACAAAAACGTGCTAAGGATGCCTCAGATATGAATAAAAAAATAAAAAAGACACAACAAGATATTAAAGATGGTAAAATAACTCCTGCATTTATGGATGATAAACCCAAATAAACTTATAGTATTCTTATGATTAAAATTATTAACTTTAATCATATAAATTAATAGTATTAAACATTCAAATCAATTGTTGTAGATGTCGAACAATAAAATTGTTGGGTTATATCATTTCCCTGCGTAACGACCTGAAAGACATTTGTGTGTTCGGCGGTTGTACCATCAATAGTTTCAGTTGTCATAGAAATACCTGTAGTCTTAGTAATTTTATTTTCTACATCATGTTTCATACGAATACCTTCAAAAAACCGACCACCTACCTTTTTTTTGGAATCTAGACCACGTGATTGTTTTAATACTGGGCCAATTGTCATAGGACTGATATTTGTTGAAAATACTGCTTCAGGAACAAATTTAAAACACCAGTCTTTACACGTTTGGTATAATGAAACCGCATGTGCTGTTGCTTTATCTTCAAGTTGAGTTTCTATATCTAAAAATGCCTTAATCCATTCACTTGCTATATTATTCTTTTGTTGTGTTGAAAATAATGATGATTCAATAGGATCCCAAGCATCTAATGTACGTAGAAAGTTAACTACACGCTCCTTAGTAGGATTGCCACGAGTTGCCGCATGCCACATACCTTTCCAATTATCAAGCAATGGATCAACGTCTTTTTTGAATCCCATATCACTGCGTCCCCAACGTTCAATAATTTGTATAACTGCCGCATTAGGTCCATATAATTCTTTTGGTAAGCCAAATCCGCGGAAGGTATAGTGCATATATTTTTGAAAAATATCCGTGGTTAGTGAATCAATACTTTGGTCTTCTACATGTAGTGCCAATAGTCGTGATTCTACTGCGTTCAAAATCTTGAACATTTGTGCCGTCTTATCATTAGGTTTATTTGTTTCCAAAATTAAGCGTTCATTAATTTTAATCTTTTTAAATGTTCGTAATAAACTATTTACCTCTGATTCAGCAAAGGGTATCCAACCACTTACACCATTTGTAATGTTTGTATCTTTAGAGGCCAAATACCAATCTATAGTTGCCTTGAGTAAAGCTTCAGAGGTTGGATGCTGGAATGCCCAATTTGCTGTTGTAATACGACGACTTACAACTAAATCAGGATACAAGTCCGTGCTTAAAAGTCGTTCCCATAGTCTACCAATGTCTTGATGAATGACAATACGGCTTCCATATTTTGAACGTACATCCGCAACGGATGGTGTAAATATCCATCCAGCAGGTGTAAATCCTTCATAGAGACCAGATACAATCTCGTCGGTTCCATGCTGGGCTTCTTCAACGGCCTCATCATAATCATGTTCACTGTTGAGTGATTTCAGAAGTTCCTCAACCCAAGCCGGTGTACGTAATTTAGTTGGACTTGATAATCGTTCTATAGGTATTGAAGATGTATCTGAAAATACTTGTAATGATACACGATTACGCTCCATGTCACATAATTGCTTAATATATGTTATATATTGATTACGTTTTGCTTGATTGTCAGGCGTTGTTTCCAAATCATGAACAGGAAATTTATTTGGAACGTTATCTAATGTTGCCAATAAATGTACATTAAAGGATAACGGGACTTGTTCAGTATATATATTTATAGACACGTCTGTGAATCCTAACAATTGACTATAATAAAATTTTAGTTCAGACTCGGTAGGAATATAGTCTGATAATAGTGTTCGATTCCATACAGTAGATGGTGTATTAATTTCAATACACAGTAGTGTACGTGTTTGGTCCATGACCGCTCTAACTCTAATTATTGCCGCCTTTCTTTAGCCCGGCATGACCGGGGGTTAAAGACGGGGGTGCGGATTAGGCAATTCTAATGAATCTAAGCCCCTAATACTATGAGTTGTCCACGTGTTGTTAAGCGAAATCGCGGCTCCGGCTATGAAAAGGTAGAAGCACCTGTTAATAATTCGCTTAGCAACGACTTAGCTACAAAACTCGCTGAACGTGCCGTACAGGATTCTAAAATTGCATCGGCCTTTCAAGTAGTTGCGGCACCAGTATCAAATAATAATATTATTGTTAATCATAACAATGATGGAAAGCGGTGAGTCTATTCATGTTAGAACTATTGAAATTGTCTACTCTGGATCTAGTAAAGGTATAAAATGTTGTGAACGCGAGTTGCTATTTGATTCAAATGGTGTCCCAGTTTGGTCACAAGTGATTCCAGTTGTAGAAAACTATATTTATGAAAAGGGTGTTGAATCTTATAATCAACTTACTACACCGGTATTATTATCTAATGGTTGTTGGCTTACCCATTACAGAATGGGCGATTCCGGTGAATCCGTGTTCGTTCGAATTTTACCTGCCCCCGGCATGCCTGCCGCGGCCGTTTAAAGCCACCCCCGGTAAAATAAAACATAAACCCCCGGTATAACAATGGCGACCCCCAAGACCAACCCCAAAACAATTATTGGCATTGACCTTGGAACTACATATTCTTGCGTCGGCGTATGGCAAAATGACCGTGTTGAAATTATAGCATCGGATACTGGTAATCGCACAGTACCATCTATGGTAACCTTTACTGATACAGAACGTCTCATTGGTGATGCCTCAAAGTCGGCTGCTGCTAGTTATCCTCGTGCGACTATCTTTGATGCTAAACGTATGATTGGTCGTGAATTTACGGATCCTATACTCCAAAAAGATTTGAAACATTTTCCCTATGATGTAGTCAATGATGGTAAGAATCGCCCTCAAATTGTTGTTGACACAAAGGATGGTCAAAAGAGATTTTACCCTGAAGAAATCTCAGCTATGGTACTACAGAAGATGAAGGCTGTTGCTGAATCTTATCTCGGTACTACAGTTACTGATGCCGTTGTGACTGTACCTGCCTATTTTAATGACGCACAACGTCAAGCTACAAAGGATGCCGGTAAGATTGCTGGTCTGAATATATCTCGTATTATTAACGAACCTACAGCAGCAGCCATTGCTTATGGATTGGATAAAAAGACGAATGGTGAAAATAATGTATTAATTTTTGATTGCGGTGGAGGTACATTTGATGTTAGCTTATTGACAATTGACGATGGTGTATTTGAAGTACGTGCGACTGCAGGAGATACACACTTAGGTGGTGAAGATTTTGATAATTTACTTGTTGATTACGTCGCTGATGAATTCAAGAAAAAGACAAAGATTGATATTCAGGGCAATGCACGTGCCCAACGTCGTCTACGTACAGCATGTGAACGTGCTAAGCGTATATTATCATCCTCTACACAGGCTCAGGTAGAAGTTGAAGCCTTGGCCGATGGACATGATTGCTCAGTCATGCTTACACGTGCTAAATTTGAATCACTCTGTGATACTTTATTTCGCAAATGTATGGGACCTGTTGAACAAGTCTTACGTGATGCAAAAATGAGCAAGTCGCAAATTCATGATATTGTGTTAGTTGGTGGTTCATCACGTATTCCTAAACTCCAACAGCTTCTAAAGGACTTTTTCAATGGCAAGGAATTGTGCCAATCTATTAATCCTGATGAAGCCGTAGCCTATGGTGCTGCTGTCCAAGGTGCAATTTTGGGTGGCGTACAATCGGATAAGACCGATGGACTCATTTTATTGGATGTAACACCTTTGACACTCGGTATTGAAACTGCTGGTGGTGTAATGACTCCACTTATTAAGCGTAATACAACCATTCCTACAAAGAAGTCACAAACATTCTCAACCTATGCCGATAATCAAAGCCAAGTTCGTATTAAGATTTACCAGGGTGAACGTGCATTAACCCGCGATTGTGATTTAATGGGTGAATTTGAACTCGGTGGTATTCCACCTATGCCCCGTGGTGTTCCTCAAATCGAAATTTCCTATGATTTGGATGCGAACGGTATATTGAATGTTTCGGCTGTGGAAAAGTCAACTGGTAAGACTAGCAAGATTACCATTACAAATGATAAGGCACGCACTAAAGAAGATATTGAACGCATGGTAGAAGAGGCGGCACGTTATGCGGATGAAGATAAATCGGTGATGGAACGTGTAGAAGCTCGCAATGGTGCTGAAGCATATTTGTACAATGCTCGCAATAGTTTGAATGAAGAAAAGATTAAGGCTGCGTTGTCTGAAGATGATAAAGCGGCTGCTGAAGCGGCAATTAAGGAAGGTTTGGAGTGGCTCGATACAAATCGTGAGGCCTCTGTGGACGAAGTCAAGGAAAAGCAAAAGACTTGGGAAGATATTGTACGGCCTGTACTCATGAAGGTCTATGCCGCTTCGGCCGGCAAGGGTGACCCTGCGGCGGGCATGAGCGGCGGTAGTGATGCGGGACCACGTGTAGAAGAAGTTGATTAAGTAAATTAATACTTATGTTCAGATGTACTACATCTATTGATAAGTTTTTACTTGGGTGTCCATGTTTTATAATTAAAATCCTTGTCTGTTGCCCATCCAGTGACTGCGTAACCTTCAACATTGTATGTATGACTTCCGTCTACGACTAAATGATAGACCTTTGTGAAAGGTGACATTTTCACTGATTCAATTGTATTTACAGTACGAGGACCAGTAACGGTCTGTAATTGTGTACCAACAACAAGAGGTTGTATCTCAACAGATGACATTCCTTCCATACAACGAGTAATCTTAGTACCATCTTCCAATATTAAAGTGTGCTTATTTCCATATGTTGCTGATGTTAACATTTTTGGATTTACACAATAAAATCCATAATCTGGTGAAACGTGTGGGTGATGGCTTGTACTCTTGTGTTCGCCATTAATATTTACAACCATACTTGGACCTAAATAAGGTTGATGTAATGCTGTCACTTTATTTGTTTCTCCAAACGCACCTAGTACAGTATCACCAATCTTGACCTCTTCTATAGGTTTAGTTGTACCATCTGCCATAGATACAGGAGCACCTTCCAAGAAACATGTAAAGGAACCTGGATAATTGGATGAACTACAGGCATTTGCAATTGTTACAAATGGTGTCCAATTATATATATAACTAAAACCCTCAGTATAAGGATATAAATTTATAGTTGGATATAAAACAATAAAATTAATTTGTGGACTGACAAATGACTCAGGTGTAACAGTATATGGTCCCAAATAATATTGTGTATTTGAAATTAGACTACCATCTGAATTAGTTATAAGTTCGGCTGATGCTGTGTCCATATTACATTCTTGAGGGAAGAACAGAAAATAGGCTGGCCATTGTGGGTCATATCCTGGTGGTGTAGGAAATGTTATATCAATACCAAATCCTGATGAAACTTGTTCTTCTATAAATGATAACGGTGGTATAGAACTATCACCAGGATCCGTGATAACAAATGGAAAGAAGTACACGTCCATTAAATCACATACGGGTAAGCAAGGATTACAATAATTACATGCTCCTGATAACTCGTAAGTACCAACTTCGCGTAATAACACAGTTTCAGCATTAGATGGCTTGGCTGAACCACCAAAATCATTTGTAGGTTGATTATTATTATAAAAATTAGCCAGTGTCTGTGCTTTTATTACACGTAAACGTCCGGAAGCACTGTTATCCGTTGATTTAGCACGAAGTGCTTGTACAAATGCTGCTGGGTCGCTGTCTGGACACGACATATTTCTAATGATTGCTTATTTTTTTTGTATATGATATTTAGAATGTCTCGTATACTTCGTTCAATAGCACGCAAGATAGAACCATTAGGAATTTATGTTCAACCTTATACCCGAATTGGTGGAGTAGATAAACATATGATGTGCCCACTTATTTATGCCAAAGTTCAAACCGATGGAAGCTTTTATCATAATACAGGAATGTCACGTGTTGCTATGATTCTAACAACAGCTGATAAGAATAGTGAACTCAAGCATATGAAAACAATCTCAACATGTGTAGATTCTACAGAGACAGAATGGGCCTCTGTTAGCCAGGGACTTCTCTTTGCCTTAGAAAACAATGAACGTACTATTGCTATTGAAAATGATAATCTTGGCGTTGTTAGTAGTTTAATTCTAAGTGATAATGTTCCCAAAAAAGATTATGCTAAATATTATCGTTATATAATATTGGGATTGACGGCTAAAACAGAATGGACCGGCATTCGTTGGATTCCACGCGAAATGAATTTAGCAGACGGACTCTTTCGAGGAAATAAAGGAGCTGTATCCAAAAAACTCAATTAGTCTATATCTTTATTATAAATACAACATAATGTTAATGATGTATTTATAATATGCTTATATGGTGGTTTAATTGGGCATCTTGATAGCAGGTGGTTCTGTAGGACTGCCTGCTGTTGTACCACTTCCCCATTTTGGATCCTGTGGATACTTAGGTGGTGGTAATACTTCAATGTAATAACGTAGTGCTAGAGGTTTAATTACAAAACTAGATGTACCAAACATTTTTGGATCTAGATATGCTTTTAAGTTATCATTATTATTAGCAAAATTCATACCAATAAAATGTATACCTAATGATTGTGCTTTTGTTAATGTATAATCATTTGTTGTAGCAGATGGTTCCTCTGAATATGGTGCTATCCAAGCAAAATTTTGTTGAATCTTACGAATCTGTTCAGGTTTCATATTGTCACTAATACCGTTTGCGTCCTTTGGTGTCCACTCCATTTTAATACCATCAAGCGGTCCCACATTAATATAATCACTGAGTATACTGTTTGAAGCACGAGTATTAGACATTACTATAATCTTGTCAAAAAGGTTAAAAATTGGCTGTGAAAATAAACGAGTTTGACCACGGCAATTGTTAAATGTTGTTTCTAAACGATAAGGTTCAATTGTACTTTGTAAAGCAGCAGCGGCACCATCTAATGTTAACTTATGCGGATTACGGAATCGTAAATAAATAAATAAGGGGTCGTTTTGGCCGGGGCGTCTATTATTTGTAATACCTTCTTCAACAATTGCTTTTAGAATCGTTGATAAAGGCAACATATTCATAGAAACACGACGCCAGTTGCTACCGGCTTCAATAATTTGTACCGATGGAGCAAACTTATTTCCTGGTGTTATATCACGCCAAATATCAATGATAAAAGCACGAGCACCAGCAGCTGTTTGGTATTTTGCTGCTAATGGAGATACAATGCTATCAACAGCTGGTAAAAATATACCGGCAGCATTTGTTGTACTAATATAAAAGTTTGTTACTGCAAAATGATTTTCAGGTACACCCTGGCTTTTGAGTTGCTGTAAATAATTTATAAGAGTTGTACGTTTATCTTTATTTCGATCGTATTGTTCCATTGTCTTACCATCAGCACGAGTCATACGTGCTATATTATGGGGTGTCTCGAATAAACGGGTCTTACGTCCATACCAAATAAGTAATGCGGCTGAAATGATTAAAATAACAATTGTACCAATCACTGAAAAGGATGTGGTTGCTGATGCGTGTTCTGCCATTTTGGACATACTACTTTTTATAGTATCACCTATGCCGGAGAAAAACGATTTTACATCCGGTGCTAATTCAGCTTTGTCGCTTAGACTCGACATCCTCTACCTTCTTACTGTGAATTAAAACTTCACTTGAACGCTAGTGTCACCTTGTTTCAAATAAATAATAAAATGTAATGTATTTACTTGAATAGAATATAGTGTATTAAAAAAATTGAAGTACACTATATTGTGTATTGTATGTTTGCGACTAAAGTCACATACAATATTCAACCTTTCCTTCTTAATTCTTTCTCTTTCTTATTCTTTCAATTCCTTTTAAAATGAGTTCCAATTCTCTTGTTCAACGTACTATTCCTCATTGTCGTCCATTTAGTAGAAGTCAGGAAAACGACAGTAAGCATTTTAATTCTGACGAGGAAGCATTTATTTATGCTCGTCAGAATAATTTCAACATTGTTCTTCATAAGGACGGTCCAAATGGTAATAAGCGATTGTATTACTTCGCAAAGCGTGATTTAATGGAGATGAATAATCTTCATTCTGTTACACTGGAGCAAAATAAGTCAGCATACGCACATACAACTTGGATTATCCGTCTAGATTAAAACTATACCAATTTAATATATACCAAAAACAAAATACAAAATTTTTTACTTGAATGCTAATGAAAAGGCCAATGCCATCTTATCCATATCATTCATCTTAACTGGTGCTCGTGCCGCCGCTGCGGCTTCTGCGGTAAGTCCAGCCATCACTGGGCGTTCCAACATAAACTTACGGGCTTCGTGAGCTATACCTGAATAAATTTCATCCAATTTTTGTATAGCGTTACGAACAGCTGTTGTGGGTGGTGGTGCGGCTGGACCACTTAATGTCAGCGATGTACGACGCTGATTATGTTCCTGAATTGATAATGCCAGCGAGGCAATTGTATCACGACGCCCTTTGGTCCCTAGTTTTTGCCAAGTAAGTTCTAATGCGTCGAACATAGCATTACGATCGTCTACTGGTAAAAATGCTGATTCATTGGCAAGTTCATGTATAAGTGCTACCAAAAACCAAATTATGCTTTTACGTTGTTTAACAGGTAAGAACGATGGACCACGCTCTTTAGCATGTGGTGCGTCTGTCTGACCGTCCAACGTAATTATCCATATAACCCAAAACAGAAGCCGACCAACTTGATTACTACGTAATGCCGCTTCAAATTCATTTCCTATAGTTTTCAAGTCGAGTCCATCCATTGCTGATGTCCATACACGGCGGCACGCTAACTGTTCGCCAACCCCACCACCGGCTCGTAATCGTTGTCGCATAGACTCTGCTTCCTTATAACAGTCTGCTGCTGTAGGAAGTATGGCAAGCGGTTTTTTTGCCGATAAGACTAAGGCAGCCACGGCTTCACCTACAAGCTGACGTACAACCGGAGTGTTTCGTACAGACTTAATATCACCTCCGCTCTTATGCCAATAACTACGTAACTGTTTTATAGTATAGGTCCATATACGTGGCCATCCTGGATAGGCTCCTCCGACATGAAGTGCCCATGCGTGAAAAAGCGTTGCTTCTAAACGCCCGAGACCTAACTCCGAACAGATCAGTTCCGCTGACCAACGTAATGCTCGTGCCATATCGGCATTCCCAATTGCACGTATAAGTGCGTTTGTCACATCTGGCCACGCATAACCACACAACGTATGTTTTGTTGTAGCTTTAGGTTCTGATTCAAATGACGGAGCAATTGATGTCATTCTTATACATATAGACCGATTAAATATGCCCTAGTAAAAACGCAACTTATAATAAGAATAAACATGGATTGTGATGAATCAAGTCTCATTATTGGAGGAATAATTGTTATATATTTCTTACCATTCATTCTTATATACTGTTTCTTTACTCCAGCTGGATGGTTTGCTCTTTACATATTATGGATAACTGCTATTGGACTTATTGTCGGAACTGGTATTACACTTATTATGGGATTTATAACCAATAAAAATAAATAAACTTTATACATATTAAGAATATATGCCAATTAACAAAACACGTAAAAATAAAAGGAATGTAACTGCTGATTTAATACAGCATCACCATTTTTTATTACGTATGGAGACTCTTACATGTCCATCTGTAGATGATAAAGATATGGCCGGTGAATTGATTTCTAGAATACTTCATGATATTAAAATGAAACCGTTGGATAAACCTCATGTATATTATGTAAAAGAACCGCATTACAATGAGGGACTTACGGCCATATGTCCTATACAAACAAGTCATATAGCGTTTCATTTCTGGACAAACCCCGAACCAAAAATACTGAATAATAGTGAAAGTAAATGCTTATTACAGTTTGATATCTATACTTGCGGTTCGCTATCTCTCAATAATATATGCCAGATTCTTCATCATTTGACAGTATATAAACCTACACATGTAAATGCAACACTTATTAATCGTAATCATTCTATGACCGTAGAGCGACTTATCCGATGGGATAAAACCACACACGAATGGACGCAATGGGTAGACCGCATTCCATATATGTAAGGAAAACCCCCTGGCTATATAGGATGGCCGCCAATTGGCTTAAAAATATTGACCCGCTTGACACTTTTCAAATAATATTAGTTGTCGTATTATCATTTGCGATTGCGAACTATGTTTACTTTCGATGGATATTACATTCAAATCGTAAAGCAACACTTGATAATATTGAATCCTTTGCAAATCCTGATGGCCCCGACGGTGATACGGTCATCCTGAGCAACGAACATGTCTATGATGAATTTTATGCCAAAATCTATGATATGTTGGTGGATGGTGAACTTCGTCATAAGACTGAAACCAATTTAACTATGGGCTGGGCAAAATCTTTCCGTCCAGAAGTCGAAACTATTAAGATCTTAGATGTCGGTTCTGGTACAGGTCACCAGGTCGACTTATTCAAAAAGGAGGGCGTTGGTAAAGTCGTCGGTGTAGATGCTTCCGATGCTATGGTTGCCCAGGCTCGCAAAAACTATCCCAAAAACGATTATCGCGTACATGATATTGAACAAATTGGTAATTTTGCTGCCGGTGAATTTAACTTAATTACATTATACTACTTCACATATTATTACTTACGTGATCCGGAAATGATGTTTCGTAACGCATTTCAATGGTTAGAGCCTGGTGGATGTTTAGTTATTCATTTAGTCAATCGCGAAAAATTCGACCCTATATTGGAATCCGCTAGCCCATTTGTTGCATTTAGTGTACAAAAATATGCTAAAGAACGCATTACTAGTAGTAAAGTTACATTTGATAAATTTGACTATGAAGCCGATTTTGATATTCAGGGACAAGATGCTGAATTCCGCGAAGAATTTAAGTTTAAGACAGGTAAAGTTCGTCGACAGGTTCAACGTATGACTATGCCAACTATGGAACAAATTGTAGGAATAGCAGAACAGAACGGCTTTACCTACAAACAATTTATGGATTTAACGGCCATTGGCTATGAATACCAATTCTTATTTTGCTTTGTACGTTAATAACGATGACGACCTTTGTCATTAATCACTAATGTTAAAAAAACTGCTACTATCACTATAAAAATAACTACATACAACTTCACATTGTGAGCTGTATGAAGACTATTTATATATTCAACTGAGCAATCTGTACCGCTGCGTAAAGACATCCGTGTATAAAATGGATAAATATTTTATAATGAGTAATTAAATCTTATCAATCATACGACTATCAAATGCTTTACCGAGTTGTTGTGTTAACTTTGCGTCTGCTGCAGCTTTAAAATTAAACTTACAAGCATGGTCTTCAGGAATACGATGTGTACTACAAAAGCGAATACCACACTTACAGGCAAAATCAGACAATACTAGCTTACGCTTACATTCTCTATGATTACATCGCTTTTGACTGGGTTCGGTCAATGTATTTAGTTGAATAAGAGTCATTGTAGAAGGAAGTGCTAGATGACCAGCTGAAGAAAAGACGGGACTTACAGGAGAATGAAAAGGGGTTGTCATCTTATAAAGGATATCGAAATTGTTTTTAAATATAGTTCTAAAACTCAATTTTTGTCTAAACACACGGTGTGTATTACATAGTAAATGACCTTTTGGGCAAATACATCGGCCGCTCCTTCGCTGTTAATGCGATTAGGACTAGATATACAAATGCCTGATTTTTTACGCAAAACTGTACCTACTATGCCAGTTGGGAAATATGAACCTGTACGTGCTATACAAAAACATATAGTCGAACTTACACGATTTTGGACTGAACATTATTATGGGGTGGATTGGGTTATGGATGCTTCTGAAGATTGGGTTGCTACATATGTCAATGATCCAACTGTATATATATTTTTAATTTATGATAAATTATCTATTATCGGGTCAATTGTAAGCACACCTATATCTCGCGGAAAAACAATATTTTCTAATAGAGTTGTATTAAATAATGTACGTGTAATTGAAGGATTATGTATTCATCGCTCATACCGTGGACAACATCTTGCTGGGTTTTTGATTTCCTATATGGATTGGTATACTGCGTCTATAAAACCTACCGTTCATTTATGGAGTCGTGAACTTGCTTCAATGCCATTGGTTCATACTGCTATTCAATTAAGTACTTATGCCTATATTGAATGTACACGGGCTCGCCAACGTATGATGTGTAAGCAAATGCCTATGAATGATTTTCAATCTTATTGGAAAACGTATATTATGAATCATGGTGTTGGGGCAGCTGCCATATTTACAAATACACCTATGCTTCGTCGCGATGATATATCCGTTTGGAATACTACAAATAATGACCATGTTGCGGTTATATCCTATACACGCCGTCGTATGCGTGGTAGTATGTTACCTATTTATGAAGTTATTTGGATTTATAGTCATAATCCTTCCTGGTTTTTGGAATCTGTGGCGGCTAACTTAAAAGGAGTATTATTTACATCATCGGCATCCAATTGTGGACATGCATCGGCAAAGTGGCCGGCTCCCTGGGTCTATGGACAATCCGGTGTTCATGCCTGGTATATATATAATTTTACACCTCCTGGGTTCGGTAATTGTGAACTTAATATTATACGTGAGGAAATTTAAATAATAATAAAACTAGATAATAAGAATGTCTGTTTATATTTATATACATGATGGTCTAGGGAATCAGATGTTTAAAATTGCTGTAGCCTATGCTTATGCTAGAGATACAGGTCGTATATTACGAATAATCAAAGAGAAAAAAGATAAAGATAAACCTGAGGCACGAGGAACTTACTGGACAACAGCTTTAACAAATTGTGTACAATTTTTAGTTGATACTATTGATAATAATCATAAAATATATAAAGAAACAACATATGTCAAATATTTACAATTGCCTGATTTTATCGGAAATAATGTATTATTAGATGGATGGTTTATAACTCCTAAATATTTTAATAAATATCAAGATGATATACGTTCTCTATTTTATCCATCACCAGAATCAATTGAAAAGGTATATAATTTATATGGAAAATATATATCAAAAAATACAGTAACGGTTCATGCACGTCGTGGCGATTATGTACGTTTTGCTGCCGAATTTGGTCCACTTACCGTAGAATATTATAAAAATGCTACGAATATTATATTAGAAAATATATTAAATCCAATATTTTTACTTGTTAGTGATGATGATTCTTATTGGTCAACTATAATTGAACATATTACTGTATTTCAACAATATGAATATATTATTGTACCGCGAGATAGTTTAACTGATTATGAAACACTTGCCTTATTTTCTCAAGTAAAGAATTTGATTATTGCTAATAGTACATTTAGTTGGTGGGGAGCTTATTTGGCAGATACAAATATGGTTGTTGCTCCTAAACAATGGGTTGGACCTAAATCTATTGTTAGAGACTGGAATGATATATATTGCGATAATTGGATTCGTGTATAATTTTTATTAATAATATTTATAAAAAAGTATATATTTTTATAAATATTTAATTTATTAATTATTTATTCTTCATTCTTTTCTGAAATAGATTGTGGGTTGCTTGGTGTTACAGATGTTTCGTTAAGTGTACCCATACGATTTTCCTTAAGTTGTAATAATGCTCCACGATATACTTTTTCTACGGCTAAATAGTGATTGCTGAGCAAGGCACGTGCTTCCTTTATAGATTCCTCAAGTACAACCATGGCACCGCGGCTATCTGTTGTAAAAATATCAGCTAAGACTAACTTTGGTTGTACTCCATATCCAGCATGTTTTGGAATAACAACCTTTCGTATAAGTCCAACAACCTTTTCCATATGGTCGTCATATAAATCTCGTAATGTTTTGTGAGCAGCTCTTAAAATTGTTTTATCGGTATTATTACGTGTTTGTTCTGTAGGTTGTTCGCAATAGGCAGCAAGTTGTCGTGGACGTGATTCAAAGGCCGTATTTTCAAAGGAATCTATTGTATTTCCAGGAGATACATATTTCTTAAGTACATTAGCACTAATAAAATTATTCATTGTAGTTATACATTCAGATGCTGTAAGTGTCTCCATACCACCCTCAGGGCGATCGAAATATAAAGCATTTAATAACGCATAGGATACACTATCTGTACTACGCTTACCTTCCCATTTATCCTTACAAAAACGTGTCTGTAAATATTCAATAGGTGTGTTTCCAGCAGATAATGTTGTTATATTTGAGGCAAGTAAGAAAGCACGATACTGTGCTGGCGAGGCTCCCTCTGGTAAACCGGTAATTGTAGTTTTCAAGTTTGTAAACAATTCGAATGTCTTATTACTTAATTGTTTAGTGGACATTGTAAATAAATCTTTGAAAGCTGAGGGTAGTGCTGCTTTGGCTTCTACTGCATCTTCCAAGGGGACATCACTTAATTTGAGTGAATCCATAATCTTAGATACACGATCGGCAAAAGTCATACTTTCTACTGCAGACCCAACACTTGTACGTAACTTCTCAAAATTCTCGGCATCATATGTTTGTCCATTTTCGGCCATATAGAATTGAGACTTTTCACATCCTGTATCAGGGCAACTGAGTAAATTTTCTACATGTACAAGGAAAAATTTAGCACCGCCACGCATTTTACGTAACTTACGTGTTGATTTTTGATTTTTACGATTCTTGCGACTACCACGAGCTCCTAATAATACAGAGGGTTGAATACCTGTAGATGCTGTAGCAGAAGATGCTATAGAAGGAATTGATATAACACTGTTTGTATTTGATATCTGTCTAATAGGTGCTAATCCTGGAGTGGCTGCTTTGGCATTTGCGGCTGCTTTGGCATTTGTGGCTGCTTTGGCATTTGCGGCGGCCTTGGCATTTGCGGCTGCCTTGGCATTTGCGGCTGCCTTGGCAGTATTATTTGTCAAAACAGGTCGTGTAGGTACAACTCCTTGGGAACTAATATCCTGAGGAGGATCAATTTGAATTAACATTACACGTGTCTTTGCGGACTTTAATGGCTCATATACAAGACGACGTTTTGTATCAATAACAATAGATTCACGATTATTTAAATAAATCAACTTACGTGAATCTTCTGTAGAAGTACCAGGTAACATAACTGCTGTCATTTGACCACCGGCTTTGAGTGCTTCCAATACAGATAATGAAATTGAGTCATCACGTGCATCTAATTTTGCTGCTAAGTCTGCTGGTAACTGTGGATTCTTATAGCGATAATTGACAGTAGATTGAGTGACTGCAGTAGACTGAGTATCTAACAAACTTGGTAAACTTGGATTCAAACTCAAACTAGATGTTAATGCTACTACCATCGTCACAAGACGAATCATAAACCACGCAATATCATTACATAATTTTTGTGTAGCAGAATCCTTTTCAAGTTGTTTGTATTGGTCTTTCGTAATATATGATACAGCACGTATATCACCAGCCTTGTCTGGGTCCGGGAGACGTAGAATTTTAAACTTATCCTTTAATGTCGACGAAAGTACAACAAATAATTCCGCACAACGGTCAGGATTACTGACCATAGCAGATAGATTAAATAGACTATTTTCTGTGAGAATCGTATCTAATAATTTTGATAATGCTTCTAATGTATGACGTTGTGTAGAGCGTAGTTCAAATACACCTACTCGTTCTTTTTGTGCCTCAGTGGCACGTTGAATTTGTATGGATTGCTTAGCACCCATTCTACTTCAGGGTGTGTTTATTTTACATACCTTTATAAAAATAAAAATATGTAATATATAAACCAGTAATTCTGGTTATAATTAGTTTATTACATAGAGGCTGCTGAAGATTCTTTAAAGAGTACTGAACGCCATGACTCAATACGTTTGAGACATTTTTGTAAAGTGGCTAAACTAATAGAACATACTTTCGCAATATCAGCATTTGGCTTATCAATCTTAAGTTTCTCACATGTAAGAGCAAGAGCTGAAGCGGCAAGTGAGCTGGGAGTTGTTTCGGGACAAATACCTAATTCATCAATTAGGTCGCCAAGACGCATGGCAAGTTCTACAATCTGACCGTGTAATGAACGAGGCGTTTCGAGTTTGTAAATTGCTGGTTCTAAATAATGACGGAAATTGGTTGATGGTGTATCCATCTTCTTTTCTGGAGCAGATACATGGGTCGGTGCTGCACTATGAAGATGTTCCTCAAGTAAACCCGAAAACTGTTTAACACCACGTGTAATAAGTTTTACATCAATCTGAAATATATCCGCAATATCTACTGGACGACGTGGGGTATCATGTCGTTTGAGACTCTCATAGAGACATGCGGCCAAAAGAGCATCTTTCTGCTGACCACGGCAAATACAAAGAGGACTGACCTGGGCATATAACTGCTTTGTTTCCTCCACAATTGCTAAACTTATACCAGCATTGCTAGCACGTACATGAAGCATTTCAAAGACAGTCCATAATGTACGTTCACGATATGGCATAATATTCCAAAGATGATATTGACGTATACGACGCATAGCCTTATTATCACCGGGGCGGCTCATGATTCGAGTCCCAAGGGATGATTCTGGAAGTAATGGATTCATTGGATTACCAACTCGTGTAGGGTCTGGATTGCGGTCTTCTGAGCCAAACCATCGATATTCAGCAGAACTATCTATCATAAATCCCAAATGTGTACCACATTCATAGCAAATTAATTCATCATTATATTGTTGGACATTTCGATCTGATTCACACTCGGGACAGATATGGCCCTCCTGTTGCTCAGGCTGAGTTTCGAACATAGACCAATCATCATTCTTATTATTTATTGTTTTATCAGTATTGACATGAATGCCAGGAAATAAAAGATTCGACATTCTGAATCGGTTGTTGTCAGTTGCGGTAAGTCTTTTTTCACTGGTCACTTTTTACTCCATAAAATCTACCGCATTATTAAGAATGGATACTGGTGGGCTACTTGGTCCGACCTATAGTTATGCCGATGAACTCAAAACTCCTAGTGAACTAGGTATTAGCCAAGATGGTTCCTTTGAAGGAATTATGCGTGCCACAGCAGGTATAAACTATTATACAGACGCTATTGGATTTGGTCAGGCGACTATGTTAGCAAAAGGCCAAGGTATGAATCAACAACCGCTTGGTATACGATACTTTATTAAAACTGGTCAAACCTGCTCTAACGGTGCCGATATGTATGAATATGTTGATACTGTTCCCCATGGACTTCCTGGACGTGTAGGTCAAGAAATTCAAAATACACTTGGTGTACAAATGCGTGGATTGGCACCCGGTATTGTTGAAGATGCCGTTACAGCATTGAATCCTGTACCAATGTTTACTGCTGTTATTGGTTCAGGATATTGTGCTTGTAAGAAAGTAACTTTACCAGTTGGCAATATGAACAATCAAACCCGGTCACAATATGACCAGAACGCCGTATGGATTAAAGACCCATGGAGACCTGTCAATGGAGCACCCTCTCAAACTCGTTGGGTCTTTGACCACTATATTAGCATGGATGAGTACGATGCTACTCCTAAAACAGAAAAACCTGGTGTATTGCCACCAACCGAAGGATTTTGTGGTTCGCCCTCCACATCTGACAAATTTGCTGCTGGTATATTATTTGCAGCATTGTTTTTTGGAGTTGTAACATATATACACGCTCGTAAATAATTGAGAGATGTATGCGGTGGGCTAAAGATAGAAAGATATCAATATTCATAAAATGGATCTTGATACATTTCTTACCAATAATGGCGTCAATCGTGTAGAAGGAAGCATAACTGTTTGTAAAGAACAAGTATCATTATTACGTGAACTTGTAACTAAGCCTAATGTAAAAAGTATTTTTGAAATCGGCTTTAATGCCGGTCATTCCTCTGAACTCTTCTTAGAGTCAAATAAGGATTGTGTTGTCTTATCGTTTGATTATGGAGCTCATACAACTGTAACAGTTGGAAAGCGATTTATAGAAGAGCGTTACCCACGTCGTCACATGTTAATATTAGGTGATAGCACACAGACAATTCCTCGTTATAATGGTACAGAGAAATATGATATTATTTTTATTGATGGTGGTCATTCACTTGAAGTCGCTACAGCAGATTTAGCAAACTGCCGTCGCTTTGCCCATGCCAATACAATTGTTATTATGGATGATACAAATTATACTGAGGGTTGGGAACGTGTATGGACAGTTGGTCCTACTACTGCCTGGAAAAACGGAGTGCGTGATGGACTCATTACTGAATTAGCTCGTGCTGAATTTGCTCCTGGTCACGGTATGAGTTGGGGAAAATATGTGGTAAACTAAATAGTTAAAAAGTGAAATAAAATAATATATATTACATAGACTAAAGTAATGTCTTACATAGTCTATGGAGGAGTAAAATATACACAAACGCGACATGCGATTCAATGTAAAAAATGTTTAGATACAATTGAAAGTAAATTTATTCATGATTATAAAACATGTTCATGCGGATCAGTTGGAATAGATGGAGGAGTTACTCCTGGAAATCATATAATTGGAAATCCAATAGATATAAATAATCGAAGTATGTATTGTGCTATTATAAGAAATAAAAAAGTATGGTTATCACCAGAAATAGTTGCCTCATTTTATAAAACATTTAAAGAAACAATTGTTTAGTTTATGGCTACTATGGTCTAAAACAGTTTGATTTGACTATACATAGCAATGTCTAACATTCGTTTACATATTCCTGGCGTCCCACATACTATTACACGTCCTGAATTTAGCAATTGTGCCTATGCTGGCAAAGTCTTACGATTTGCTCCTATGATGCGTAGTCGTGGGTTTGAAGTCTATCATTATGGAATAGAAACATCGCAGTCAGGTGCGAATGTAGATATAGAACTTATGACTAAGGCCGAATTGAATGATTTGCGAATTGCGAGTTACAAACATTTACATCCTGAAATGAACACTGAGTCAATTCAAAAACGTATGGCGGACCCTACAACATTTGTGGGTGAACTTTCAAATTGGGATACGCCTATTTGGGTTGAGTTTAACAAGCGTCTAGCTGTAGCATTAAAGGCCAATTATCGCAGTACTAAAACCGATATTTTTTGTATGCCGTTATATCGTTATTCAGCAGTAGATAATATGGATATTGTTTTAGTTGAAAGTGGTATTGGATACGATAATCCTGGTACACGATTTCGTATATTTGAAAGCTATGCGTGGATGCATAAATATATGACTAGCGGAGATAACTATTGGTTTGTAGTTCCAAATTATTTTAATGTATCAGAATGGCCATTATCATTAATACCTAAAGTAGATACTGTTGGATTTTTAGGTCGTATATGTGAACGTAAAGGATGTTACGAAATTGTTGAAATCGCTAAGAAGTTTCCTAATGTGCGATTTGTACTCTGTGGTCAAGGTGATCCAAAACCATTTATGACCCAACCCAATATTGTGTATAAACCTCCCATAACTGGAACAGAACGTGGTGAATTTTTGGGTACACTCAAAGCAGCCCTGGCCCCCTCACAATTTATTGAACCATTTTGTGGGGCCGCGGTTGAAGCCCAATTATGTGGTACACCAGTTATGGCCAAAGATTATGGAGCAACAACCGAAACAATTGAGAATTTCAAGACTGGCCTGCGATGCCATACCCTTATGGACTACTGCTATGGCATACAAATGGCTTTGGATGATAAGTTTGACCGCAAGTATATTCATGACCGTGCGGTAGCATTATATGATATGTATAATGTTGCCAAACGTTACGAATATGTATTTAAATGTATATTAGATATTCATAATGGTAAAAATGGCTGGTATAGTCCAGACGGTCATATAGAGTTATTGAACAATACCTAATAAAAATAATGATAACGTTTTTTGTCATACTGTGTATCCAATCCACAGCAGACAAAATGTCCCCATATAGGCATATATACCGTTGTATGATGTCCAAATAATGCTGCTGACAATGCGTATGTGCTACGTGATAAAATAACAACATCACATACTGTTAATAAATATAAATCATACTCTGGATCGTGACTAGATATAAGTGGATAGGGTAACGGAGTTTGAGCATTCGGTGTAGAAATAAGTTTGACTGAATGAGTTGGATAGGTTGATTTGGCAATATTAATTTGTCGTTGAAGTTTGTCAAGAGCAAGTGGAGCCTGCCAATTTATGGCCCTACCAAGTTCTGTTTGTGGTGCTTTGTCCCAACAATCTTTACCTTGAATGAGTTTATTTCTATAGAATGATGCACATAGATTGCCATCATAGTCTTCGCGATCACATACATCATCAAGTCGCAAATGAACTAAAATAGTAGTTTTGGGGTCAAACGGTATAGTATATTGTTTTAGAATTGCTAGTTCACGAAATAATGTACGAATGGGTGTCTTCATATGAATAAAACTTATAAGATCTTGTTGGAGTTCTTTAGTCGTTCGACTCATACTAAAACAAAAATCTGTATTACCCCAAATATCACGTGTGGTTGTTAAATCGACTTTTTTAGAAAAATCCTCATTTGAGAATGATATATTATGTATATCTATATATTGGAAGATTGCCTTTACAAATATACTATCATTATAGTTCAAAGAGTGTGCGTCATATTGAATATATAGATTGTATTTTAATGCATAAAGTAATTGAGCTATATAGTTCATAATATTACTTCCTAAACGGTCTGACCTATCAAACAATTGAATATACATCTTACAGGTTATATATATTGAATTTTATATAGAAAAACGCCGGGCTAAGGTCATATAAAGATAGATGAGTAGAGTTATTCAAATGACAACAAAAAAATATTTTTTATCATTTCATACAATTTTTATTTTGCGTGAAAATATCCAATGGCTTGAAGAATTTATTATCTATTATAAAAACTTAGGCTTCGAACATTTCTATTTATATGATAATACTGGTTCACTTGGGTATGCTGGTAGTTCTCCTAATAAAAATAAATACGGATATCCTATACAAGAACATGCCGAAGAACAGTTTGCTAAAATTATGGAAACATATGGTGATTGTATTACTTATTACAAATGGCAACCTCGTGATACACCAGATGGTCCTATAGTATATGCTCAGATTGCCGGTATGGTAGATGTAATTAACCGATTTGGACATGAAACTGAATGGATGGCATTTATGGATCTTGATGAATTTTTAATAAGTCCGTCCAATGTACATATTGTAAATTATTTTCGTACTTTACCTGAGTCCGTATCTGGTGTTGCAGTCTGTCAGAAAAAATTTGTAGATCGACATGAAGTCGTGGGGCAGTATATTACACAGGACTATCGATGTGTAGACCATTTATCTATTGGAGTTGATGTTGGTGTAAAATATATTGTACGAAGTAATAAAGTTCATCAAATACATCATCAGCATGGGCCAATTGATTATTATAGCGGTAGCACACGTTTTGAGCATCGTGATATATTACGATTTAACCATTATAATGCGAATCATAAGAGTCTAGATGAATTTGAGGACTTGTATAAGTTTAAGTTGGCTTTAGATACAGAAGATGATAGTATGAAACGGTATGCGTTTTTGTTTTCTGAGAAAAAACCAAAACGTAAACTATGTATATTAGCTCAGTTTTTACCAAATCAGGAAATTGTATTTCGTATACTTGCCGATAATCTTAAGGATACATATACAACAAACTTTCATAATTCCTACTGCTTTTATTATGAAACATTAAAAGTCGATTTGAACGAGTGTGATATATTTATTTTGGATGCTAGCCATTACTTTATTACAAAGTGGGATAATTTTCCACAGTTTGAACATAAAACAATTATAATTGGTCATGATACAAATAAATTATCCTTCTTAAACAAAGATGTTGCCGAATCAATTGTAGCAAAAACCCTGACAAATTGTATTGCCGAAACTCCATTTATTTAGATATTTTACATAAAATTTTTATAATAAGATATCAATCCCGATAAAATATTCATAATAATAATCTTATAAACATATATCCAATAATTGTAAGTCTAAAATATAATATATTACCTTATATATGGAATATCAAGTAATTTATTCGATTGGTGTTCGTTGTTATACAGAAACTATCCTTAAAAGATTAGATTTAATTAGATTTTCATCTATTTTTGGAAGTATAAACATCCGTAATTACAAAAATTTAATAAACTGTTTTGATACAAATTTTAAGGCTTTATTTGATGAATCAAACTTGATTTATTCAAAAGATATACCTCTTATGTATAATGAAAATAACTTATATGGTTTTCGTACATTAAATAAAAATTTCGATAAAGTGGATGATTATCATTCAGCAACATTTGCCCATCATGATTTGAGTAAAAACGAGCATAAACAGCATTTTTTAAGAGGTATACATAGATTAAATTATATTAGAGATAAACATATACCAATATTATTTGTAAATATTTCAAAAGAATATGATAATTCAGATAACTATGAATTTTTTTCAAAAGAATATGATAATTCACAATATGATCCTTCTTTAATCGATTCTATAATTAAATACGGATTTTCAAATTTCAAAATATTATCTATTTATAAAACAAAAAATATTTCTGAAGTACAACTAGTATATTCATCTTATTATATGATAATATACAAAATTCCAACATATGGTTATGACGATTTAAGAGATGATGTGATGATAAAAGAAATAATTCGAAAACATTATAATTTAGGTAATTTATTAACAATAACCGATTTAGATACTATTGATACAAATAAATAGTTTATATTTATGTTAAAGAATTAAACGTCTGCTATAATAGAATTTAAGTACCTAACAATTGTAGCGGACATAACCTCCTACTATATCACTATGTCCTTCTTCTTGATAGCCGATAGGTTGTTTGAATCCAAACCATCTATCAGTACGCTGAAGCGGTGCCCATGCCTGATCCAAGCAAAACCATGTTGCGTCTTTACCAGCTACTTCAAGTTGGTTTCGTGAATCCTGAAAATTTTTAAGTAATATGGGAACATAGTCTTTATGTATAATATATCCTGATGCCGTTACAGAACGTTTTATACGTATAATGGTTGGATCCAAGGTTTCTTCAAAGCTAAGTCCTTTATCACCTTGTGCTAATAAAAGTATATCTGGTTGAAAGGTCTTAAGGGCTTGTTGAATCTCTGCTTGAAAAGATTCAGGACGACGAAATGTAAAATCATCTTCAAAAATAGCCGTCCATTCCCAATCATTTGTCATAGCAGTTTGTAATGCCTTAATGTGAGATTCACTACATCCCAAATGTCCAAATTCAGGACGATAACATGCATCAATACGAAGTATATCCTTGGAACTAATATGTATAGCCGAAAACTGATTTTCCATATGTGTTTTCCTATCAAGACGGTGTGCTAAATTATTATAAAGATATTTACCAATGACTATAGTTGAAGTTTGTTCATATGATTTTTTAGCAATATCATTAAATACTTGTGTCCATACTGATTTTACAGAGTTTAATGAATGATTTGCTAAAAGATATGTATATTGTTGTTGGGCTAATGTCTTTGCCTTTTCAGGATTGGCTCTATATTCATTACATACAGCTGCGGCGTCAGCTTGATTAGATACAATTGGGCCTGGTAATCCATTATATCTATTAGTTATTACTGGTATACCTGAGGCAACCGCTTCATATATATATTGTGTATTAGTATCTATTGAAATCAGCACGTCAATCGTTCTATACCATTCTTTACGACGTTGAAATGGCACCTGACTTGAACATATAGATATTGGCACCTGTACAAGGCCTGCTACAGATAATACCCAATTCTTAGACTGTATACTATCAGTCAACTCTCCGCACCAACCAATTGTATTAAATTCATAAGAATCTCTGGGTGTATATAAAAATGGCGTTGTATCAATTATGGGTGGAAGATAATATATAGTTGAATCTATTGTATTTGTTGTATTTGTTGTGGATGCCTTCATTACAGCACAGGCTAATGTTGGTTTTACATTGATATGATTTAGTTCTTCCTGGGATTCCAATAATAAGATTATCTTGGATATAATACTACGAGACTTTGGAAATGTATCCCAAGCATATACATCTAATGCATTTTTTGTAAATATACATATATAGGCTTGTTTTATATCTTCAGTGAATGTTTCCATCCAAAAATGATATACATTATGATATACAAATTCATAGGATTCACTTAGATGCTGTGCCATGGTCTTTAAGCCCAATCCTGATGAGCTATTGAAGTCACCTAGGCATACAATTTTCGGACGAACAGGTGGTGTTAGTATATTTGTTGAATCTAAGCCATATAACTTTGAATAACGCGACATACCTGTATCTAAAGCTGAAAGTTTTACATCGACTTTAAAAAAATCTTTTAAACATTGGATTTGTTTAGGATTTCCATTATAGTGATTAAATCTTAGAATCTTTCTATCAACATCGATTGACGTTTGTTTGAAATTGTATCCATGATGAATATTTGTTGTTGAAATGAAATCATTTGTACGTATAATATTTTTACAACCTGTACTATATGTCATAGATACTCCCTCTATACATCGAAAATCTTGTGTAATATATTTACTTTTAGCTTCATGTCTATCAACAAATGTTTTCATTGAAAGCCGCACATTTGAAATATTTTGAGGCAATGTTCGAAAATAATTTACAATATTCATATTGGATGGACTAAAAAGAAATTCGTCGAAATCCATAAGTGCTAACCATTCTGTTTCATGTCCATATGTTTGTATAACATGATGAATTCCCTCTACTTGTCCATAATGAATATCTCCTTTTTCATTACGTGGCTGCCAGTTTACATATGTAATCATATCACCATATTTATCAAGAATTATTGTAAGTTTTTCTTTATCGGATTCACTATTAGATGTCGGTGCATCATAACCCCATCTAGAGTGTTTATCAGTATTATCTGCTCCTCCTGATGAGCCCATGTTATCGTACAAATAAAAATGGTCGAATCCAATATGCTTGTAATAAATTAAAAATTCTTCGAGCCATTGAATATTTTCGCTTAAAATAAAAATTGTATGAAACGATAAAAAATATTTTTTTGTAGCCATTAATAATGGCTATGAAATAATAATGTATGTTTTAACGTAATTACCGGGTTGTGTTGAGAGATGCTTGTACGTGAATTTTATGACGTGCGTCAATCGCAGCAGCACGCATTGTACGACGCCAAGCAATGGGTTGATCCTCTATAAGCTTTATAGGCTTTATTGGCTGTATGCCATAACGAAGTTTTAGAAGTGCCACTGCGGCCGCATGGTCTTCAATAGTACTGTAAATAAATCTAGGGCGAGTAGTAGACATATTCCTATAGATGCTAAAATATATAGTTAATACATAGGACATAGACATTATCAATTTTTAATGTAAGATTTAGAATCTTAAAAAATTGAAAAGATTATAAATAACTGATTTGAATCTTACAACGACTTACACTATGGGTAACAAACATTCACAATCTGTTACACATAATCAGCGGTTTACGATTCGTCTTGTTCCAAGGATTATTCCCAATGGTCCTGATTCTCCCTCAGTTACTACAGCAATTCGTCAGGATCTTTATCAATATTTAAATTGCCAAATCTTTCTGTATCAAATTCAAAATGATCTAAATAATTACTTTCTAAGCGAAAAAGATGGCATACTCCAAGTTGTACTTGAGTCAGTTCATTATTACGATAATTGGAATATTCTAATTGTGAAGGGTCTTATTCGAGTTATGAAACCTACACGGCTCAATGATGACCTATCCGCTATGGCTGTGAAAAACGCTCTATATAGGGCTATACCTGCTGCTAGTAAGGGACATAAGTATCCTGTACGTCAGTATGGTAATGCATTTGGACCAGGAGCTAATATGCTACGTATTCGTTTCCACAAGATTCAAACAAGTGTACGACTTATAACTCAGGAAAAATCTCAAGAATGGAAGGAAGTAAAGCGTTAACTTTGATTAAACAATATCATCAAAATCTGCTGGAAAACATTTAATCTGAAACTCAATCATTTTATTTATAAAGTCAATAATCCTTTCATTGTCTGATGTCAGATGAAATGCTTTAATTCCAAATACAATATTTTTTGCAGTTATCCAAAGTTTATCTATGAGAATTTGACTCCACGGACCGTTATAAATATGTCCAAATTCCTTTTCATAAATTGTATGAATCTCCAAATAACCTTGTGAAATTAGCCAATTTACAAGCGTTGGTCCCTTATTTTTTTCAATAAGTTCACATACTTGATATTTCACTGCATTACAGTAGTTCTCTAACTGTGATGATGTGATAGACATTGATTTATATACTTCTAAATAAGTTTAGACCCTACGTTGCTTACGAGTTTTATGTTTACCGCCATATTTTGGTTTTTTAGTCGATTTAAGAATTCTTACAAGTTCTAATGCCCATTGTTGATTAATTGCTTTAACTATCTTTTGCTCTTTATGAAGTTGTAAAGGATAAAATGCCGATATTGGAGTATGTTCACAATATGTTAAAAGGGTTAGAACAATTCCTTTATGAACTGGATTGGTAAAATCATATTCAAAGTAGGCAACTTGTTTAGAGACTCCATCTGAAAAAATATTCCATAGCTCATTTCGCATTTTAAATTCTTCGTCTTTATTTAATGGACTATTATTCATAATTTTTTCTATGATTATTTTTGTTGGAATATCAGTATTTTTTTCAGCAACTACGTCATCCAAAATTATACCAATACGTGGATCTTCACTTAGAACTTGTTTCACCTTTGCAGCAAACTCCTGAGCCTGTTTGAACATAGAATCATCGCGGCATCTATAGACCATAATTTGTACTTCATCTTTATCTCCGCCTGGAACAAACCTTACAAGAATTTCAATAGTTGTAGACGGTTCGTCTTCATGAGAAAGAATATAATCATAGTCATCAGCACAAGGATAATCTATGATATGTCCAATATCAGCATTAGACTTTATGTCTGATGATTTATACGATTGTTTCGAGATTAAAATATCCAATCCAATGATGGACTGTTTTAATTCGGGAAAATGTTTGGTTATGCTAGCTAAAAGTTTTGCCGTTTTGGGACTCGATGCATCACGTTCATCATAATCTGCAGGTTGAATCAAAAAAGCATTACGAACATCTTTTTGAACTAATATACAATTGACCAATTCTTCTAGGTCAATATCTTTAAGAAATGAACGTAATACGTTCATAATCCTCTATAATGGTTAAACTTTTTTTGCTTCTACACCTGCTTCATTCGCAATGGCTCGCAAACGAGACTCAGGCAACAATCGGCTACAAATACTCATAGATTCCAATTCCTGTAAGAAGAGCTTATAGGCATAGGGAACACGCACCTGGGCAAAGTCAGTCGTTGTCGGACAGGAGCTACACTTGAAGATACCTGCTTTGGGATTGACTAGACCCACCAAACCACATGATTTACAAACAAAGCATTGGAAGTTATCTGATTTCTCCATCATAATTTCTTTGAGGAATTCACTAGCAGCATGTGAAATCATACAATCACGTTCCATCTCACCAAAACGTAACCCACCATCACGAGCACGACCTTCAGCCGGTTGACGAGTTAACATCACAAGTGGTCCAGAACTACGACTATGAATCTTATCATCTACCATGTGCTTGAGACGTTGATAGAAGATTGGACCCATAAAGATATTTGTTGTCATTTGCTTGCCCGTACGGCCTGAATACATTACCTCATTTGTATATGGCTCCAACTTGAGCTGGTCACGTAACATCCTGGCCAGTCCATCAACGCTTACATCTGTAAAGGGTGAACCATCTCCTACTGCACCAATTTCACATCCTACTCGTCCCATAAGAGTTTCCATCAAGTGAGCAATTGTCATGCGGCTAGGAATACAATGGGGATTAATAATAATATCAGGAACAATTCCACTAGCGGTCTGTGGCATATCTTCTGGTTCAAGAATCATACCTACCGTTCCCTTTTGACCATGGCGTGAACAGAATTTATCACCCATTGTGGGTGTACGTTCTGAACGCACACGAATCTTTACAAATGAGAATCCTTCACCATTACGACCACGATAAATCTTATCTACAAACCCCGTTTCATTGTTTCGCAACATCTTGGACGAATCACGGAATCGCTTACCACCGGCTGCTTCTACTGCCGCCGCAGCCTGAGCGGCTGACATAGATGCTAATGAACTGTGAGACACCCCAGCAGCCATAGCACCTTCTACTGCTCGCAAACGAATTGGCACAACCTTACCAATCAAGATATCATCATTGTCCACAAAGACATTTTCAGGAACAATTCCATCTGCTGCTAATTTCTCATAATTGGCCAACTTCAGATGTTTGGTTAATGCTGGATCCGGTTTACAGAATCGTTCTTCTTCACCACTGGCCTGATTCTTCTTTTCCTCATCTTTGTATGTTCGATAAAACACCGAACGAAACAATCCACGATCCAAAGCAGCACGATTAATCATTACGGAATCTTCCTGATTATATCCTCCATAGGTCATAATCGCCACAATAATATTATAACCTGATGGCATATCTTGAGCACGATAATATTTACTCATATACGGAGATACCAATGGACGAGCCGTGTACATTAACAGATTGCTCATTGTATCCAAACGCTCAGTAAAGTTCAACGCATAGACACCCATAGCTTGCTTACCCATAGCTGCTTGATATGAGTTACGAGGTGACTGATTGTGATCAGGAAATGGAATATTTGATCCCATTGTGCCAATAATTACCGATGGATGAATTTCTAAATGAGTATGGTCGTGCTCCAATTTACCCAATGTTTTGGCAATATATAAATATTCGGATTCACCTGGGTCTACAAATTCCATAAGATGATGTCCATTAGGACTGACCCAAGCCATAAGTTCATTCCAAGACCCACATCGCTCCCATGGCTTTTCGCAATTTGTAGATAGAATTTCTCGAATCGCATCTGCTACAAAGAGTGGTCGTACAAGACGTCCACCTTCAGTATTAATCCATAATTCCTGACTGCTAGGATTGAAGACAACGGATGTAAATGGATTAATCCGACCGGCACGCTTGGCTATCTTGAGTGCATGTACACTACGATAAGCCTCATCGCCACCAGGAAGTGTACCAATCCAGGCACCGTTAATAAAGACTCGCAAAGCGTATTGCTTTTCAACAGAGCTTGTATCTGGTAAATGTTTGACCCCAAGTTCATCATACAGAATACGAAGTACTGGATTTGGGGACGATGGCAACGTAACATTTGAGGTAGACGCTAAATTCTTGACTACACCGACAGAAGGTCCTTCAGGTGTTTCGGCTGGACATATAAAGCCATATTGCGTATTATGAAGCTTACGCGGTGGAATAAGTTTACCCGTCTTTTCAATGGGTGTTGACAAACGACGTAAATGACTAATACCACTCAAGAATGTCAAACGATTCATGACCTGTGAAATACCCGTTTTGGTACCCATCTTACCAATTTGGAAATTACCTGTGGCTAACGAAGATTTCATACCTACATCCACAATTGTTGTTTTGATTATTTTATAGACATTTGTTGTATTAATAATATTTTCAAACTTACCACTAGCTTTCCAAGCACCATTGTGAATTTCTTTCATGATTGTTGACTTCATATCTTTAATCATTTTGGTACCAAAGTAGAAGCGAAATAAATTACCCAAAAGATTTCCAGGTAATTCTACCTTTTTATTTGGATAACCATCACGGTCATCATATGAAATCTTGTTATGGTATACATTAAGAACTTTCTTTGTCATGGCTGCTAGGAAACAGGCTTTTTCAAACATCATATCCGCACCACCAATGTGGGGCAGCAATTCCTCAGCAATAATTTCAGTAATCTGTCGCTCCTTGGGAGCCTTGACCGTACCTAAGGTTGAGGCAGTTAACTGTTCACGAATACCGCCACCGCTACCAATATGCTTTTGTAACCAATCCAAAGCAGCCGCCTTAGTGCGAATATCTGCTGCTTCAAAGATACATTCTTGGAAAATCATATCATAGTCATTGTCTGTGGTTCCCATAATTAATTCAAGAATATCCTTGTCTGATTCTACACCTAGACAACGCATCATTACAAAGAGTGGGACTTCAGCCTTAATACGAGGGAGTGTTACACGAATATGTTCAGGTCCAGACGCAATCTTAGAATTATAAATAATTTTTACTGCCACATTTTTGGGAACACCTTCATTGTCTGGTCCAATAGATTTACATTCAATAATTTCTGCTTCCTTATTTTTGGCCTTGTTATTACGAAATACAAACATACGATTTTCTGCCATACGTTCCTGAGATAAGATAATACGTTCACCACCCTGAATAATAAAGTAACCAAATGTATCTGCTGAACATTCACCGAGTTCACGAGGATGTTTTTCAGGACTTTCAGACAAGAGACAATACTTCGAACCCACCATCACAGGAATCTTGCCGGCCAATACCCGTTGGAGTGTTCGTACACGGGTTTCCTTTGTTCCCTTGCCAGGATCTGTTAAGGTCGTTGTGACTTCCATATCCAAATATACCGGTGCAGCATACGTAAAGTTACGAAGACGAGCATCATTTGGATACATTGGAGTCAAGGCACCATTATTTTCAAAGATAGTTGGCTTACGAATACTGACATTCTGAAATTTTACAATAACTTCAACTTCACGAGGTGGACCACCACCTGGAGCACGACCACCAGGAACCGCTGTTGCCGGTGCCGTACCAGATGGTGCTTCGGTTGTATTTTCTACAGATACACGAATAGCCGTACCAGCTGTACCAGCAGCTGCACGTGTAGTTCCAGTCAAGGTCAAATCAGGCGAGCCAACAATACGAACTGGACAGGATCGCAAAATTGTATCGACTACATCAAAATCCATAAAGTGGTTAAACGAAGCAATTTGGTGATAAATAATCTGTCGGTTATCATGCTGAGCGAAATAGAGGTCAAGGATTTTTTTCCAGGCAGAGTCCATTTTTATTTGGTTTCCAGGTATCGATTGATCTTATCATCAAATTTGTCCAATGTTTAAACCACTCTTGTATAAAAAATTGAAACAATTAAGCAGATGACATATCCCTTGAACTTACCTTCAAACTGGCACCAAGTATGGAATTATACATATACGCAAGCGGAAGGATCTAAGTTGCGAATTATTCTGCGGCATATATTATATAAAAATATTCTAGATCAGTTCAGACCTATTGATGTTATTACAGGCAACATTTTTCGTAAATACAATACTGGCACCTCATCCTATCCATTGACCCCAACTTCAAAACAAATGGAAAATGTTATTCGATATTATTCCATAAATGATATTAATCGATGGATATAATTCAGACGCCTGATGACATAAGGTATGATATATTATTTGCTCTTTATACTCTATCATTTCGCACATGAATATACGAAAACTGCTTAGCAAGTTTCGTACATTTGACCCGCAAAAGTGCAACAAAATTTGTCATAGTCTACATTATCCATATACATTATGCGTTCAGTCAAATATTTTTAATGACCATCCATACTAAGCACAGGACAAAAATGTCAGAATACAAAGATGTGACGGTTAGCCTACAGCCACAGGATGAAAAAGCACTTCTCCGGACTAAGACACGTCGTCGCCGTCGTGGAGCCGGTCTCATGGATCCTGTAGAGGTTACAGATACACCGTCTGCTGTTGTAGCTATCAAAACAGATACAGCTGCTAATGCGTTACCTATTATTGCTATGCCTACACCAGTACCCCAACCCATTATACCTATCATGCCAGTTTTACCAGCATCTGCTCCTATTGTATCTACACCTATACATAACGGTGGAGCCTCAGTCGTAAAGCTACAGGCAAAGAAAGTTCCAACTATCCCAGTTGCTCCATCGTCCCCTACAACTACTTTACGTATAGTACCTCATAAGAAGCGTGTTACTACTGTAGCAGCTGCTCATACCCTTAAAAAGCCTAAATTTACGGTACCCATCCCCCCTGTTGTCAAAACCGACCCCCTCCTTAAAAAATCAAGCCCGGAGCCCGTCAGAGCAAAGCGTACATTTAAAGAACGTCGAATCAATATTACATTACGTCCTAACAACCAGACACGTCGTATGCGTCGTACATTAAAGGCAAAGATAGCTGCTATGCCTATTGCTGTTGTTAAACGAACACTCTTACGTAAGGGGGTTTTAAAGCCCAAGGCACAGGAGCCACCAGAAGAGATGATGCGTAATATATTACGTGATTACTTATTGCTTCATGCCGCAGAATGATTTAAGACACTAATTATATATATAAGTAGGACATCTCATGGATCGCCTACTTATAAAAATTCGTCAGTCTGGTCGGTTAGAAGGTTATCCGTTAGCCTACAATCAAAATTCGATTACAAACCCAATCCTACGATTTGTCGTCTTGAATAACCAAAATATTACCGTTGCGAAACTGCTTATTGTAATGTTTATAACAGTTCGCAGACATCCATGGGAACCTGAAGAAGATTGTATATTTATTCAATCTATCTTAAATGTATCAGGATACAAAGGACTTGGTGCTGATTTAATTCGTTTACTTCAACATGAAGCTCAGCGGCTAAAGTTGCCTATTCGGTTAAATGCAGTAGGTAATAGGAAAACTGTTCATAAATTGTATGATTTTTATGAGCAATTAGGATTTGTATCCATACCAGATACGATTAAACTCTATGACAATGCGAAATCAGAGTCACAGGACTTTAGATTTACTCATTCCATTAGTGCTTGCGATTTGCCTTGCGACTCTTACGGGCTTTGCGTGTATTGCGACGACGACGACGTCCACCAATAGCAGCCTTACGTTCAAATAAGTCCGCAAGTTCATCGAATTCATCGGCTGAACTAACACCTACTTGGGCCATCTTGCCAATTAGGTCGTTTAAGGAATCATTAGCAGATACTGGACCGTAATTATTGGCCGGGACAGATGGAGCGACACCAACAGCATAGAAGTAACGGAAGACAGGTGCTTTACGAGTTGGGCGACGACTGACAAGTTCGGCAAATCCGCGTTCGGGTGTTAACGCAGCAAGTTGGGCAGCAGCGTCTGGCTTACGTGTGTCTACCGTAAAAAGCTTCACTTTGGGTGTACGAGCCTTGCGAGTCTTATTTAGATTCATTGCATTCATATTTGCTCTAATATGGATAAAGATTATAATGGCCTAAACATGTTCAACCTAATTATTTCAAAACCAACATGGGTCGGTATTTAATGTTCAATACTGGAGTTGATTATAAATTAATGTTCGGTATCCAGGAAAATCAAGACATTAACTACTATGGCGGACGTCATATATTTAACGAAGATGAAGGTACATTTGACATTATGTGGTTAGAGTCAGATATACAATTTGTACATCAGCGTTTAATGGAAATGGAGTATGCGTATTTATTTGACCGACCAAATTTGGATAAGTATGCGAAAACATATGATGGTACACATGAATTAAAACATGATTTTTGGGAAAAGTATGATTATTACAAGATTGATGATTTAAAGGCCAGATATTTATTAGGACTTGTTATATATCATCAGTTATTATATAAATGTCCTTTAATTGCTAAATGTGATATTTAAGGATATACAGACCCAGTATTTTTGACGCGATTCAATGCATCCATAATTTGATTTTTCACACGGCCAGGAATAATAGGATTCATTAAATATGTACGACGTATATTTTGATTTGTTTTACCTTCAGACATCCAATTACGTACGATTTCACTTCCGTTATCGAGTTTAGGTAATAAACGACGCGTACCATTCTGACGATTTAGATTACTACGTGCCTTACGAGTGCGATTTGACTTCTTTACACGACGTGTTTGACGATTGGCCATTCTACATTCGGGTTAAGAAAAAATTGAAACATTATGATTACAATTAACATACTATGCCTTCATTTTACCTCTTACCTTCTTTTACGATGTATGACTGTACCTTTCCTTCTGACCTTCCAGATTCATGGCGACCGGTATGGGATTATACGTTCGAACGTTCGCACGGCCCCCAGATGCGTCAAACAATTCTAGAGATTCTACAACGCAAGAAGATTCATCATTATCGTCCTGGCGATGTATTATCAGGAGACCTAATTGCTATGTGGGCGTGGTATAAGACTCATGTTATTTGTTTTCGTGTGTGTGATATGTCAAAAACTATCATTGCGGAATAGTCAAAAGTTAAATATATAATTTATATCAGATATGGACAGTCGTCGTATTGTCAAATCACGAGAAAACTTACAAGCCTTTACAAATAATTATTTAGATTTAGAAAAATATAATATATTTGATAAAGTATTAAATCGTGTTTGGGAAACAGTACGTGAAGCAATTTATAAACAGGAAAAAAACTGCAGATTTAATCCAGATAATTTAGAGTATGTTCTTTTTTGTAAAAAATATATTCGTTCCTATAATAATCTTATAACACGCCATTCTGTGAATATGGAATTGTTAGATTTACTTCATCAAGAATATCCAGATATTAGAATTAATTATTTAGAAACCAGAAGTCAGGAGGGAACAATTGTTGAACGTACATTTATTCTTGATTGGTCCGAACAATCTGAAAATGATGTAAAAGCCGCAATCTAAAGCCAATCGCACTATATAAATGATAAGATGCCTCCAAAAAAGGTAACCCAAAAGGCTCCGCCGGCCATGGAAAACTTGTACTTCAAACATTTTGATGAACACGTTGCGAAATCTGGTCCCAAAACAGCTATCTTACTTCAAGTAGGCGTCTTTTTTGAAGTCTATGATTCTGTTGATAAGGAAACCGGCGTAGCTCGTACAAATGTTCAGATATTGGCCGAACTTTGTGGTTGTACAGTAGATCCAAAACCATCCACCGATCCAACAAAAACACGTCTTTTTTGGGGATTTCCTGATTATACATTACCTAAGTTTGAGCGTATTCTTGTAGCAGCAGGGTATACAGTTGTTGTGTATGTACAAAATAAAGATGCAAGTGGTGCCGTTGAAAGTCGCACATTAGATCATATAGCTAGTCCTGGAACATATTGGGACGGTGAAGGTGGATTATCTATTCGTAGTGATGAACAAATTTTATTGTCTGTCTATATAGAACCATTTACACATAATAAAAAACGTCAGTGGTTTATTGGTAGTAGTGCCTTTGATGTAATGACAGGCAAGGCTACAAGTTGTGAAACATCACTGCCGCTTATTGATGGCAAGCCAGTTTTGGATACGATTCAGCCATTTTGGGCAATGTATCCACCAGCCGAAGTGATTGTCTATTGGTGTTCGACGGATCCTGTTCCAACTATAAATGATTTAAATGCATTATTTATGGGTACTACAGCTGGTGTACGTCCACTGATTCATGTACGACAAGTTGATCCCAAAGAAGATTCAACGTCACCCGCTGAACGATTACGTATAGCAGCTTTGGCTGATATGTATAAACATTCAACGGCACTAAGTATTCTTGAAGATCTTGGCTTAACATATCATCATTATGCCCGTCGAAGTTTATATTATTTATTACAATTTATGAAAGATCATAATCCATCCTATTTAGTAAATCTTCATAGTCATATTATGTGGTCCGCAGCAGATACCGTTTTACTAGGAAATGCTGCCTTGGAACAACTTGCCATGACTCCAAGTCATATTGAGCGTAAACATGAATCACTCCTATATTGGCTTCAAAAGGCTACAACACCCATGGGTCGTCGTTCATTACGCGAACGATGCCTGAAACCAATTGCTCAAATAGATGAACTCAATACCCGTCAGGAACGTATTGAGGCTCTTCGTGTAGATACTCAACGTCAACCGCTAGAAAACCAATTGCGAGGAATGTTTGACCTATCACGACTTTATCGTCGCTTCCAACTCAAACATGGAACTACGGATGACTTACTAAAACTCTTAGTTATTTATGAAAAAGCAGAACGCCTATTGGAACTTACGGCATCAACATTATGCGGTGTCCAAAATCAACCAGGTTTTTTAAATCATATTCAATCTCTCTTATCATGTTGGGACATTGAACGCATTCGAGCCAATCGCATAATCAATTCAGATAGTATTGCAGTTGGGTCATTTCATCCATGGCGACGTAGAATTCACCCACAATTGGATACCTGCGAAGACGAATGGATAGCCTTAGAACGTAGTATGCTTACGCTAAAACAGCAGTGGGAATCTGACTTGGAAGAAAAAGACGTTATTACATGGACACTCAATGATGATACACCATTTACATTTCAAACAACTGAACGACGTGCTAAAGGAATAGAGGCAACATCTAAATCTCGTCGCAAACAAGTTGTATCGCATATAAAACGTGGGTCCTCCACAAAGGTTACTCTTTCATGCGAAGCCCTAGAAGACGCAAACCGTCGTGGTATAGAACTACGTCGTCGTTGGAAGACGTTAGTTGCCGAACATTGGGTATCTGATTGGTCAGCTTGGATGGAATCGGCTATTGATAATGATATGTTAGACGCCATGGTTGATTGGTTAGGACAATTAGATGCTGAATGTACATTGGCTTCTGTTGCTAATGCTTATGGATATGTGCGACCAACATACCAGGAATCATCTGAAGCAGCACCATCAGGATTTAATATCCAAAATCTTAGACATCCTATTATTGAGCGACTCAATAATGGTACAGCTTATATACCTCATAGTCTTGGTTATGGCTCATTGGCAACATCAGCATCTCCTCAGGATGATTTAGCTACTACATCAGCTGGTATTTTATTATATGGTGTTAATGCTGCTGGTAAGTCTTCTCTTGGTAAGGCATTAGGACTCGCTATTGTCATGGCTCAATGTGGTATGCCAGTCCCAGCGACTCATATGACCTTAATTCCCTATACAAAATTATTTACGCGAATCCTAGGCAATGATAACTTATGGGCAGGTATGTCATCGTTTGTTGTAGAAATGACTGAATTCCGTTCAATTCTCAAGTCAGCCGATAATCGTACCTTAGTTATTGGTGATGAATTATGTGCTGGTACAGAAACAGCCAGTGCTACAGCAATTGTAGCAGCAGGCATAAATACATTAACCAAACGTAATGCTCATTTCTTTTTTGCAACACATTTACATGAATTGGCCGAAATTAACATAATAAAATCTAATTCGGCAATACAGTTTTATCATTTGACAGTTCGTCCTGATGCTCATACTCATACTTTAATATATGATAGAAAATTTAAGCAGGGATGTGGGTCACCTATGTATGGTCTTGAAGTCTGTCGTGGGTTGGATATGGATACCGAGTTTTTAGAGTTGGCATTTCATCTTAGAAAACAATTATTTACGGATGCTGGTGCCAAGCTCAGTTCATATAATGCCAGAGTAGTCGTTCAGGCCTGTGAAGTCTGTGGTCAACGTTCTGATTTAGAGACGCATCATATTATACCACAGGCAGCAGCTAACGCAGATGGATATATATCACCAGGTGTTCATAAAAACGTTGCTCATAATCTTGTAACACTTTGCGACGACTGCCATAAAAAACATCATGGTGGATTGTTAGATATTCAGGGTTGGTTACAAACGACAAACGGTCGTCAGTTAATGATTAAGCAATAAGATAAGGCTGAGGATTGTAGACACGTTGTGGCACATCTTCCATGATTTCAATTTCAAAGTCAGATAAATCAGCAGCAGCCTTAGTTAAGGCATCGGTAACTTGTTTTTTATACAAAACAATGACTTCTAAAGCATCATTAACAACAGTAGGCTTATGACCAGGATGAAAGTCATTCATAACTATACCAAGAATAAATACATTTTTATCATAAAATGTAAACGTTAGACCGTATTGTGAAAGAAAGAGTACAAACTCTTTCATTGTAATATTTTCTGGGGAAAGGTGGAATATAGTACATGCTGTGTCAAAAGAAATAGGATAACCAATGTACATAATGAAAGGTAACAATTAGACATATAGATCATAAAAATCAATTTTTTATTATGTATCGGTCTAAAAATTATTTAAAATATTAAAAATAGATACTATGTCAGTCAATATTGAGCGTATAAAACGCAATATTGGTACACTTATAGATTTAAATAATGAATCACTTCCATTATGTACACTCAAAACAGCTACAGTATTTGGACAGTTAAGCAATTCACCTGATAGTAAAGATAATGGACTTGGATTATTTGGTGATATATTTTTTGCTGCCTTAGCTGATATAGCAGATGCAGCAGATTTAACAAATCCTATACCAGCAGTTGTTGCGGCAATTCTATCAGGAATTGTGAATTCTTATAATACTAGTCCACCGCCACGACCAAATTTATTACAAGATTTTGGTAGTGTAGCAAATCGTTTGGCAAATACAAGTATACAAATAAATACAGATTTATCTACCTTGTATAGTGATATATCTGGAAATTTAAATATACAATATACGATTCCTGACGGTGTACTGCCAGTTCCATTTAATACTAAGAAAACTGTTAGCTTGATGGACTTGAATGATTATGATATTCCTTATAGATATACAATTATTTTTAATAGTTATGTCGACGCATTTGTTCATGGTTATACACAGGAACTCACTAAACAACAAATACCTTTAATCGGTGGTTATTCTGTAGGCGGAGTATATATACGTCGTTTACATGCCTATTGGGTATATATAGCACAGGCACCACCAGGTGGTAGTGGCGATGTATGGAAAGATGGTAATTATAGTATTAATAATCAGGAATTACAAATACAAGGACGTGGTGTAACAGTTTCAGGGAAAACGTTTGATGAGTTTAATACTATAGCTGGTGAGTTTTGTAAACAAACGGGTGGTCTATTAGTTATTACAAATCGCACTGATTCTGAAATAAGTTACAAAAAATATTATTTATTACAGAATTTTACTGATGGTGACCGTAATATAAATTGGTCATTAGGTAGTGATGACTTTTATAATAATTTTCTGTTTAAAGATGATGGATTTGGACATGTCTATAATCCAGACGGAATGGGTATGCGTGAAGATATTTATCGTAGTTGGGGTATTACATTTGGGACTCAGTTACCACCATCTGCCTAATATTATTTAGAATTATCTACCCAAATCCGACCATCACCGTTACAGCTACAGCACATAACAGATTCTACAATATTTTCCCATCC
>Ga0007870_1000076_pt1 | contig 42334 bp, 30 predicted proteins | sample CryBogCBH04Jul08_FD_71207 | JGI IMG/M metagenome (GOLD analysis project Ga0007870, IMG submission 71207) | Freshwater microbial communities from Crystal Bog, Wisconsin, USA - CBH04Jul08 | ecosystem: Environmental > Aquatic > Freshwater > Lake | place: Crystal Bog, Wisconsin, USA | collected...
CGGCAGTATTCAACAGCGACCGCAGATCCGCGCTCGCCTGATTCGCCACCGCCAACGGATTCGTACCAAACAGAGTCCCAATAGCGGCCGTGCCATCTAAAGCATCAACCGCGCCCTTAAACAACGCCGCAGTGCCATCGGAATTATCTAAATACGTAGGAACCAAACCTGAAATCGCCTGCAAACCAGACTGCAACGATGACACCGTCGGCGAACCAATTGGCATTCCCAACGCCGACAAAATGTTCGTAACAATGCCCTGAACATCAGCACCCAAATTAGTACCATTGGAAAGCACAGAAGAGATCTGACTGCCCAGCAGACTACCCAAATACGTACCAGACGTGTTCAAGTTCTGCCATAGTGCGGCTAGCTGGGCGGTCGTGGCCTGGCCGGCGGTGTTCAACAGCGACCGCAAATCGCTGAAACTCTGATCCGCCACTAGCAGCGGGTTAACCGCCAACGAACCACCCAACGTGACAGTGCCGTCATGGTTATCGGTGCCGCCCGTTATTAGGGTTGCTGTGCCATTATTGTTGTCGGTGTAAATCGGCACCACAGACGAATACGCCGTCGCCCGAACATCAGCACCCAAATGCAAAGAACCAGGAAGAATGCCCTGCAATGCCGAATACAAAACCTGCCCAGTATTCTGGGCCGCACCGAACAAACTCGTCGCAAACGTATTCAGATCCGCACCCAAATGCGCACCACCGAACAACGCAGTGACCTGACTATTCGCCACACTCACCGCAGAGTTCAACGCGCCATAAAGATGGGAGGAATCAAACTGGCCGGACGAGTTCATATTCGCCAGATAATTCTGAACCGAGGTACCCCCGGTCAGCGAATCAACAACATCCGACCACAGCAGCTTTCCGCCGTTTAATAGACTAGATGAGATCCCGGATATAGCGTTGGTGATCCAAGTATCAACAGCGGTATAGAGAGCGCCGGCCTCATTCTCAAGGTCGCTGATCTGGCTTCCGACTATGCTGCCGAGGTAGCTACCGTCGTTTTGCAGGTGAACAAGATAGTTAGACAACTGGTGTTGACCGTTGTAAACAAGCTTTGTCGCGTATTGAATATCGCCCGACAATCCGGAAACGAGTAAATTCCCCGACTTATCAATATTGCTTAATTGACTAGTTAGATAGCCTTGAACCGCCGATAGCGAAAAATTGGCCCCCGGATAGCCCAGCGCGTTAGCAATCGCATCAATGGTTCCCTGACCGCCAACCAGCGTAGCGTGAATTGCTGCAGTAAGATTATTGGGTGCAGCAGAAACAGCATTTTTGATGAGGCTGCCCAATGTCATGGCCGTGCCATCAAGATTGTTTACCAACGAATAAGCCGAATTCTCGGCGATGTTAATCAGGGCAGTACCGTCACCGTAAAAAACCGCGTCAGCTAACGCAATGGCAGTACCGTCAAACTGATCCTCTGCAGCAGACAGCAACCCATGAAGCTGTCTAACTTCCGCTAAAATACCCGTTTCCGACAAAACATTATTGATGAAATTTTCCGCCGCCGTAGCAACCGAAAAAACCTCCGACAAAGGATCAAGCTGACCAAGAAAAGACTCAATATTTCCGAAGTAAGTAGAAACATTTTGAAAAAGAGGACCCAGCGCTGATAACAAATCCTGGCCAATAATCCCCGGTAAACCGACGATCGCATTCATAATGCTTTGCGCGATCGTATCGACATAATTAGTGATATTTAGGCCAAGAGATTTGGCTTGCTTACCGATAACGTCATCGACACCCCCGTAAAGCTGATTCAGGGGGCTTTTATCTACCTGAAAGTTATTAACCCCCGTAATAGATCTATTACCCGATAACAGGTCAACGGAACCGGCCACAACGAATCCACCTACACCGGAACGACCATGATGAACAACTGGGCATCGGTTGGCGAAAACTTGTACAAGCCGATCTCGCCATCGTTGTACAAGTTAACGTACAGCGTCCCTTGCGAGCCCGTGTGATACGCGGGCACCACAGCAGTCCCGCCGCTCGGGCTGATCGCAACGGCCTGCTCACTCGGCGACGAGAAGTGCGGCATGATGTTCACTTCACCCAAACTGTTACCGAAACCACGCGCAACAAGATCCCCCGCAGTGGGATTATTCAACAAAACCTCACACCCAATTTGCAGCGGATTCGGACTCAACTCCACACCAAAAGCCCCAATATGCCCCCACACAATCGGTATCCACGGGAAAGGCTGCGGAGGAATCGCGAAGCTACCAATAGAAGCAGCCTGACTGATACCAGAGAACGCCGTAAACGACGACTCCGGCATCGAATACGGGCTAGGAATCAACTGGCTGATCGACACCGGAACCCACACCGGCAGATCGACCGCGGCGGTACTTGTCGACGGCGGCGAGGGTGCCGTAGCGTGTGAGACCCCGATGACAGAAGTGGGCGTCAAAGACGAGGTTGCGGTGATTGCCGGTTGTGTAATGTTGGCGAGGCTTCCGGTGAACGTCACCGTGTACGGTCCGCCCGCGGAACCGGTCACAGTCGCGTTACCGGAACCAACGCTCGAAAGGCTAACAAACGCTGTCTGAACGGTCGGCCCGTCCGCGTTGTAGGCCAGCGCCGACGTGGTCTGACCACCAAACGTGAGCGTGAAAGTGCCGCCAGTAGGGCTGCCCAGTGTCACGACCTGAACGTCGGCGGTGCCGGTGTAGGTCAGTGTGCTACTGGAAGTGGGAACCAGCGACGACGTGGCCGTAATAAGTTGAGTGGAGCTTGCGAGTGTTCCGGTCAGCGTCACCGCGTACGATCCCGTGACGGCAGTAGTTACCGTGGCGTTCCCCGCCCCGATGCTGGACAATGCTTGTAGCGCCGCCTGAACGGTCGGCCCGTCCGCGTTGTAGGCCAGCGCCGACGTGGTCTGACCACCAAACGACAACGTGAACGTGCCGCTTGTGGGGCTACCGGCAAGCGTCACCGTTTGAATGTTGGCACCGGTATCGGTGTAGGTTAGTGTGCTGCCCGAGACCCGGGTGAGCAATTTATGCTCTCCACCTGTGGTGGTGCCGCGGTAAATGTTGTAGCTGGTGGGTGCGAAGTTGTTTTCCCCCGCTGGCGACCACGTCAGTGTGATTCTTGATGTGGTTCCGGTGACGGTGGCCGACACTTCATTCGATGGCGTTGTCTCGCCTTTAGCGTTGCTGGCGGTGACGACGTAGTAGTAGGTTGAGGCGGTCAGGGTGCCGCCTGTGCCAAACGGTGTGATGGTCATCCCGCTGGGCGGCGACAGAAGCCCCGGCGTGGTGCTGCCGGTGTAACCCAACACATCCCCGGCCTGAATGCCGGTCATGTTCACGTCAGGACATAATGCAAGCGCCGCCGCCGGCCCCTGCGGACCAGCAGGAAGGGGAAGGTTGAACTGCAGCGTCGGCTCCCACGGCGTACCCCCGGTCGCGATACTCGCGTTTTCTTTCGGATCAAGAACTTCAATAGTTGGCGTGATGATAGGAACCGGACCCTGCGGCCCGGGACTTCCCAGCGTCAACCTTTTGAACGTCGTCCCGTACCACACATACAACGAAGCACCAATAATGTCGTTGTTGGCATCGATATCGTCGATGATCCAATATTTTCCGATATCCGCCGGAGTGTTCGTCAGTGTTTGCGGAAGATTAGCCGGGTCGTCAGTGGTGTCATTAATCAACGTCAACGCGAACATGTCCGCCCCGGCAGGCCCCTCCGGGCCGATAGCGACAGCAATCAACAACGTGCCCTGATCGCCCTGAATCTCATAGGTCGCCAAAAACTCCGGCGGCTGACCAGGAGGAACAACCACACCATACACGCGCGTATTGATGAAATAGCTATCAAGAAAAACAGCATCACCGATAGGTGCCGACATCAGCCCTCCTGCAACATAGGGACAACCATCACGAAAAGCTGAGCATCCGTACTGTAATGCGAAAATAAACCACCCAGTAAACCCAACAAACCATCAAGAATACTTAACAGCGACCCACCGGAAATGCCCAAAAAACTCTGCAAACCATTAATAGCGTTTTGAAGTGGCGCGGGAAGGTGGGCGCTATCCTCCACCCAGACAACGAGGCCGGTAACAACCTGGCTAATATCATTACCAGTTCCAGATAAGCCAAGTTGACTTGCAACACTATCCAGGGACGACTGGAAGCTATTCAAGTAATTTTTAGCATCACTAATGGAATGCCCGACCCCCTGATTTATAGCGTTCGTCACCGCATCCAACGCCGATTGGACCGGCGTAGTCACCGAACCGGTGAATGATTCGAGCTGCTGAACCACGTCAGGAATCCAGTTTCCTTTCAGCATGTCCGAAAGCTGCTGAAGGGACGGCTGCAACGTGTTGATAGCGGCGGAAATCGTCGTCGTTGTGTGACCGACACCCGAGAAGCCGAACTGATTCGCAACATTGTCTAGGGCTTTTTGAAGATCGTTGCTGATAGAAGTTTGCCACGAAGCAAGCGCCGTCGACACCTCAGATAAAATATTGGTCACGCCGAGTTTATCGGCCAGTGTAGATACATAGTTGTTAAAGTTTGTGAGCGATTGGGTGACGATGTCAATGGATGCGTTGACAATGGGATTCGCGCGAAGCTGGTTGGCGATCGCATCGAGTTGGGTTTGTATCTGCGTCGGAATGGTGCCGACCCAATTCTGCAGCGACGCAACAACGCCCTGAACGGTCGCTACAGTCCCGCCAATCTCATTTCCAAGATTATTCAGTAATGATTGCAGCGCGCTGATATTCATAGTCGGCCGGAAACTGTATACCCCGTACTTTCCGTCGTTGTACAGGTTGACGTAAATTGTTGCCGATTGATTGGCGGGAATGACAGCCTGCCGATTAGTGGGAGTCAAATTCGCGCTCCGCGCAGTCGGGGTCGAATAGTGCGGCATAATGTTCACTTCACCGTTAGTTCTCCCGAAACCGCGGCCAATCAACTTGCCGTTGTATTGATCGTTTAAAAGAACTTCCGCGCCGATCTTCATCGGATCGCCACCCAACGCTAAACCGCCGGCCGACAAATGCCCCCACACCACAGGAGTCCACGGATAGTTCTGCGCGGGAAGCGTAAATCCCTTTAAAATCGCGGCCTGCGTCCCATGACCCGGATCCCCCACCCCAATGAAAGAATTGAAAGCCGACTGCGGAACAGAAAAAGGCTGCGGCAGATACTGCTCAAAATTGAACGGCGACCACACCGGAAATCCGCTGGAGTTCGTATTTGCCGTGGACGCTAAAACGTATCCACTCTGCGGCGCAGAAGATATCTCATCAACATCCGGAAAACCAACAAGAAGACCATTCGGGCCAGGCGGACCGGCAGGCGAGGGACACAAAAACTCCCACGTCGGCCTCAAAACGCCACCCGAAGTCACAACCTTAGCCGGACTACCAGGCGCGACATCATTCAACAACGTATGAATCTCGGGCACGGGGCCAGGATGACCCACCAAACCCATCATGATCTGCCGGTAATACGTCCCCCACCATATGTAACACCACGTCGTCAACACATGACCGTGATCGTCCAGCTCATCTAACAGCCAATACTTACCGATATCCTCCGCAGTATTCGAGAGCGTCGGCAAATCATTCACACTATTAACACTCAAATTGTCCTGCTCGCGGAGCGCGAAACTGATCTTCCCGTCGGGACCGGCAGGACCCATCACCGCATCTAGATTAATCCCCGAATCGCCCATCACCTTGAACGATGCGCTGTACTGATTCGGCGTATCAGACGGCGTCGTCAACGCAGCAACCTTCATCTGCACAGCGCAAGACGCCAAATAAACAATCTCACCGAGGCTGGGCGTGGTCGTCGGCATCGTCATCACGAACCCCCACGCGGCTCATCAACGTACACCACTTCAGGCTTAACCTTCCACATGTCCGGCAACTGCATCGGCGGCGCACCGTCCCGAATAGCCGCCAGACGACGCGTGTCAGGAGGAAGTCTATGGTCACTAGCAGTGTCTTCGGGCTTAAGCTCCTCGGCCGCGTCATCAGGAGACCGCACATCGACCCACGTATGCGCATCCGAATACACCCCCGGAACACTCAACGACCGCTTCTTAATGTACTGCTTCCCGCTATTGCGGAACCCATTCAAAGCCAACGTCCACGCAATCGCCACCTTCGTCGCTCCCAACACCGACAAATCATGAACATGGCCCTCAGGGTCAACGGGATACGACAAACACTCCAAAATCTCCACGTAAGCCGCCTGAACATCCATCATCTCGAGTGCGCGACGCTCCTCCTCAGGGGTCAGATTGGCCTGTTTAATCGTCTCGTACGTCAATTCCCCATGCTTACCGAACTGCAGCGGCGGCGCAGCCTGGCCGGGAAGGGTCCGGGTACGACGATTCGGAGTACCCCCGTCAAGGGGCTGCCCCTCAATAATTCTTTCGCGCATCAACCCTCACTCAAACAAAGTGCCCTCGCCGGCCAGCGCAGAAACGAAACCATACAAAGTACTGATTGTTTTGAACGCGGCAGCAAGCGGCTCGCTTTTATTTCTATCCTCACCGACTTTGCATATCACATTCACCGGCTTTTTCCAGCTCCACTCCCTTTTAATTCCGTAAACATTATCCACATAAATGATGCCGTTCTGCTCATAGCCGACACGATCACCTAATCCGTAATCATAGTTGGCGATCCACGGAAAACCGTCATTTGTTTGCGCTTGAAACGCCGCAAACGCCCTGGTCTTCCAATTTCCCGACCGCAGCGTCAAAATGGACGACAAAGTGTATGCGGTGCCAGAACCCCGCTCAAAATGTTCCTGCCAGGATTGATCCCCCGCCCACAGGGCGCGAATCGGGTCGGTGAATCTCTGCCACGCAAATAACGAGTTGTCGAGCTGGCCCTGATAGAGGTTTTCCAGTCCCGCACCCTGCGGTGCCCCACCAACGCTCTCAACACCCCCACCGGCGAGGTTGCTGCTAATAACCGTCTGCAACTGAGATAAACCGTAGCGAATCGCAAATGTTTGCGCCTCATTGACAATGGTGGGACTCTTAGATCCCGTCATCACCGTCTTGGGATTACCTTTATGGTAAATCAAATCGCTGCTAACCATCCCGTTGTAATAGCCATCCCACCAAATAACGTTCGGCGGCGCGGGCGCAACACCAGTAAGCTGCTCAACCAGATAAGTTTGACTCACACCGACCGCATCGTAAACATGTTCACCATTCAAAACCTGGCCCGAATCAAACGTCTGACCACTACCCAAATCCATCACAACAGGGGTGATCAAATCATCTAAAGTCACCGCAACCGTATTCAACAAACCATCCGCAACGGTACCCGTAGGACCAGTAACGCCACTCACATTCTCAAACGAGAAAACAACACAATTCCTAATCGGCGAAACCGCGCGCGCCAAATTCTCTTGAGAATGAGATAAATTCAAACCAGAAATCCCCGAAAGGGCATCCGGAATCAATTCCAACAACGCCGCCAACTCCGTATTCGGAGAATCCTCATCAGTCGTCAAATAGGTATACGCCTTCATGCAACAACCGGCATCCATCAACACGTCTTTAAACGTCTCATGCCACGTCGTCCACGTCGCACCCAACGCAGTCCACCTCGACTGATCCAACGCAGAATCAACAAAAGCAACCTGAATAGGCCAACCCGTAGGCAAGAAATTCTCCAACACATCCGGATTCAACGGATTCAACCAACCCACCGGATCTAAACCATTAGCAATAGCCGACCAACCAGGAACAAACAAACGCGCCAAATTAATAAAAGCAGTCAACGCACAAATCGACCGCGCAGGACCAGGCAACACCCACATCCTGGGCTGCTGAATTTCCGGCGGAAAAATAGGATTAGCCGCCACCAACAACCTCTTCGCATGCTCACGAAAATGCAAAGCAGTCAAATCAATAGTATGAAGACCCTTATCGTCCTTCTTGACGTGAATCTCAGTGACCTTACCGCCCCACCGAGTACGCCAATTAGGATTAAGAGGATTCCAATCAACAATAATATTGATATCCTGCGCAAGCTTAGTTTGATTCAAAAGAAGATCCTGCAACCAGCCCGTCCACGGAACCGAAACCCGCAAAACGCCAGTATCCGTCAGAAGCTCCTCCGCGGTGACTGAAATCTCCCCATCCAGCTCCCACAGATTCTCCAAATTAGAATCCGCGAGCCTAATCAAAGGCTTCAAATTTTGCCACGCCAAAGTCGCAGTACGGAAACCCTGCAAATACGAAGCGGTCCCAAATGGCTGCGACACCATATCCGGCACACCATTCACGCCCGGAACCGGCAGCGAATCATCAACCCACCGATTCAACTGAAAAGGACTCGTCGTCGGCACCAAAGCCGCAACAGAAGTAACCACATCCGTCATCGCGACCTCTTAAAACGCTGCGGAACAATAGCAGTAATAACACCATTAGGATTACTGTGACCAACCGTCAACGACACCTCACTCTTCGGCGGAATGGTGTAAATAAACCTATTCTGAAACTGCAACTGCAACGGCGTACTACCACTCGTCGCCGCCGATAAAAAGAAATTCAAAATCGTACTCTGACGAATCAAATCAAAAACAACGTTATCCAGCGGATCATTCGCCGCAGTCAACGTCCGCATCCCAGGCTCAGAATCACACATAAACGTACCCACCGAAGAAACAGTAGGCGGAAGAGGAACCAGACGATCCGAAGAATTATCCTGAACAACAGCCTGCCCCGGCGACGACACAAAATACGACACATAACTCGGCAAATCGCCAGCATTAGCCAACGGCAACGTACCCCAATAATAATTACCACTCGCCAAACCCGGAGTCACACCAGTCAACAAATAATTCGGGGCCGACTTAGCCACCCCCGTAGAAGCCTGAAAAGTCCGATACCGCGCAACCTTCGTAAAATAAGGTCGCTGCGCAACCCAAGTAATATCCCAACGCACAGAATTATTTCCATACGCCGTACTATCCATCTTCTGCGGCGTCCGAACAGTATCCTCAGGCCGAACAGGAATCCACCGCCACCCCGAATAACGCGTATAAACACCAAACCAGCCATCATTCGACTCATCCTGGCCGGACCACCAATAATCCTCAGCCAAACGAAACTGATACTCACTCATCGGCGGCGCATGACTACCAATAATCACCCCAAAATTGAACTTCCGCTCCGGATAATTCTGGCGCTGAATCTGCGCACCCAAAATATAAGGACTATTGACACTAACCTGCTCAAAATGCCACTGCTGATCACCAAAAACCTGAGTACAAATACGGGCACCCTCCAAACCCGCATTCGGACCAGACAAATTATGCATATTACCCGCAGGATCCAAATACACCATCGTTACACCCGAACCCTGCAACGCAGGATTCAACATACTAAACGGAATAGGTGCCTCATTCGCGATATAACGACCCACCGTCGCGGTCGTATTACCCTTCGTGGTCGGCGCAAGCCGCTGACCGGACTCCGCAACAAACGACGAATCAGACGCAAAATTAACAATCAAATTCGTCACGAACCACCCCTAGCCCGCCCAATCACCGAAGACCGCTGCTGCGCACTCACCGAACGCATCCGAACAGCACCCTCAGGCGGACCACCCTGACTCAAAATCGCCCGACGAGACGACAAGCCCACCCTATCCTGAGCCGCCAACTGCAACTTATGATGAGAAGCCACCACCGTCGCAGCAACATCACGAGCCACCGCCATACACCCCACAAAATCATCCACATCACCATGCTCAAGATGCCTCGGCAACATAATCAACCCATCCGGCGCAACACTAATCTGCCACCCACCATAAGTAACCAAATACCAATCCTCATGCTTCTGCACCGTCGCCGGCGCACGCCGAACCGGCGCAGCATCTTCAACTACGGCATCCTCGGCGACATCCTCAACGACCTTCTTGCTCGCCATAACCACACTCCTAATTAAACATCGGACTAACCAATTCAGAAATGCAACGTCGGACTAACCAATTCAGACGGAGGTTGCGGAGACTGGGGCGTAGTACCAGGCTGCGCGTACTTCGCCACTTGCTGACCAACAAACGCCGGGTCCATCATATTAGAAGCATCCACATAAATAGCTGTCCCAGGCCCGCCACCACCGCCACCAGAATTCACATTCTCATCACGCTGTCCCGGCCTCATGCTTCCCAAAACATTCGCCGCCGACAAAACCACCTGGCCAAGCCCCTGACCGCCCGGAATAAGCTGCAACAACGGAGCCAACATCGGCAAAGCACCCGATAACGCCGACCCCGCGCCCAAATTGCCCTGCGGAACAGGAATCCCTGGAGCACCCTTAGGGACCGGCAAAATTTGAGTGTGCGGAACATTAAAAGTCGCCGGATCATCTGGAAAATATGTTTCTGCGCGCTCCAAAAATAATTGCCACTGAGAAGGCCCTTCACTCCCGAAACGCGCATGAGAAGTATCGAGCCTTACATTTGGATTGAAATTACCCGCATTAGGATCACGAACTATCCCCAGATTTCCCTGACCCGAATCGCCGCCCTCCAAATCTCCGATACCATAAGTGATATTTCCGGACGATGTTCTGCTCGTCAGGGTTCCTTGCCACGGATTATTCGGGGTGCCAGCTTGCGGTCCGCTTGGTCGAGTTCCATCCCACTTTCCTTGAACATTCGGTGGTAACCACCAAAGATTCTTCATCATTCTATTTTGATAGTCCTCCGCGGACGGCTGTTTTTCTCCGTTGAAATCCTTTTGAACACCCGTCTGGTTGACAATTTTTTCCCGCATCCAGGTCATAAACTGAGTCCAGTTATTAACTTGACCTAAAGAATTGACACCCGGAATCTGACCATTCGGACGCCGACTCATGTCCGTCCACTGCTTCATAAAAGTATTCAAATGGCCCTCGGGGCCAGTCGCAGTAATATCACCGAAAGGCTGACCCTCCTTAAAGCCAAGCAAACTCCTAGAATCGGCGTCGCCCCCCTCGGCAGCGTTCAAAGCAAGAATCCCACGAACTTCATCTGACGAAAAACCCTTACCGGCGAGCTTCGAAGCTAACCAGCCCTGATTTCCGTACGTAGCAGCGCTATGCTCGGGAGCGATCGGTGCTGTGAAGTCAGAAAGTTGAACCCTGCCGACTCGATCCGGCGGCGCGGGAAGCCCGGGAACTACATTCCCCTTGCCATCGCGTACGTTACCGTCTGCGTCGGAAATCGTCACATTCGATGTATCAATCTTAACTCTTGGATCAAAGTTCCCCGTGAAGTCTTGATCTTGCGACGAAGATTTCATTAACGAGGAAAGTTGTCGATTTCCTAATCCGGCGAATTGTGGTGGCGTCGGCAAAGTCGAAGTCGTGGTAGGAGTCGAAGTCGTGGTCGGCGACGGTGTCGAAGTCGTCGGAGTCGTGGTCGGCGACGCTGTCGAGGTCGTCGGCGGCGGCGCGGGAATAGTTCTCGTTCCAGTTCCAGCTGGTCCATCACCTGAAGGATGACGATATACGATCTCTCCGGTGGTTTTATTGATCAGACTGTCCCCTTCCCAGACTAAGGACTCTGCAGCGGAATTTGCATAGTTCGATTCTCCCGAGAAACTTGTGTCGAAAGGGGTTTTCCACGTATCTGGAAAATGCCTATCGGGGCTCTCCTCAGCCGGTAACGCATTCGCGGCTACATGGTTATATTTCCAGAATCCCCGCATATCATAATCATTAGTACTTTTATCTGGATCAAAACTTTCTTTTTTGATGCTTTTACTCTTAAGCCAGGCTCTAAATGCCGTTTCGTCCTCTGGCGACAAATGTGTGTTATAAGATTTTCCGGATCTATCCATTTTTGTTGCGTATTGCGCATTATGCTCGTAGGCACGTTCATTAAGTTGCGCGCTTTCGTCACTGTCGCCAGCCCCTCCCTCGCGGGTAAAGAGAGGCTTTCCATGCGGCGCGACAGCCCCACCAGGCGAAGAGGGATGAGCGCCTGGGGCTCCCCCCGGATGAGCTCCCGGCGAAACCGGGGGGAGCCCCAGATTTCCCGGACCATTCGGCCCAGCCGGACCCGGCAACGCTCCCGGCGCGAACGGACCCTGCCCGGACTGTTGATCATTACCGCCGAAAAGTTTAGACAAAATACCGGTGATACCATCCCCGAAAATTCCGGAACCGATACCAGCCATCGCCGACTTCCAAATACCCCACTCCCACGGAGGCTTAGCATTCTCCCCTTTCAAATTCTTGAAAATATCACCAAAACCAAGCTCCTCCGCCAGGCCCTTGACCAGGCCCTTGCCTAATGATTCCGCGTCAGTGTTGTACTTCTCCTCACCTTTTTTGGGTGATCTCCTCGACGGCTGAACTAAGTCGTCGCCGGCTATGCCTTCCTCTACATATATGTCTTCTTTTTCGCCGAGTAATGTCTTTATGCGATCTTTTTCGGCCTGAAGATTGTCATAAGCAGTTTTCCATTTTCCGCCCTGCGTGGTCGGTGACGCTGTATATGTTTCCCCTTCGGTACTGTTAAGGAATTCATCTATTTTTCCTTCCGAAATTGCTTTCTGCAGATCAGGTAAGATATCGCCGCTTTTCAATATTTCGTCGTAAGCGTGTTGCAGCTTGTCGAGTTTTTTATTAGCCTTCCCAAGTTCATCTAAGTTGGTTTGTGTTCTCTTACTTAAAGAGGCCCACTTTTTGAGGTAGTCGTTAATCTGTGCCTTTTGTTCTGCGGTGAGCTTTTGGATTTCCGGGTTGGGGTCATTGAACGTATATAAAAACCATCCTTCGTTGGTTTCGACGGCGTGTTCGGTTCCCGGTGCAACTGGAGTCAAGTCGGGAATTCCGTTCGGTTTCGGCGGACCGCCTTCGCGGATTCGGTGCGGTTTGACGTTTTTGGGTCCTTTGTCGGGATCGCTGCCGGGAGGACCGGCTCCGCCGGCCCCGTCGCTGGTTACGGAATCAACTAGCGACACATGCGGCAAAGCGCCGCCGCTAGTGTAACTACTCAAACTGGTGGGTACACCACCGAAATTTTTGACAATACTATTGATGTATTCCTCGCGGGCAGGCTGACGCTCACCAAAAATATCCGACTGAACACCATTCTGGCCCACAACATCGGCCATCCACGCAGCCTGATCCTGCGGACTTCCGCCAGCAGGGAACGGCCCCACAACAGACTGACGATCTTGAAGCTGCTTCGCCAAAGCCATTACATGACCCTCAAGGGTACTTCCCGCCTGAACATCCTTGAAACCCAAAGTCGGAATGCCGAGACCGTTATTACCTTCTGTTTTAGCGAAACCGACTAGCAACGGATACATCTCCGGTGGGATGCCAGCGCTCTGCAAAGCCGACATCAAATTACTGTCAACAGTTCCTGTGCCCATACCCGGGAAACCGGCGGAGGCCCCAGAAGCATAACTCGAAAGATTGGCCGGTATTCCGGTAGCCCCGAGCGCCTGCTCAAACGCCTGAGCCATATTGTCGAGAACGCCAAGATGCACATGGGTGGTATGGTCTCCAGCGCCGTTTGGACCACCGGTCACATATGGGCTACCTGGCATGTCGATGGCTGGGACGAGCTTTCCGCCAAGAATATTCTGCGTGACTCCTGGGCCTTTACGGATAAGTTCTTGAATGTACGGAACTAACTGCGGCGACATCATCGCATTGGCGAAGGCATCCATTTGCTCCGTGCTGCCCCCTGAGAAGTCGCCTGCCTCACCTTGCGGGTGCAGCTTCCCATCATGAGGATGATTTCTTTCTCCAGCGAAATCAACGCCAGGCCCTCTGGTGCCGAGACCAAACGTTCGCGCGGCCATGAGGGCTGCGGTGATCTGCGGATGCTCCCCGTCCACACTCGCCGGTATCGGCTGACCCGGGGCTAAAAGAGGCTGTCCCGGCTGCCCCAAAGAAGCAAGGGGAGATCCGGTGGTCGAGAAGCTAACCGGAAGCGTTATCCCTTTGTCGTCCTGCAAATTTGACGGCACGCCAAGCGTATCCATAATCTCTTGAACAGACTTCTTCGCACCTTTATCAGAAGTAGACAAATCGGTCGGAATCGAAACCCCAGGAACACCAAAACCCGGAACATACGAATTCTGATAACGATCCGGAATGCCAGCGCTAGTCAAAATAGCGTGGCCGTCAAGTGGCGGTGCCGAGCTAGCAAGCAAAATCGCGGGAAGGCCCAACTGGCCCGGCAAAGTAGACGGCGAAACGGACGACGTACCGCCTCCGGCATTGAAATGCGGTGCCGAGTTGATCTTCTGCAACACATCATGAAAAGCCGCCGACGAATTTTTATTCACCACAAACTCACCCGGCGTCAACCACGACAACATCGTGTCACTCGAATTAGGCGGCGTCAAACCTGGTGGAAGATCAATATCAGAACTAATATCACCACCCGCAGCATGCGCGTCGGGCGCTTGCATTCCGAAAGCGTTCATGACACCGTCGATCACCGGCAGGGTGCTGAGATAATCCCCGGCTTCCCTAAGCTCTCGTTGAGTGTCTTCGGGTCCAAAACCTAATCCGTTAAGAATTCGAACAAGAGGTTGCAAATTCCTGGGAACGCCGTCCATCGAATCCAGGGGTCTAATGCCTTGGAACGGGTGGGCGGCGTTGTACGCCGCGACCGTTGCGGCGTCCGCGGGGAATGCGTGATCAAACTGTACAGCCTCTAGACCTTCGTCTTTTCTTTTCTGCTTCTCGGCGTCGCTGGGTTCCGTTGGCATCAACGGACTGACTAATTTGCCTGTCTTGTCCTTGTAGCCCCATGCCCCAGGACCTCCACCGTCCCTTAGAGTATTGGGTGTTGCCGCACCTGACGCCGACGCACCGGGCGGTGCCGCTGCACCGGGTTCGGACGCATCTTTGTTTACTATCCAAACTTTAAGTGGCGTGTTTCCGTCATTTATAGTGAGACCTTTTCCTAAAAAGTCTTGAAGGGTTTTCGTTTCGGCTCCGGGCTCACCCTGATGTAGTTCACGTATCGCTGGAAGTAGATCGCTGTTGAGCATCCCGATGAGAGCTTGAGTCGTTTCCGGTTTATTGGTGTTAATGGCAGAGATTTTTCCGGTATCGATAGCCTCTTTTTCATTCGGGAATGTAATTCCAAGATTCCGCAGCTGATCAACAACAAATTTTCTGTTATCCGCATCTCCGCCGAGCTTTAAACCCTCCGCGCCTGGGACCAAAAGCGAACCAAATTGCTTTTCGTTTTCCTTGTCGAGATAGCTTGCGCTGAATCCTTCCCTTACCTGCGCCTCGTTTTTTTGATCTTCAATACCAGAATGTAATTCTTTCCCGGCCCCTACCGCGCCTCGCCCGAATTTTGACACGACATCGCCAATCGCCGCCGTGGGATCGGTGATATTCAATTGCATTGCCGCTTGAATCGGAACAGTTGCATCCACCAGCGCTTTTTTCATCACATCAGATCCGGGAATAAAAGAACCCCAACCGTCCAGGAACTTTTGCGCTGCCATATCAATTTCGAGAAGCATTTGCAACATCTGATGGAAAAAGGTGTTGATAGCTGGCGCTCCTTGTTTAATCGCATCACCCATTTCCGTAATCATCGAACCGAAAGTAATGAAAATTGCGTCAGAGAAAGTTTCCGCCCAACCCAAAATTTTGCTCTGATTATGTTCAACAAACTCTTGAACCTTATCGGCAACCTCGACAAGGACGTGGACGAGAGGTACCCCTACGCCAGCAAAAGCAGCTTTCATAGAGTTGGAGAGCTGCTCCATCGCGTCTTTAAGCATTCGCGTTTTCTCAAGAGCAGGGTTGAGCGGTTGATCCAGGTTGCCCTCTGCGTTTTTCATTCTCTCAAGGTCTTCGACGCTGCGCATCGCCCCTTCGGTTATCGACTTCCATACCGCGCCCGCGGCCTTTCCTTTAATTCCGAGTTGAGTTAAAAAGTCAATACCACCTGTACGGTTTCCCGCCTCGTAAAATTGATTAACTGTTTTTATAAGGTACTTCCAGCCCTCTGCGGTGTCATTGAAGCCCATCTGTCCCAAATGTTCGGTGACATTACCTAACGAAAGGCTGAGTCTTTCGCCAGCCGGCTTACCGAGTTCTTGATCAAACTTTCCCATCAGGTACATGCTCTGCTCAAGGTTGTAACCTAAAGCCTCGAAAGTAGGTCCACTCTTGTCGACCTGAGCAAGCATCTCATTAATGCCGGTCCCAGTAATTCTCGAAATATTAATCATGTGCAGCAGAGTGCGGGCGGCGTCTTCCGGCTTGGTTTTAAAGTCGTTGAAAGCCCCAGTCAGCAGATCAACATTGGTCTTTGTATTCAAAATCTCATTACCCTGAGCGAGGGTGAGGGTAAGATCTTTCAACTGCGGCAATGAAAGCTTTCCCATACCCACGAACCGTTGGTGCAACTCGCCGATAGTTTCGTAAACATCTTTGAAATGCACCAAATCGCCAGAAGATGAGATCTCTTTAACAATATTGAGATAACTTTCGAGATTGTTTTCGTCAAAAGTTTGACCCGCTATACTTCGAGCAGCTTCCTGCCACTCGTCTCCAATTCCGATCATCTCTTGGGCGAACGCCCCACCTAAACTCTTAAACTCGTCAAAAATCGGCAACACGGAATTCAAAACCATTTCGGGAATCGCAACCATGCTTTTAACCATGCCGCCGATAAGCGGTATCCAACCGACCGTGATATCCACGGCGGCATTCGCAAAGTTTTGCGGCGCTGTAATGAACCCCTCAAACGCGCTCTGAACAACACCCAGACCCGCAGTAATGTCCGGAACCTTACCTTCAATGGCCTTAGAGAACGAGTCCATCAAAAAGTCGCCAGCTTGTTTCCCAACTTTCCAAATGTCTTGGAATTCTTGTTGCGCCAACTCGGCAACACGTTTAACGTCGTGAGCGACCAAATCAGCGCCAGCCAAAATCGCCGCGGCCATGCCGCCGACCATAGCTGTTCCCCGCGCCGCACCCATCTCGGCCATCTTGACATCAGCTGCCGCTTGAACCGATTCCGGCGAAAGCTTCTTCGCATCGCCACCAACTTTTTGCAATTCCTTTTCAAGGGCCGACGCGAATGCCTGCCCCGCGTTAGTTCCCTGACTCCGTAACACTGGGGCGAACTTAGCCAGCGGGCCACCCATGTGCTGCAACATGTTGGCGAACACGTTGTTCGCCGACGAACCGGTTTGGAAACCACCCAAAGCCTCATCGCGGAGTTTTTGAATCTCCTCTTTCCACGACGGCCCAAACTTTTTAGCCCAACCACGCTCATTAGCCAAAAACTGCTGATTTTGAGCAAACGACTTCTTAAGAGCATCCGCCTCAGCAGATAGAGAAGACGGCGCTCCAAGGCCCCGAGAACTCCTCATCAAATCCGTTAATCTGCGCTGCTCAGCACTAAGTTGCGAGTAAGTTGAGACCTGCTGTTTCAGAACCTTTTCCTGTTCTTGGTACTCGCGCAGCAACTCCTGGGCTTTTGAAATGGCCTGGGCGCTGCCAAACCCCGAACTCGCATTTTGAAGTTCCGAGATCCTCCGCTGCACCTGAAGGAGAGCGCTTTCCGCATTACTTGAAGCACCGGCGGGACTAAGATTAATTTGATTCAGCTTGCGCGCCTCGATTTGCGCGTTTCGGAATTCTTCAACCGCCGACCTGGCCGGCCCAATCCAGTCCGACCCTGTCCCGCCCAGAGCTTTCTGCCAGCCTTGAGGGCTGTTGATCTCGTCCATGATTTTTCGCTGGCGTTCGTTGAGCAGCAAATATGTCGAGGCTTGTTGTTCTAAGGCTTTGAGTTGCTCTAAATATTTTTGTTTGACCTGCTCTGCGTAAATCGCGGTCAATTTCTCTTCATGATCTTTGTTCCACTTTTTACCGTCAGCTAGTGGATATTCGCGCTCCGCGTTAGTCTTCTTTCCCTTCTCGATATTGACCAGCTTTTTGGTTTCTTCACGAATTTTCGCCTCAACCTCGGCCCGCATACGCGCCATACGGGCTATATAGCTCTCTTCGGGTTCTTCAGGTTCTTCAGGCAATCCCCCTGTTCCCGTGGGCGGTGGAGGCGGCGGCAGCAACGGCGGAACTCCGGAATTCGGAAATTCCGACTCCGCGAGAAGACTTCGTAATTCTGGCGCGAGCGGACCCGCACCGAAATTCACGAAAGGCGGCGCATGAGGTGGCCTCGGCCAGTTAGGACTGAGGTCGGAGGTAAGCAAAGATTCAAGTCCCGCCCCGCGTTGAACTGTTGAAGCTAAAACCTCGGGACCATAGTTACCGGAATAAGGTTCAAATTTTGGTTTTCCTTCCGGATCGTAAAGTCCGGCCAATTTTTGTTGCAATTCCGGCGGCAAATCAGCTAAAGGAGGAAGCGGAAGGGGGCGCTTATCTTCAGCACCCGCCGATTCATAAACTTCTCGCAAATAGTTTTTACGGAAGGCGGAAGATGCTGCAGAAGCACCCGGGCCGCGCAACTCAGCCTGCGCTAAATAACCGCCAGGGAGTCCGGTACTTAAGGCCAGCCGGTACATCTCCGACAGCTCTAATGGATCAATCTGCTGCAAGGTCCTGTTCGGAATCGCAATGCTTCCGCCAAGCAGCGGGGCAATATCTCCTTCCATAACCGTAGAAGGATCTGAACTCGAGCGCGGAAAGGCTTGGGCTGCGGCTAGCCTAGCTTCAAGTGCCTGTTGACGCTCCTTGTCGATAGGCGCGACGGTGGGAAATTCCTTTTTGGTTTCAGTAGCTTTTCTGATGTACTCAGAGATAAGGGTGTTACCCGCTAGCTCTAATCCTAGTCCCTGACCAAAACCGCCTACCGAAATCGGCGCGAGCTGCGAAATTAATTTCAGCCGGGATTCTTGGTTGGCCTTGTCGGCAATCTGACGCGCGAACTGCGCGTTCGCCTCGACGCGTTTCGTTTCAAGTTCCTTGAGATATGTTTCCTGGGTCGGCAGCGGATATTCCGCAAGCGCTACGCCACCGGGAGCGGGAGCGTATTGACCCGAACCAATTCCCGTCGAAGATCTCGGCACAAAAGGAGAAGAAGGAAATCGAACACCGTAGACGCTGTCGGCCAGCGCCTGTTCGGACTGGGCCAACAATTTATCTTCAAGGTCGCGTTGTACAACTGCGATTTTCTCTTCAATTTGATTTATTTGACTTTGCGTCTCGGCCTTCGTGTGATCCTTACGTTGGCGCGACAACACTCCTTCTAATTCGGTTTTCCGGTCCTGAAGACCCGCCAAATCGCCGTTCAGTCGGTTAACTTCTGCCGCGATTTCGGACTCAGCGATTCTCTCGTCCCTCAGCCCACGCAAAAGCGCGGAGATAGCCGGCGCGTTTTTTAAATCAATAATTTGCTTTCTCAGTTTCGTTATTTTCTCTCGCTGCTGATCACGCCACTCGGGAGTCGCGGTCGAGATCCTTTCCTCCATCTTGGCGAGTTGGCTTTCACGCCATTCCGGAGTCGCGCGCGAAAGGCTTCGTTCCATATTAGTAAGTACATAATTTGCTGTTTCCTGTGCTTTTCCGTAGCGAACATTCCGCTCGTGAAGTGGAGTCCAATCAACAGGAGCAATAATTGACGCGCGTGCAGCATCAAGGTCCGCTATAGCTGTTTCCGTCGCATCTAACTTGTTTTGAATTTCGGCTCGCGTGCGATCGCTACGGCGACGATCAGCAACTTGCCTCTTAAGTGTTTCCTGCTTTTCGCGAAGCTCTAGTACTTGTGTGTCGATTTCTGCGATTTGAGATGCCCGACGGGCATTATCTTGGCGCTCCTCATTAACCTGCTGATCTAACTTTTTATGAAGCTTCGATTCATCAAGTTCAGATGCCGCGATAGCCCCTTTAATTTCTTCGATTTGAGATTTCAGCAAATCGATCGCAGTAACACTCTCTACCGGAATGTTCGGATTAGTTGGCGAACCGCGCATAGAATCCGCGCGTTGGCCGCGTCGCGAAAATGAAGCTGAATCAACGGCCTCCATAGTTTGATAACTCGATGGAAGACCTCGAGGAGAGCCGGGAACGGGGCTCTTTTCTCGCATTTGAGTTTGCGTAGAAGCGAAAGCGGTAGCCGAATATCCCTCGATCAAAGACTGAAGCTGCTCGTCACCTAATAGATAGTTTCCCGCCTCATCTTTTCGAGTAGCGAGTTCAGTCATTGCTTGTCGTATCCGCGGAGAAAGATTTTGAAGAGCCTTGCGGCTTTGCTGGTCTAGCAGCGCTTGAGCGCGCAACGTAATATCTCCACCTGGTGCATGAGAAACGTCAATAGCTTCTGCAAGCTGGGCCGACGCGGCCTGCCGCATAGTGTCCCACGGCATCGGAACTTCAATGCCCGGTGTCGGTAACTCACTAGATTTAGGAATTGAATTTTTGTAAACAGCCCGCATGGCTTTATAGCCGCCGGTGTCGTATGCCTTTTTAAGCTCGGCAATGTTTGCCCTGTGTTCGCCTAAGAAGCCGATCATTTCTTCAGAAACTGACGCCGGTAGCGCACCGGGCGATCTTCCTCTAGCTAAATCTAGCTCAGATATTCTTTTCGCAATCATTTGCCGAGCGAGAGTATCGCTTAGGGTCTCGCCGTCCGCCGTGGCGATCAGCCGTGAGCGAAGCGTTTTGTTGGCCTTCTGGAGATCTTTTACCTTATCGCGGTTAGATTTTATCGATTCAGCCTTCTTCAAACGACCCTGGCTGTATGTCTTTTCTAATCTGGCTTCTTCAGCCGCGTTTTTCTCGATCTCAGAGTTAAGCGCTTCTTGTTCGGCGATCTGTGCATCAAGTTCAGCTTTAGCATTCTTCGCCCAGTCACCTTCCCCGAAACCCATTTTCTTGTAACCCGCAAAAGTCGCATCAACGGTGCGTTCGAAATAGGTTTGGTATTCTTCTGCGGTAGCTGGTCGTGTTGGTGTCAGAACAATACGGTTTTCCAGAACCGGTTTGATAGCACTTTCGCGCAACTTCTTCTTGTACGCATCGGATGCAAAATAACTATTACTTATTCTTTTTATATCACTCTCGGCTTTGTCGATCTCCGCGTTAAGGGAATCGATAACACCCTGGTCTTCGGCGACGCCCTTGGGCGTTTTCCGACGGGATTGCTTCTTGGTCCTTTCGGTAACTTGATCGCGCAGCTCCGCAAGCTTCGTCGTAAGTGCGGCTATCTTAGCTTTTTCCTCGGAATCATCTAAATCCGCGAAACGGAGTTTATTCTCGGCGTCCGCTTTTCGATTAGAGTTTTTCAGCAGAGTTACGGCATCTTCAAGCTCTTTATCGACGGCGCTGGGATTTAATCGTTCGCGTCGAACGACATCACGAATTATCGCAGATCGGAAAGTGTCTTCATCAAATCGCGGGATTGCCCCCTTGTCCCATGCCGCCTTAGGAACCTCTGAGGCGGAACGCAAAACCGTAGTTTCTATTGTTCCGGAAGCCGAGGGGGTTTTTTCGTAAAAGTTACGGTATCTTCTATCCTCCGGGTTTTTTCCACGCTCTTCTGTGACTAAATTTTCAATTTCTTCGGAGAATTTTTCATAAGTTGCCAGGCGCTCTGCATACTCGCCGCGAAGTTTCTTCTCATAAATATTACGAAGACGCTCTTCGTAATCCGAGTTCCACGATTGCGGCTGGCCACTGACCAGTGGATGTTCACGATCGACCGGTCGCTTGCGGTGCTGTTTTTCAACAAGATCACTAATATCTTTTTCAATTGGAAAAGTTATTTCGTTACCAGCAGGAGATACTGCTTTTATTTGACGTGAAAGCTTTGAGGTCGCCGGAATTTCGGTGAATTCGATACCTTCGGTCGAAACAGGCTTGAGGGAATCCTCGTACTTCTTATATTCTTGATCGACTCGCCTCTGAAGATCCCGTTCCCGCATCTTGTCATCGGTTATCTGAGCCTTTTTCCTGTCTCTTTCATCAAGTAATTTAAGTGTCTCGATTTGACGGACACGGTCTTCATATCTTTTGCCGGCGGTGACTGGACCTTTTTCCGATGAAATCGGGTATGGACGATCCGAATCGGCCATGCCTTTAATTTGTTCAAGCTTTTTTTCGACTTGAGCATCGATAGATGCATCGGGAGATTCTTGATATTCTTTATATCGATTTTGATTTTTCGTGGCACTATCATTCAGTGTGGTCAAAAATCTATCGATCGTATCTTGCGGAACCCCGAATAGCGCGGCTAAATCGTTTTTGAACTCGCCCTTCGTCCTTGGGGCTTTGCGGTTATCTCCGACATCGCGGAAACTGTTAACTAATCCTTGAGTTCGCTGAAGTCCGCTGGCCGACTGAAAATTGACTGGGTTATCACCGAAAACGGCTGCATGCCATTCGGCGGCGACCTCTTCTGGTGCCCTGTCTCCGATTACTCCGCGACCAACTAAATCGCTGGTGATTCTTCCTTTGGCCCAGTCCTGCTCCCACTCGAGGCGTTTTTCCGCATTTTCTTCCTCGAATCGTTTACGTGCCGCGTCTAAGCTTGCCTGCTGAGCGCGAACCGTGGACGCGGATGGATTTTCGTAAGTAGTTCCACGCAGGCCCTTTCGCTCATCGCGCATGTTTATCTGCGCGCGACGCTCCGCTTCCCATCCTAGTCCGCGCCGCGCTTCGGGTCGAACCCGTCCTGGTTTCGACTCGACGATGCGTTTATAAACTTCACCATTCGGACGGCGCTCATCAATGAAACCGACTTGATTTTCTCCGGTCAGGACTCCCTCTGGCGGAAGCGGGCCGTAAGCTTCAAGTTGCTCTGCCGTGATAAGTTCAGCGTCAAGCAAAGCCTTGAGGCGCTCGCGTTTCTCTACGGCTAAGTAGTATTCGCTGGCGGCGGAATCTTTAGTAGCCGCCGTCATTTCCCTTCCCGCGTTGCCGCGCTCAATTATTTTCCGGGCGTCGTTCTTCTCCTTTTGAATACCTTTCGCAGTTTGTTTTTCAATCTTTGCTAAATCATCAGCAAGGACGGTTGGGAGGTCCGCCAAACGAGCCCGCAAAGCCTCAAGTCTAGATCGTTTTTTATCTAACTCTTTCGCTTTATTTTCACGGTTCTTTCCACGACTAACTTTGTATTCTTTTTCAAGATTCGAAATATTTTCTTCTATTTGTTTAATAGAATTTTTTGTTTGAATAGCATCTAAATAATCTTCGACCTGTACAGCGCGTTCTAATTTAGCGGCATAATCTCGAGCCAGATCCGGACTAGAAACAATATTCCCACCGCGCGCTGAACCCGCCCACTCATAAAAAGCCTCTGCACTTGTCGCCTCTGGCCCGAAAAGCGATTCGGGTCCTTTGCTTTCGGCCGCATACCGAGCAGAAACCCTTTTTATCGCATCCGAAAACATTCCGTAAAGTTTTTGTTCCTGCTGAAAAGGTTGAAAAACTCTCTGCTTCTTCATCTCCGGAATAAGAACTTCCGGTGGAATTGAACTAGCGAAAGCTGAAGCAATTAGCTGCTGCGGCACCGCACCTTTAGCGATAAACTGACGCTGCTGAGCAATAACATTATTGAGACGCTGAGGCTCTAGTTCACGTAGCCTATCTAACAGCGGGCCTTGTTCATTAAATGCTTCTTGGTAGTCTCCGTATTGAGCACGCGCTTCTCTGTATGCTCGATATTCTTCGTCGCTCTCGCCTTTTCGTTTTCTACGATCTGGCTGATCCATTCCCTTAACAAAATTTGGAACACCTCGATTGAGAATTTCCTGAAAGGTTTTGAGCCTGTCTCTAACATTCGCATATTCATCTACGCGAATGTAACCGCTTTCACGGGTAGGGACAATTTCATAAGGATTAGTAGGCGGTTCATTGGAATCAGCTTCTTTATAAATTCCTTTTCCGACCCTGGACCCCGCATCAGTGCTTTTACTTGTAATTGACCCCTGACTAGGTGCGGGAGTTTCTTCTGTTCCCAGAGGGTTGCTTAATTGCCGAGTCGCTGTGTCGAATGCTTTTGCATCAAGATCACGAATCCGACCATGCTTGGCCATCAAATCCGAGCCGGATCGAGTATGTTTTTTGGTGAATTCCTCCGTGAGATACGTTTCTGCGAAACGGTTTAAAAGCCGCGCTTCCAAATCGGAAGCCAATGAGATTGCGTTATCGTATCGATCGCGTTCGGCCAACGCGGCTTCGTGCGTCTCAATCTTTTTGACGATTTCGGCTATCTCGGCCTGCGTTCTCTGCTTTTTCGGTGGCGCACCACCGCGTCCTGGTCTACTTTCGGCAAGAAGTTTGTTTAGCTTCGCTATCTCTGCATCTACCGCCGCTCGATCAACCGCTGCGCCATTCAGGCCGAGTGGCGCAATAACTGCTTCCGGATCGGACAACAGCCGATTAATGAGTTCAGGATCGTTTTGGACAGCTGTCCTACTAACAAAACTATCGGCGGCTCGCGGAAGTTTTCGTTCCTCTCCCTCGACACTATTGGCCTCTGACAGAATACTGACGATTTCTTCCTGCATTATTCGACGCTGTGAGGCGGAGAATGCGTTCTGCTTACGGTTGATTTTATTGTCTGTAGAGGTTGGCTTTACGGTCGTCTTGAGCTTATTTAAGCTTTCTTTCGCACTAGCTACTGACGCGTCATGAAGGGCGTAGCTCTCGTAGGTTCCCCTCTCTGACAGCTCCGCATAATGTTCGCTGATACTTTCTTCAACGGCTTCGCGAAGGTCTTCTTGGTACTGCCGTAAAAGCTGAGCTTTTTCTCGCTCGAAACGTGCGGCGTGAGCGGCACCCTCGTTGACATAGCTTCGCGGACCGGTGCCAGACTCTCCCCTCAGGTAGGTCGGCCCGAGTGCCTGAAGTATCGGAACGTTCTTAGAGAAAATCTCGGCCGATTTGGAAGTTTCAAAAATGTTCTGTCGAACAGTGGCGAGGCTAGCGGCGATCCTGGCTGCCGCGTTTTCCGTACCCTGTGCCAGGTTATCGCCAATTTTTTCACCGGTTTTGCTGGCTTCTACGGCCTGCTTTTCGCCAGCTGTTTGCCGCTCAGCGGCCTGCCGCTGCTCGGCAACCAGCCGCTGAGCAGCAGCGCGCTCCTTGGCCTCAGCGGCGACCTGCGCGATCCGTTCGGCCCCACTCGCAGCGGACTTCTCGGCGTCCTTGATATTTTGTTCTACGACAGGTGGTAAAGCAGTTGAGGCAGCGTCGGTAAGTGCTTGCGAAAAGTTTTCGCCGACTTTTTTACCGCCGCTTACTGCCGCTTCCTCCGTGCCATACATCGCGCGATGAAGCCGCGTCACCATCGAATCCGAAAGCGCATTGCTACCAGCAATTGCCCTCGCGGCTTCTTCAGCCGCCTTTGTTCCCGCATCGTGAGCAGCGGGAACAACTTGACTTCCGGCTAACGCAACTTGCTCAACAAGACCGTCGGCAATATCCGTCCTTTGCGAAACTCCTTGACCAGCACTTTGAGAAATATGCTGCCCAGTTGCATGGGCCGTATCCTCGGCCGCTACCGCCGCTTCCCTGGTCTTTCCTTGAATAGCCGACGGAATACTATTGCTGTCCTTGATGCCATCACCAGCGGCGTCTGCAATAACCGTACCTGCTGTTTTTCCAACCACAGGAAGACCCTGGGAAGCGGCTTCTGCGGCGGCGGCGAGGGTTTCGCTAATTTGTTTTTTAAGTTTAGTGATATCTTTTTTCGTGATAACGTCTGAGACGTTGAAGGAAATAACCGAACCGAGTTTTTCAACGGTTTCCTTAAGTTCTTCCGCACCTGCCACTGCAACGTCAGCAATAGCGTCCTGAATTTCTTTACCCTTTTTGGCGACGAGCTTTTTTCCGTCTTCGCCGGCTTTTTCGATCTCGGCTTGAGTAGCCTCTGCTAGGTGCGTTGAAAGTCCTGCAGCAGAAGCTTGAACAGTGATGTATTGGTTGGCATCGACACTGGCTACGCCAACTTCGCCTTCAGCTCCGGGGTTTTCCGCAGTAGGCCCAGGCATTACAGCGTCCTCACGCGAGTATTTTTAGGTTTAATGCCCTGCTCAGCCATCCTGGCCGCAGCCGCGTAACGTTCTTTATCCCGCTCCGCGGCTTCTTCCCACGTCATCTCCGATGACTTACCGCCGAACATCTTCCGCGGGTCACCGAGATCCTCCTCCTCGACACCCGGACGCTCATACGGGCTAGACAAATTAGCTAAACCGGCATTATCTTCCTGCATGTTGGCAAGCAAATGATCAGTGCGGGTCCAGCCGCCATCCATGAAGAACCTAATGCTGGAATCTGGGGGGGCAGCCTGAACAATGGCTACCATTTCGGCGACGCTCAACGTTGTGAACATGTCTTCGGTTTTGTACCCCAAAGACAGAACATCACGCACTAGAGGGAACCAGTGCTGGCCGACCACTCGCGCCAGCATTACGATTCCCCCGGCGGACTCACCTCCGGAGCCGGGGTCAGGTTCAGCCCACCGAACCACTGGCGTAGCAGTTCCCCCTGCTCCTCATCCGGAAGCAGGAAAAGTCGCCTACCGATCGAGGTCGGAATCTCGCATAAATCCATCCACGCGAATGCCTGATGCATCTCGTCCACGTTTCGGTTCTCATAGAAGAACAATGCAGTGGGCCGACACGTGGAAATGTGCGGAAAGATGATCGGCTCGGAGCCGTCTTTGGGATGGTAGTAGTAAAGCTTCTTGGTGCCGTAAATCGGATGCGTTTTCGGCAATTGGATTTCGGCCGGCGCTTCATTGACATCGACACTGCGCGGAGCGGCAGTCTCGCTAGTTTTCCTAGTCGCTTTACGGGCTGTAGTGCGCTTCGCTGGTGCTTTAGCCGTAGTCGCCACTGTCATTGAAGCTCCTTATAGTTTTATTGTTTATCGGACACGACAGGGTAGGCGACTGTCGTAGTCGCCTACCCCCCGCAGTTTGTGGATTACGCCGTAACCCCGTCGTTCCAGTACTCGTACGCGTGGTTGTTGTCGCCGTCCGGGAACGGGCGCACGGTCAGCTCGTACATCGCCAGTTCCTTGTTAACCCACTTGACCGGCCCGACGCTCACGGGACGACCCTGCGGAACAACGAACCGCATCGACATCTTCTCGTAGTAGGCGTCGATGACCCAGATGCCGGTGTTCAGCTGCGCGGCGTTGATGACCGACTTGATCTCGGTGCCGTTCGTGCTGGTCGCCGGGGTGACGGTCACGTTGGCCGCAGCGTGGGCAGCGGACTGAACGTCGGCGTTCATGAGCTGCAGCAGCTTGAACTTCAGCATGATGGAGAAGCTGTCCTGCAGCACGGCGACCAGGTTGCCGCCCCAGTCGAACACATCCGTGGTCTTGCGCTCTTCGGTCTTGTCGATACCGTCAGCGCTGGTGCGCCCGAGGGTCACGAAAGCCGCGTCGAGGGGGCTGGTTGCGTCGTTCGGCAGCGGCGTGCCGAGGGGCGCATACAGAACGCCGCCCGTTACCTTTGGTGACGGTGCAGCGATCTCCGCGATTGAATCTGTGATGGTAAGGTTGGTCATCAGGTTTCCTCCCGTTAATCGATGACTGTCATGAAATAGACTGGCATGAATTTAACTGGTATGAGTGGATGTTTATCGGCGTGGCGCAAAAAGAATACGATAATTGTTCACCAAGATAGTATCGTGAGGTCAGATCCACTAACGAAACAAAAATGTTGCGTAGCGGGCTGCACTAAAAATATGTTCAGAAGCAGGAAAAGACGTCAACCGCTATGCCGAAAACATTACGAAAGAGTACGGCGATACGGCGGAACCGGACCGGTTAATAACATAGGACGAACCGCGCCACTCGAAGACAGATTCATCAACAATGTACTAGTCGGTGGCCCCGTGTATAAGCCCATTATCGGTAACTGCTTTCAGTGGACCGGATACGTTCACCAATCAGGATTCGGTGCCATAGGATTTCAAAAGAAACTCATCTACGTTCACCGGTACGCCTGGGAACGCGCTCACGGATCACCCCCCGCAGGAACCCGCATACGGCATATATGCGGAAACAAACTATGCGTCCGCGTCGATCACCTCACTGCAACGAATCAGGCGACTCATTAATCGGGTCAAGCATCCCCTTCACCCGCCAAGACACCATCGCCTTAAATCTGGTCAAGTTGACTAGCGGATCGGACTGCTTCATGGCCAGGGAGGTTATTCGTGAATACTGCACAAACCAAGGCCGCTGAAGGCTTGGGTGAACAATATAACGGCCCTGCGCGTTACCCATATGCGCAACAGCGCGCATCATGTTGATCTCCGCCTGCGATTCCTGATTATTCGGGGCGTAAGAGTGCAAAATAATACCCACATCGAAAAGTAGTTCGTTTCGGCGCAACGAGCCGCCGGCCGCCTCAATGCGAATAAAACCCGAGATCGTGTCCTCGGTTCTTTCGGGCTGTGGAAGCCGGGTCGCGACTGGAACAGGAGCGATCCGGGGCGTCAGATACGCCACAGTCAACGCCTGCACCGGGGGCGGGTAAATCGTTGCAAAGATAGGCTCACCGTCCGGATTTCCTGGCATGTCATACGGCGGAGGACCGTACGGGGGATTCTCATTAGCCCAGTTAGGTGTGGTCATTAGTCCTCGTAAGGGGGAAATTGCGCTCCAGATGGAGCTGGCGTCGACGGCGGCATGGGGTCGTTAAACGGTTCGTAGTTCATGGCCTTGTGCAAAGTATCGAAATCTTTTGCGTCTAACTTTGCGGCAGCGTTCGCCGGCCTAACAAAAGCTCGGAATCGCGTGTATGAATTCAATTTTTCTTCGTCTTCTTCAAAAGTCACCTTATAGACCGCGCCCGGAATTGAGGAATGAGCATTAGCGAAATCGCAAATCTCTTGCGCCCGCGCCTTAACGGCTTCGACTACGGGTGGCGCATGCAGGATTTTTCTCCACGAATCTCTTGTGACCCACAAGTATCCGTTTTTCAGCCTGATCTGTTCTGGTGTGACATCTTCACCCTGGTCGTCCATGCTAGGTGACCCTCCTCAAGCGAACCATGCCGCCTAAAGCTTTCGTGAAAACAGGCCACGGCGACTCGCGGCCATCATAGGAAACACCGTCCACGAAGAACGCCATCCCTGTTCCTGGCACATAGTTACCGTCGTCATCGACTTCCGGGAACAACAACACCTGGTCCAACGGTGCATACGTGGCCGGGTCTGCCACGGCGATATGAAGATCAGTTTCGACGCGCTTCACGAACTCGGGGCTGTAGATGTTTCTTGATGATCCCCGCAGTCGGCCGATCTGCGAAATGGACTGCGCCATCCGAATCACTGGCGGCAACTCGACGATCACATCGTTGCCGGTGTCGGGATCTATCTGGTCGCTCACGTACCGTTGAATGTGGGCGATCACGTAGGGGCTGGGAATCAGCGACAACGATGCCTGCGGTGGACCACCAGGACTCGGCAGCGCCGCCATCACGCCACCATCCCAATACGATAATTAGCCAACCTGTTCATCTGCTCGCAGTTCAACGACAAACCAAAATTCTGGGAAGTCTGAACACGATAACCACCCGGCGATTCCATCAACTTCACGTTCCCGGTACGAACCGCCATCGCCTGCTCCGCCAACTCGAACGCCACGGCCTTCACCTCATCCGGCAACGTCTCATAACCGTGCCAAAAGGTGCAGGTCGCCAGCCCGGTATCCCACACGGGCAGATAGTAGGGGTCGTTGCCGTAGTAGTAGCCCGAGTAGTACCAGCCCTGGTAGTAGGCGTAGCCTTTACGTTGAATCCAGCCGGCCTCATGCCACACATAGTCTTTAGGGTCGATCCACTGGGCGTCAGGGTATTCGAGGTTACCGTCATCGCCCACAATGAGACTGTCCACCTGGGTGACATACCTGGACGGCAACACAATGATTCCCCGCGAACCACACAGGATATTCTTCTCCACCGTTTTAATGTTCGGGAAGATATGCCAACCGCAATACCTACGGATCACGTCACCCGCAGCCTTCATGAACCAGTCGGGGCTGTCGGATTGGTAGCTGGCCCAGTCGGGGTCGCTAGGCGAAACCAACTGCTCTAAAACGGGGCCGTGCGCGGCCTGCGCCGCCGTCAAGGCATGGTCGATGTCGGCGTTGGCTTGCTCTTGAGCGGTCCACTGCGGATTAGTCATACGTCACCTCACCATCTATCGTCCCAATCTGGGGCGATAAATCGTGGGAGGCTACGCCGTGTCGTACAGGACTGGCGGACTACACCTTTTTACGCGGAGCGCCACGCTTCGGGCGGGGCGACGCGTCGCTGTCCTCTACGGAACCAGTTCCACAACCAGCGGCACCCTCAGCGATAGTCTCTTGGCTGATCGCCTCACTGGCCGACTCCGACTCGACGACAGGCTCAGGCTCGACGGCAGGCTCTACCGCGACTCTGTGCTTAGGAGCGCCCTGAGCCGCGTATGTTCCGCTGGGCTGCGGCTCGCCCTCATCCAAATCCACTTCGGCCACATGCTCGCCGGCCTCAGTAATAAGCTCCACATCCTCATTCTTGACAGTGCCATCCTCGGGCGGCAACTCATCAAAAAGGGCCTGCAAATGCTTCGGAACGGGAATGCCCTGCTCAACATGCAGCGCGACCCGCTCCCGAATCGCTTTCGCTCGAGCAGCGCGCGGATCACGAACGTACATATCGCCCTCCGGAGCTGCCGCAAGACGACCGTCCTGGCCCTGAACTGCCGTAACTAGACCCGTACGGGGTTCCGCTGTCTGATTAACCGGTTTTCTTCCTGCCATCGCACTAGCATATGCACACAAAAGAAGAAAAGCCAGCAGCCGCGCTAAAAAATTCCGCGCTTCAACCTACGACGCTCACGCTCCGAAAGGCCACCCCAAATACCGAACCGCTCATCATTAGCAAGCGCATACTCCAAACAGTCGACCCGCACCGCGCAACCCTGACAGATCTTCTTCGCATCCCGCGTCGACCCCCCCTTCTCAGGGAAAAAAGCCTCAGGATCAGTCTCCGCACATAACGCCTGCTCATGCCACTTCTCATACGTGACCGGAAGCTGCGGATCAAAATCATCATCGCTAACTAAACGCAAATGTCTCATCGACGAGGGAAGCCTTTCGGATACAAAAAAGGCTGCCACAAAGGCAGCCTCATTCGCGGGTTCAGGGAACAACTTTCACGCCGCTATTGTAACCCGAAGCACACCCCTTGACTAGCCCCTAGTTCCGTACACCTTCTTCATCATCACCTTGAAACTCGCGATTGCCTCATCCCAATCAATCACAGTAGGAGGACGAACATCCTTCTTCTCCGCTTTAACTTCTTTCTCCGCCACGATCAACCTCTTCCCTTACGCATGTACATAGACTTCCGCAACGCCTTCAACGTGTCCAAGTCGCTGCGACACATGCGGCTGTGCTGGCGGCGCTTAGGCCGCGGATAGGGATTCCCGTCCGCGTCCGTGTCGTGATTTGGGCGCGGATCAGGCTTCTTGCGCCCATACTTATTACCTGTCTCGTGAACTTTCGCGCTCTCAAACGGCAACTCCACCGTAGAAGCCTTCACGTTACGCCCCTCGTCATGCGCGATAGCGGCACGCACCATCGACAAAGGCACCGCAGCGCCCTCCCACGTCAACGTGAAACGCTCACCGCTGTCCACATCAACCAAACCGAACGTCAAATACGGCTTACCGCGCTTATTCTTCCCGAACTGCGCCCGAGCTTTCGGATTAGGCACAAACGTCTTACCGTTATCGAACTCGATACCGTTCTCGATCGCCTTGTTCACGTCAGTGGCAATACGGCACGCGAACCGCACCTCCTGCGCCACATCAACCCCGTCACCGAACGCATCATGAATCAACCTGCGTTGCGCGCGGGTCACGATCTGCTGCGCCTCAATATCCACATCCAAAACACCCTCGAACATGCCGTTGATGTTCACAAAAAACCTTTCTACCAGGTGGAACTTTATCTATCCGGACGGCTAAGGCGTCTGGCCTCGGCCTGCATGACACAATAATAGCAGCGCACTGGCTTAAACGCCAGGTCGGGGTTATCGCTGCCTATGCGAGGGGCAATAGTGACCCCGCGAGCTGATCGCCCAACCATCAACGCGAGCGTGAGTCGTGACCGCGACGACGGTGGCGTCGTCATCGTGGTATTCAAAGGTGTCGCCGCAGGTATCGCACCTGATCCCTAGTGTTTTATAAAACATGACACTATTTGTATCATAGTTGACATCATCGGTCAAGCCCCGAGTCCGTCACTCCTGCGCCCGCCGCAAAGCAGCATTCAACGTGTCAAAAATAGGATCTTCCCCCGACCCCACCCACCGCCGATTATCCTCAACCCCCACCGGCACCTCAGACAAATGCTCACACACCACACCCGTATCCACAAAAACCTTATGCCCCTGCTTCCGAACCTGCCGACAAAACCACAAATCGTGCCCGATCTTCTCCTCATTCAAAAACAACGACAAACTCGTATCCCAATCCTCCAACACATGACGAGCGATACTCGTACAACCAAAACCCACACCATCAACCTCATGCAACGAAGGAACCGACAACCACTCCTGAATAGTCTTCCCCCACACCGCATTGTAATTACCGTCCACACCCTCCACATACGCGATCGGATCATGCGGCGGCTTGTGCTTAAAATACGTCCCACACACCACAGCCTGCTCATCCGAATAATGAGCCATCCGCGTCAACGCATGCAACGGCAACAACATATCCTGCTCAACAAAAACCAAACGATCCCACGGGCGAATACTCAACGCGTGATCAATCAACTTCTCAAAAGCATCAATGATATACACATTATTAATCGAAATAGTGCCCTGAACATGCTTCTTATCCACATCCAGCCACCGCCGAAAAAACTCCGCCGAAACAAGCTTATACAGCGGAAACGCCACCAAAAGGCGACCCGGATGTACCCCGACCAAACCCGGAATCAACTCATCATCAAAAGCCATCCAGCTAGCATAACAAACAGAAACCCCCCCTCCGAAGAGGGGGGGTTCTGCCCGACTACTAGTAGGTCGTTAAGACCTATCAGAATGTAGGAGCCGTCAATCCGGAGATGGCCACCACGGACTGCGGGTACCGGGCCGCACTGAAGGCCAGGTAGTTGTAGATCTGCAGGAGGACCGTCAGGTTCTGGGCCTTGGTCTCCGGCAGGACGCGGGCACGGATGCCCGACTCCCACAGCACGATGTCCGAAGCGCGAAGAACGTAGATCACGTCCTCGTCGCCAGACGGGCTGAACGCGCCGTTGGTGATCGAGATGTTCGGGTCGGTCACAACCGGCAGACCGAACATCTGGCCAACGACCTGCTGCGAGGCGACATCCTCCAGCACGCCGGCCGCGTTCCACAGGCCGTTGGCCTGGGGAAGGAACAGCGGACGGTCGGCCGTGTCGAGCAGCGACTGGAACCAGCCCCACCGACGCGGGTGCATGACGATCACCTCGGGCGGCAGGAACCGCTGGGTGTGAACCAACTGAATCGCGTTAGCGATAGCCGAGTACACGCCCTGGATGGTCACGCTGCCCACAGCGACAGTCGAGATGCCGGGAGTGTAGTCCACACCAAGCACCTGACCGCCGGTGCCGGTACCGTCCAAGACCTGCTTGTCGGTAGCGGCGGCGTGAGCGGCCACCAAGTCCCGGAACACCACGTCATCGAACGCGATGGGCGACTGGTCGATCAGCTGGATGGCGACACCCTGCTGACCACTGATCGTCCGAACCGGCGCGTTGATGAAGGTGTCCGTCAGGTCCGTGTCCGACACAGTGGTGTTGTCCGCAGACTGCACACCGACCGTGGTACCGGACAGGATCTTCGGGATGTTGATGGAGTCAGTTCCACCAGGCAGAGGCTGACGCTGAACCAGGTTCGCGAACGCGCGACCCGGGCGAGCCAGCTCAATGTACTGGTTCATCAGCCAGGCGGGCGGAACGGCGTAGCCGCCCTCGCCGCCGGTACGGCTGATGTCACGGAACTCGGTGTACTCCGGGAGGGTGGCCACGTCCTGCGCGTGGCGCATCAGACGGTCGCGGCACTCCCCGGTGTCATCGACGTTCAGGGCGACCTTGATCATGTCCTGCATGTAGGACCGGCGCGGGTCACCCTTCTGGTAGATGGCCTGCTCGCGGATCTTGGTGATCGTGCCCTCGGCGCGACGGATGCGAGCGAGGCTGGAGTTGATCTGCCCCGAACGCTCGACCTCAGAGCGGATCTCCTCGATGCGCTCGTCGAGGCCCACGATCTCGGCCCCAAGGGTCTTCATGTCGTCCATGTACTTGCGGAACTCGGCGTCTTCCTCCGGCTGCAGTTGCTCGCGGCCTTGCTCGCGGGCCAGCAGAAGAACGGCCTCACCCTTTTGCTGGGCGCGGGCGCGCTCCTCGTGAACCTGCCCGCGGCGCTTGATCAGCGTGGCGAGAAAGTCCTCCATGCCACCGGCGGCGACGAGGCCGCGGTTCTCAAGAGAGTTGTCAGTCATCACAGTCCTTAATTAGATGGGTTTTTTGGCAATGCGAAATCTCGGTGCGTAAGCCCATGTCAGGCGACGACTGAACCATCCCGGATTGTGAACCGCCCCGCGCTTTGGCGGGGAAGGAGCCGCCGCCCCGCGCGTAGCGAGGAAGGCAACCGACTGGCCTGACAACGACGTTAAAACAAGTTTGCCAGTAAACAATAGAAGCGACACGCGGAAAAGAAGACTGTAATTAATAACGAACCAAATGGGACGATAAATAAATGACCACAGGACTTGAGGGATTGGCCTACCCGCAATGGCAGCCCCCCGGCAGATACGTCCAATGCACCAACGAATACCTCGACTACGAAATCGACTGGACCGGCTGGCTCAACACCGACTCCATCATCACTTCACAATGGACCGCCGACCAGGGCCTCATACTCAGCAACGAATCCTTCACCCCCCACACCGCCAGCATCTGGGTATCCGGCGGAAAAGCCGGCTACACCTACAAAGTGGTAAATACAATCACCACCGTAATCGGCCGAATCAGCGACAAAAAACTAATCTTCGAAATCAAAAGCCCCTAACCGAGATGATATTCTTCATCGCCACCTACCTCGCAACCCCATTCATTTTCTGCGCAATCATCGAAACAGCATCTCGAACAGCAGAAAAACGTGTCGCTCACCAAACACCGCAACCAAAAAAGTAATACTTATCCAAGCACACGGCCATAAAACATAGGAGTAGATACCCATGGCAGCACCCTGCTTCATCACCTGGTCGGGCAACGCGCCCACAACCGTCACCGCAACAACCGGCGGAACTGTCATGTCCGGTGTCGCCACCCAGACCGCATCCGGACAGCCGAAGACTATCCTTCAAATCGCCCCGCTGAAGAAGATTCGTGTTGTTGAATGGGGTTACCTTTTCGCCGCCGCGCCCACCTCGCCCGTCCAGGTCGAACTCCTCGACACCGGCACCGTCTTCGGAACCGTCACCGCCGGCACCGTCTACAACTACAACGACGTCACGGGGCCATCCACACAGGCAACTATCTCAACCGCAACCACCGGATACAACTGCACCGCAGAAGGCGCATCATCCTCAACCCGGCTGTTGGCTCAAACCTACGACCTCAGCACCTACTTCAAACAGCAATTTCCCTTGGGTCGCGAACCAGAAATGAACGCCGGATACTGCCTGCGTATTCGCGCCACCCCGTCCACGGGTGCCGCAACCACCATTATCGCGTATTGCATTTGGGAAGAGTGAACGATGGCCCGGTTCGGGCGGCGAATCCCGATCCAGCACCAATTCAACCCGAAGATAGCCCCGTTTGAGCCGGTCACGGTGGACGTGTTCGGCGCAAGCGGCTCTTCGGGCCTTCAGGTATACGGTACGAACAACAGTTTTTCTCAAACGATTTACGGCAATCGGTTATATCTGGCTGTCAACGTCTATACGCAGAACCCGTACTACCCCTATTCCGGTGGTCCTCTTTATTTGGGCGTTTCGGCCACAGTCGGCGGCAAATCCATGTCTGTGGCTAATTTTATCTACGATTATGTTTCTAACCCCCCTGGGCAAAGTTACAGTTCGGCATGGTTGTTCAGCATGAACAACCCACCGCAAGGCAATCAAACCTTTTCAATAGCGGCATCGTCCAACACCTATATGATAGTTAACTGGAATGCAATTTCATTTCGTAATGTCGGTTCTGTAGGTCCGGTACAAAGTTCAAATGGATCGTCCTCTATTGCTCAAAACGTGACGGGTTTGGCGAGCAATGGCTTAATTTTGACGGCGCTTTTTGGTTCGATCTCAGGGTTCAATGGGACCACATTGGTCAACGCCAGTTCAATCTTGTTAGGTACTTCAACGAGCGGAACCGTATCGGCAACGTCATCCGGTCTGGCTTGGGCAGCAATCTCGGTGCCCCTAAATCCGCTGCCTTTCCCTCCCGCACTGCCGGAACTCTACAATCAGGTGCCGGTGACCATGAGCCGGGGGTCGGCCTACTAATGCCCAGACTCGGTCGTACCCTGCCGGTGCAGTCCACCAAGACGTGGACCCCACTGGGTATCACGCCTCCCTTGTTCGATGCGCTGGGCGGCTACTATGCGCCCTTTAACGGAGGAAGCTCATCGACCATTTCTATTTCCACGACTAACACGGCTGGCTCGTACCTGATTGTTGACGTGGCATGTCCCCAGGTTTTGTCGCAGAGCGCCACCTACAACGGGATTCCGATGACCATGCTGGCATCAGTTGCGCTCTACAGCACCAACCCTTCCCCTCAATATGGCAATTACACGCGCTTCGGGCTGCCTAACATATCTGGTGGTACAAAAACAGTGCTGATCACGTTGAGTGCAAGCACTATTTTAATGGTGGCGGCGTGTGTGTCATACAATGGAGTTGCCTCGCAGTCAACGTCCTCCAGGGCAGCGGCGACAAATGGTCTTGGAGTGCAGTCCGTATCACTTAAGCCGAATTACTTTCCCTGCGTTGTCAATGGTTTTGGTGCCGCCATCGGTGCTTCACCGAATTATCTGTTAAATAATAATGGAGGTAATCAGCGGTTTAACAACGGCACAGGCAACGTCGCTTACTGGTTCGGCATGCTCAACATTGCTGATTCTGTTGCGCCGATATCTAATTTTACCGCTAGCATCAATACCTACTACGGCTACGGCAGTTCAATTGCGCCCATCTCGACCGTTCTTTATCCCAACAACGTCACCGTCGTACCACCGTTCGTGGAACCGTCTGCTGAAACCCCAGCGCCGTCCAGCATCGCCATGATGACCCGCAGCAGGTTGTTCTGATGGCCGTCGTCGGGCGGGGATACCCGTCGCAGTCCACTCAGGCGCTTCCCAGCAGCTTCGCGTATCAGGCTGGCCTGGGATACCAAACCACAAACCTTGCCCGGTCCCGTCCCGTTTTCACGTCGCTCGGGTCGGGTGCAGCGAACGCTAACTGCAATGGTGTTTACGCCAACATCACCCACACGATTCCGGTCGGAACCAGTGCCCTCCTGGTCGCAGCCGATGTCAGCTATGCTAATGGAACGCTAATACCGACCCTGATCGGTTCCAGCCCCCTGACATTATTAGGAGGAATTCTCTGGCGCAGCTACACTGGAGTCTGGGTGTGGGGCATGGTAAATCCACCCAGTGGGGTCCAGACCATCGGAGTCGGAACTAACAGCTACGCGGCCAGCGTGACCTTCAACTCGTTCACCTACAACAACGTGTCCGGTTTCGGCACCCCCGTCACCAACACCGGGGCAACGTCGAGCATGTCGCAAACCGTGACGGCGACACCCGTCCAAACGGTGTTCTCCGCGTTCGGCACCCTTACCGGAACCTCCATCACCAGCTACAGCCAGATGCCGTTATGGATCAACTCGTCGGGGAACCAACTGATGGCTATCGGGGAGTCCTACGGGTCATCGACCGTCACCTCAACCACCTCAGCTACGCCGACCTACGGCTGGGCTTCAGTAGCCGTCCCGCTGATCCCCACAGAGGTATTCTACAACGAGCCGTCGTCGCAAATACCCAGTCCTTCATCCGTGGCGATGGTGACCAGGGGAGGACTGATCTGACATGGCGTCACGCTTAGGTCGCGGATTCCCAGTATCCAGTGCCCCGGGGGCATTGGCATACCGCACCGCATCTGCTGCACCAACAAAAACGGTAACGATTGACTCTATCGGTTCCGGTGGATTATCGAATGGTACGGGCGGTACGTCCGTTAGTTGGCAGCATTACGTTTCTGGAAATGCCGTTGTGGTGGGAATGAATTACTACAATACTTCGTCAGTCGCGGTTCCGGGATCGGTGAAAATTGGTACAAAATTGTTGAACTTACTCGGAAATACTCAATTTTACAATCCTAGCGTTGGCTATGTAACCGCGTTTCTTTATGGACTGCTAAATCCTCCAACTGGATTACAAACTCTGAGTTGTACGATGTCTGGTACTAATGGCGTTGCAACAAACTCCGTTTCCTACTTCAATGTTGGCGGCTTCGGCCTTTATCAAGTCACGACAGGGACTACAACCACCGCCTCTCAAACCGTAACAGCGGGGAGTAACAGCAGAATCTTTAACATTATCATTTCTGGAAACAACAACCCTACCGGCTACAGTCAAAATCAACTTTACAGTGTGGCCGGAAGCCCTGCCGTCTATCCGAACTGCTTGATTGGAGATGCTGCGGGTAATGCTTCAGTGACTTTTTCCGCTACCGTTCCATCCGGTGGCGGCGGGTGGGCAAGCGCAGCGGTGCCCTTAATCAATCCGTGGGCAGTCATTGCCGACACCACCCCAGCGACCCAAACCTACTACAACGAGCCGTCAGCGCAGATTCCTGTTTCCGTACCGCGAGCGAGACTCTGATGGCTCATTTTCTGGACCGCTACCCGGTACAAAATGCTTTGGCATTAAAACCAATATCAACATTGGTGGTCAAGACAGACTCTGTTAGCTTGCTCAACGAAACCGGAGTTTCTGGAACAACCTTCAGTTTTTCTAATAAAGCCACCGGGGGGGCATACGCCATTGTTGATGTGGTCTGCAACCAAGCTCAAATTCTGGGAATAACCTATGGTGGCGTACCCATGTTTCAGCTATCTAATCTCGGAGGTTTTTATACTACCGGGACAACCTTCGCTGGCTGGGCTTCCCGGTACGGACTCAACGGGGTTCTCGGTGGCGTTCAGAACATTGTTGTAACCTTGAGCGCAACCAACACAGGGGTAGTCGCCGCCTGCGCGACCTACACAAACGTGGGCAGCCAGTCCACTGCCATGACTGCCCTGGCTGGAAGCGGGGCTAACATCACCGTCAGTAGCAGCGCCTTTACCTGCCCATCGCAGGGCATGATCAACTGCTCCTTCGTGTCTAGCACGCAGCAGGGATTTGGTTTTAATGGTAGTACGAAACCGGCTGGCGGGGCACTTAGGGTACAAACACAAAACTTCAATTATCCATATTACAACAACGAAAACATCAACATGCTTGATTCGGCAGCTTCGACAACATTTTCGGCAACTTTGCTGGAAAACATCGGCGTTTATCAGACCTATTCCATCATCACGACGACGCTCGGCGTGGCCGGTGGTCCGTCGATAGGCGACAGCGACTTCGCTCCTGTTGGGACGTTTAATCAGAGTTCGGTCAGGACACAGGGCGTGAACACTGTCAGCATGGCGAGGCTTTGATGGCCCACTTTCTTCGCAGGTATCCATCCCCCAGGGTGGTGACCCCGGAACTCAACAACACACCATCCCTGGTTACGTTCGATGCGGTGGCGGCGACACCTGGTTCTGCGGGTAACGCAGCAAGTATGACGTGGACTCATACTGTAGGTTCCAGCGCCAACTGCTTACTGGTAGTTTTGGATTTGGCATATGGTTCTTATCAATCACCCACTCCTCTTAGCGCAACGGCAAACGGAACGGCGATGAACCTGCTTTCTAATTTTTACTGGGGGCCGGGAAATAACTGGTATCCGTGGCTCGCGGTTTTTGGTTTATTGAATCCACCAACAGGGTCGGTGTCAATTGTTGCCAATTTTGCAGCGACTGGATTATATGTTGGTCAGCAATCTCAATCAATTTCTTACAAGAATGTTTCTGCTTTTGGTCAAGTTGTTGGCGGCCCGCTTGGCTATTCTGCTACTACGTTCGAAGGCCAAACTCATTCAATTTCTGCTTCATCCGCTCCAGGGAACCTCTTGTTTAATGCATTTGGAACGAATCTTGGACATTCATCCAGCGGCTCCCCAGGTTATATAAGCTCATATAGCCAAAACTCTAGAGCTAATATAGCGTTTGGCTATCAAAATGGTCAAAATGGCGACGGTTTGGCTTTAGGTGATTCGCCTGGAACTGGTGGTCCGACAACATTCACCATTCAAACCTCCACCACCAACACTATCGCGGGTGGCGTGATAGTTCCGCTCTTACATAGTTAATCACTCAAAGGAGAATCACACATGACCATCACCCCCACCCTCATCACCCCTCCCGCCGCGCCGACGTTCAGCGCATGGCAGGTGGACTTCGACCACCCCGGTGACGCCATGACCGCCATGATCGTTGGGGCGCAGTTGGGCTATCAAACCAACGCTCTGTGCCAGGGCACGATTGAGGCTCCGATTTGGCAGATCAGCTTCACGCAGCCTCGCCTGGAATCTCAAATCGCGTACGAACACGACTGGATCGTGTCGGACGGTGAAACGATTACTTGTTACACGCATGAGGCGTTTTGCGCGGGGTTCACGGTTGATGTGCCGTTGGTGTGGTCGGCTGCTTCGTCAGTGCCGGCGGCGCGGCCGACTGCTGGCGGCTCTGCGGAGGTTATTGTTCCGTTGCCGTCGTCGCCTACGGGTCCGTGGACCTGGACAGTGTCCGCTGGAACTGTGTCCTCTGTAGCCGTGCAGGACGGCAATGTGGTGTTGCAGGTTACTGGCTTGACGGTCGGCCAGACTTACGAGTTCACTGTGACGGTGACCGATCATTATGGACATGGCGCTACGTCTGAGGTGGCGAATAGCATCACCGCCGTGAGTTAGAAGATTGCGGCGTTCTGGACTGCGGTCGGAGCCTGGACCGGTATTTGTTTCGTGTTGCTGGCCGAGATTTTGGTTGCCGTTGCGTTGATGGTGGGTGTGGCTGTGGCCGTGATGTTGAGTCCGTAGCCGAGTTTTGCGCTGGTTGTCGGTGTGGTGGCGAATGCCGCGTTGGCGGCTTTCGTGGCGGATCTTGCTGTTGTGGTTGTCGGAGTGACGGTGAGTGTCGTGCTGATAACGTGGGTGGCGGCAGTGCTGACCGATGCTGTCGGAGTAACGGTGAGTGCCGCGCTGACGTGGATGGTTTTCGTGGCTCGCGCGGACGCGACCGGAGTTTCGGTGAGCGCAGCGGCAGCGGTTTCTGGATGCAGGCGCAGGGCTTGGGTGACTGCTGGTGTTTCCGTGAGTACGGCGGTCGCGAAGTGCCTGACTGTAGCTGTTGTGGTAGCGGCGGGGGCGACGGTGAGTGTGTCCACTGCCAGTTCGGGTGCCAGATTAGCGGATGCGTGCAGCGTGGGTGTGGTGGTGAGGTTTGCGCTGTTGGGGTGACTGACTGGCGCGGTGACCGCTATCGTAGGAGTCGCCGATAGCGTGGCGGCGGCGTGAATGGTTTTCGCGGCCTGCGCAGAAGTGGCCGGTGTCTCGGTGAGGGCGGCGGCGGCGGTTTCTGGATGTAGGCGTGCGGCAGCGGACACGGTCGGAGTGACTGTCGCGGCGGCGTCGCGATGCACGATGTGCTGGCTCGACGCGGTGATTGTTGGGCTGACGCTCGAGTCGGCGGTATTGAGGTAGTGTGCGGTAACACTGGGCGAGATCGTTGGGGTGGCGGTGAGCGTGGCGGCGGCGTGAATGGTTTTCGCGGCCTGCGCGTATACCGTGGGCGTTTCGGTGAGCGCAGTGATGGCGAGTTCGGGGTGCAGGTGCAGGGCATGGTTGATCGTCGGCACGACCGCGAGGGTCGCGGTGTCGGTATGTTGGACTGTCGTTGACGTTGCCGCCGTCGGAGTTGCGGTGAGTGCCGCCGATTCGATGTGGTGAACGTTCGCGGTGACGGTAACGACCGGGGTGACGGTTAGTGTGTCGATCGCCAACTCTGGCGACAGGTAGATAGATCCCGTAACTGTGGGTGTGGTGGTGAGGTTTGCGCTGTTGGGGTGACTGACTGGCGCGGTGACCGATATTGTCGGGGTGGCCGATAGCGTGGCGGCGGCGTGAATGGTTTTCGCGGCCTGCGCAGAAGTGGCCGGTGTCTCGGTGAGGGCGGCGGCGGCGGTTTCTGGA
>Ga0007870_1000078_pt1 | contig 41843 bp, 43 predicted proteins | sample CryBogCBH04Jul08_FD_71207 | JGI IMG/M metagenome (GOLD analysis project Ga0007870, IMG submission 71207) | Freshwater microbial communities from Crystal Bog, Wisconsin, USA - CBH04Jul08 | ecosystem: Environmental > Aquatic > Freshwater > Lake | place: Crystal Bog, Wisconsin, USA | collected...
TTATTTACTTTATTATCTTCATAGAGTTCATTAATATGATTAATAGTAATGCTACATAAATTATCATTTGTTAAACCATTTACTTTACAGTATTCTTTAGTATCATCGATTAATTTATTAATAATATTTTTAGATTGTTCTTTGGTATAAAATGTTTCTAATTTAGTATAGTATTCATCAGGAATAATAACTTCAGTCATTTTTCTTATATATATTTATTTGTTTATCTGAAAAAAGATTTCTTTTTCAAATTTAATGGCAAATTCATTATTTAGAAAAGCTGACGTAGAGGCGATAGAAGGTAAAATTAAGGAAATTATTGATTTTGCTCAAAAAAAGAAATTAGTTACACTAGAACCAAACTACAAGGAATATTTAGCAGTTAATTCAATAATAGTTGATTATATTAAAAAGAATCAAAGAATTGTTTACGGTGGAATTGCCTTGAATGAATATATCAAAGAAAAGTCACCCAAAGATGTTATTTATAAAGATATTGGAAAAAACGATATTGAAATATACTCACCAGATCCAGTATTAGATGTTAAAAGCATGTGTGATATTTTATACAAACAAAAGTATAAATACATTGAGGGTAAAGAGGCGGATCATCCAGGAACGTTTACAATATTTGTAAACTTTGACAAGTATTGTGATATTACGTATGTTCCAAAATTAGTTTATCATAATTTACCATTTATTAAAGTAAATGGATTTAGATTAATACATCCAGCGATTATTTTAACAGATACATTAAGAGTGTATACAGATCCATTAACAAGTTATTATAGATTGGATAAAACATTTGATAGAACAAATAAATTATTAAAAGTAGCAAAGTTTGAACCTAAAAAAGGTGTAATCAAAGAAGATACTACATATACATATATAATAAATGCATTAGTTCCAAAGATAGCAAATATCAAAACGTTAATATTTGTAGATGATACTGCATATAATTATTATATGGAACAAGTATCAAGTAAGAAATTAAAAGAATCACATATTGGATTAAGTTTCCAAGATTTTCAAAATAATGCACAAAAGATATATAATGCATTATTAGATATAATAGCAGAAAAAGATAAAGATTTTAGACAAAATTTAAAAGTAGATGAATATAATATATTTTTCCAATTTTGGGAAAGAAGAATTGTAATATCATATAAGAAAACACCTATTGTGACGATGTATCAAAATAAAGAGAAATGTTATCAATTTAGAGAAATAGAAAGATATAATACAAAAATAAATGTTGCTAATTTTACATTAGTTTTATTATATTACTTAATTCAATATCAATACAATGGTATATTTAGATTAGAGACTAAAGAATTAGAATATAGATTAGGTAATTTATTAGATGCGAAGAATACATATTTAACAAAGCATGATAAAACAGTATTGGATGATACACCATTTCAAGAATTTCAAATAGAATGTTTGGGTGAAACAATTGATTTTCAAAGAAAAAATAGATTAAAATTAACAAAAAGAAGAGAATTAAATAAAAATATTGTGTATAGATATCAACCAGATGAGGAAAAAAATAGTTTAACGGAAGAATATAGTTTTCCAAATGAAGCGGGAACTTTAATAATGAATGACAAATTAAAATTTATTAAATTATAAATTTGATATAAACTATGAATATTTTTATAAATAAATACTTATAAAAATGTTTTTTTTGTTATTAGGATTCATTAGTATGTTTATTTTTGTATATATGTTTAGAAAAACTTATTTAAAAATTGGTGACCAATCATATAAATATGATAATTTAAATGTAGAATTATCTGAAAGTGAAGAATTAGAGCATGATTTACCAGATACAGATGTAGACGATAATGATAATGAATTAAATGAGCATATTGAAAATATTAAGAATAGTTTAAAATTAGATGAACCAAATAAAAACATAACATATCCATTAGAAAAAGAAATGAATGAAGAAAATAAAGATAAAGATAAAGATATATAAAATAAAAAATGATGACGTATCCAATTTACTGTATAAATGTTGTAAGCTCAATAGAAAGATATGATAGAATGTGTAAAAGAATAAATAGACTAATTAGATGGGATGCAACAACACCTACATCAGAATTATTTGACAAATATCCATTAAATCCAGCATTATCATCAAAAGAAAAAGCATGTGCAATTAGTCATTATTCTTTATGGGAATATTTATTAGAAAAAGAAGTTGAAATGGCACTAATATTAGAAGATGATATATTATTTAGAGATGGTTGGGAAGAAATAGTGGATAATGGATTAAAAGAAATAAATGATTGGCAAATGTTATTATTGAATAGTACAGAAGAAACAAATATTCAAAATAAATGGGTACTTACAAATAATCAATATTTAGCAGGTGCATATTTAATAAGTAGAGATGGATTATCATGGTTAGTTAATACTTATAAAAATATGTTATGGGGAGCAGATTATATGACAATGACATTACAGTTTCAAAATAAAACATATGTATTGTTTCCGTGGTTAGCAATTCAAGAAGGAAAAGATTCGCAAATACAAACAAAAGAACATTTAGAAGCTGATCATGCAAAAGTGATAAGATTACTTAAATTTTCTGATAAGTGCTATGAGGATTATCATTAAAAAAGTTGAATATTGAACATTTAAAGAAACATCAATATAGAAATTGCACGTATAGCTCAGTTAGTAGAGCATCGGTCTTATGAGCCGAAGGTCTCGAGTGCAATCCTCGATACGTGCAAACCGGTGCAGACGGTATAAAACTGTAAATAAAACAATAATATTTTAAAAAGAAATAGGAGCAGTTATATGTTCTATAACTGCCCTTATAGCTCAGTGGAAGAGCGCTCGCCTTCTAAGCGAGAGGCCGTGAGTTCGATCCTCACTTTGGGTATTTTAATTTAAATTGAAAAATTATTTTAATATTAGTAATAGATATTAAGATAAAAGAATGGAAGAACAATTTATTAAATATTGCAGGGAAGGAAATATAGTAAATTTAATTGATTATTATCATGATAGTAATTTTTCACACGAATATTTTGATGAAGGATTTGAAGAAGCATGTAAAAATGGTCATATTAATGTAGTATATTTTTTGAGTATTTTTGATAGAAGTACTAAATTAGAAATAGAGCCAAAATTAAAAATTAATTATGATTCTGGATTTTCATGTGCAGCATATTATAATCATTTGGATATACTTAAATATCTTTATGATGAAAAAAAATTAGTTGATGTAAATAATCATGCATCATTATTTTCACTAGCAATCAATAATAAGAATTTAGATTATGTTAAATGGGTATTATCGGTGAAGAAAGAAAATGTAAAAGAATATATCAATGATGTATGTTATTATGGAAATTTAGAAATATTAAAATATTTTAATGAACTTGAACCGACATTATTTGATGATGAAAAAATTAAGAAAGAAGCATTAAATAATGCTGAATTAGTAAAAAATACTGAAATAATTAATTGGATAAAAGAAAATTACTTTACATAATAATAAAATATAGTTAAAAATATCAGTCCAGATAACATATCTTGCAAATAGTATTTAATATATTGAGGACTACTATATATAAGTATTTTATCTAACTTACTACGTTTTTTATTTTTAGGTAATTTATATAAATCAATTAATAAATCAAGATTTGTATTACCAGGACCATGAACAAAACTAGGTTCTTGATTAGTTTTTTTAATAATTAATTTATCGTTAATTATATCAGAATCAAAACCAGGAACAAAATTATAATTTAGAATACCATAACCACCAAATGTAGTATAAAATAATAAATTATCACAATCAATTGCAATATATTTATCAAAAAAGGAAGGATTATTGCATATATTAATTAAAATAATTTGGTCATCATTAGAATCTTGTTGTTTATAAATTTCATTATATAATAATTTTAAAGCCCATACGTATCCAATATATAATCCAGAATTAATTTTGGTATTATTACATTTTTTAAAAATTCTTGAATGAACATACATAATAATTAATGAATGAGGTTCAGCATCTTTGCTAATAACAATAGGTTTATTAAAAGTTTTAAATTTATTAATAATAGTATCTGAATCTTGTAAAAGTAATACGTCATATGCATCAGTAAATACTACTATATCATTATCATCTAATATATTTAAATATTCTTTTACTAAATCATATTTCATAGTAAATCCTGTCCATTTTTGACCAAATCCTAATGTAATTATATTATTTTCTTTTTTATTTAATGCGTCATAATAACCTTCGTTATTAGTAGCAACAGTAACAATATGTAATTTATTCATTTATTATTATTAACTATAACTCTTTAATATAATTATCATTGTCATAAAAATAATTAAGGATATTAATATATCATATATAATATATTTTAAATATTCCGGATTACTGTATATAAATACTTTATCTAATTTATTACGACTTTTATTTGATGGTAATTTATATATGTTAGTTAATAAATCAAGATTTGTATTACCAGGACCATGAACAAAACTAGGTTCTTGATTAGTTTTTTTAATAATTAATTTATTATTGATTATATCAGAATCTATACCAGATGTGTAATTAAAATTTATAATTCCATAACCACCTGAAGTTGTATAAAATAATAAACTATCATAATCAATTGCAATATATTTATCAAAAAAGGAAGAATTATTGCATATATTAATTAACATAATTTGGTCATCGTTAGAATTTTTATATTTATAAATTTCATCAAATAATAATTTTAAAGCCCAAACATATCCAATATATAATCCAGAATTAATATATGTATTTTTACATTTACTAAATATTCGTGATTGAAAATAGATACCAAGTAATGAATTATGTTCTGCATCTTTACTAATAACAATAGGTTTATTAAAAGATTTAAATTTATTTATAATAGTATCTGAATCTTGTAAAAGTAATACATCATATGCATCGGAAAATATAACAATATCATTATTGTCTAAATTATTTAAATATTCATTAATTAAATTAAATTTCATAATAAATCCAGTCCATTTTTGACCAAATCCTAATGTAATTATATTAATTTTATGTATATTATTAATTAAAGCATCATAATAGCCTTCATTTTTAGTAGCAACAGTTATAATATGTAATTTATTCATTATAATTTATATATTTTTTATAATTTTATATTATGCAAGATACGTATAGTGCGTATGTAATAAGTTTAGAACAACCATCTACATTATTAAATACAATTAATGATATGGGTATTAAACCAATTTTAGTTGAAGGTGTAAATGGTAAAACATTAGATAATGAAACAATTAGTAATAATACTACATATATTGCATCGTATTTTACACCTAAAAGTATAATAGGAATTGGAATGGCACATATTAAAGCATGGAAGACATTTTTAAAATCAGGAGAAAAATATGGATTAATATTAGAAGATGATGCAATATTTGAAAATAATTTTAAAGAAAGATTAGATTTGATATTAAATAATACACCAAAAGATTTTGATATATTATATTTAGGATGTTTTGGATGTAATAATTCAATTAATTTTACTTCAATTGCATTATTTAATGTAGGTATATTAAATTTAAATGCAAATACAGTAAATGATTATGTAAATAAACCGTTAGTAGCATTAGCATTACATGGATATGTATTATCAAGAAAAGGTGCAAAAAAATTAATTCAATATATTGAAGGTACTATATATACTCATCTTGATTTTCATATACACACATTAGCTTGTAATAATTTAATAAATACTTATGTTGCGAATGAATTGATAGTATATCAGACATCAACAGATGAAACTCAATCATCAAATGTATCTAATACACATCCATTATTATTTAATAATATGATATCTAATTATTATATTGAGAAGAAAGTAAAAGCAAGTTATATATCATCATTATCATTAATAAGAATCAGAGATATAAATTTAAATATATGTTCTATTTTATTTATAATATCAGGTATTGTATTAGGTGCAACTGAAATAGATTTTTTTACTATAACTGCATTATATATATTATTAAGTTTACCTGATTTATATATAGATGTAAATAATAAACTAATTAAAATACATTATTTATTATTGATATTGTCATTTTTAGGTGTGAAATTTTATGTTGAAAATAAAAAGAAATAATTAAATGAAAATAATTTTATTCGTATATATTAATGTATAAAACATATGTTATTAGTTTGAATAAACCAGAAAAATTATTATCTGAAATACGTACATATGGATTAGATCCTATTTTAGTGGAAGGTGTTAATGGAAGAAAATTAAGTTCGGAAGAGATTAAGAAGAATACAAATATATATGGAAGAATGTTTACACCATTAAGTGCAATTGGATGTGCAATGGCTCATCTTAAAACATGGAAATTATTTTTAGAATCTGATGCAAAATATGGTATAATATTTGAAGATGATGTAATTTTTGAAAAAAATTTTAAAGAACAATTAGATATTGGTATAAAAAATACACCAAAAGATTTTGATATTTTATATTTAGGTTGTTTTGGATGTCAAAGTAATATTAATTTTAATGTAGTACAATTTGGAGTACAAGGATTAGTCAATACAAATTCAAATTATAGAAATACTTATATTAATAAACCAATAGTAGCTTTAGCTACACATGCGTATGTTGTATCAAGAGATGGTGCAAAAAAATTAGTAACATATATTGACAAAAATATTTATACACATATTGATATTCATATACAAACATTATATAGTCATAAGTTACTAAATATATATACATTTAATAATAGAATTGCATATCAAACATCTACAGATGATTCAGGGTCATTAAATACATCGTCATCTCATCCAATAATATTTAATAATTTATTAAGTAATTACTATGTAGATGTAAAAGTTAAAGCTAGTTATATATCAACTATATCAGCATTTAGAATTGGTACGTTTAATTTTAATCCATGGTCAGTAATATTTACACTATTAGGTTTAATATTATCTACTACAAATATAGATGTATTTACTATAACAGGAGTGTATATATTAATAAGTTTACCAGATTTGTATATGGATGTAAATAATAAATATATTAAAATACATTACTTATTAATGATTCTTACATATTTAATATTTAAGGAGTTTAAAATATGGGATATGATAGAAAACAAAAAATAATAATTTTTAGAAAAATTGATATTAATAATTAAAGATATAACAACATTATAATTATAATAAAATGGCTCATGATGATAGTGATGACAATGAAATTTTAATTAGTATACCTTACAATGAGAATAATATTCTGATTGAAAGTGAAGATGTTGAAAGATTACTAAGTAATTTTGGTATAAAAATTAAAGTTAATAATATTGAGATATTTAGGGAGGCAATGTCGCATTATTCATACGTAAATCAAAAATATTATTCTAAATTTAGTAAGGAAATGAATGAGATGAAAAAGAACAGAAATACTCTCGTAGAACTAAGAGACGTTTCAAGTGAGCGTTTAGAGTTCGTTGGAGATGGTACGATTAAAGATATCTTATGTTCATATTTGTATTTGCGGTATAAAATGAATCCAAAGGGGGATGAAGGATTTATGACGTATTTAAAAACAAAGATAGAAGACAAATCTACATTCTCACGCTTTGCAAAGGAATTGGGATTAGATACATATATATTAATCTCAAAACAAACTGAATTAATTAAGGGAAGAAATTCTGATAAGATTCTTGAAGATGCGTTTGAAGCATTTTTAGGTGCATTAAAATTAGACCAAGGTCAAGATGTATGCAAACAATTAATTGAATATTTTTTAGAAAATAGTGTTGATTATCCATCACTTATTTATCAGAATGAGAATTACAAAGACCAACTTATGCAATTATTTCATTCTAACAAATGGGTATCACCAATTTATTGGGAAATTTCTTGTAAATCAAGTTCTGGTATTGTAGGTAAGACAAATAATATGCAAAAAATTTATACAATGGGTGTATTAGATCCAATGACATCATTAGATGATAAAGGTCGTCCAACTGAAATTATTATTATTGCAGAAGGTGAAGGTACATCTAAGCAGAAAGCAGAACAACAGGCTGCATTGAATGCATTAATTAAGTTTAAGCAGATTAAGGAAAATCAAATTAAATAAATTATATTATACTATATTATGAAGATTAATTTATTAATTTTTGTTTTATTATTAATTATATGTATTGTATTAATTAACATTTATTTTATTACAAATAATGAACATTATAATTTTATAGAAAAAAATTATTCAAATGTAGTGGTATTTTTAATATCACATGAAAATTCAAATACAGGAGCACCACTTTATTTATATAACTTAGAAAAATTTTTTATTAAAAATAACATTAAAACAGAATTACTTTTATTAAATAAATTTGAGGATAAAAATTTAATTATTCAACATGGTATAAAAGTAGGTCCAAATGATATAGAAAAATATATTTTAGATAAATGTGAAGCAGAAAATATAACACCTATTATCATATGTAATACAATTTGTACATATGAGTATTTATTAAAATTATCACATTTAAAATTAAATATAATTTGGATAATACATGAATGGTTAATAGAAGATTATTTTAGTCATTTATTTGATAAAATAATACAAATTGAAAATGCGAATATAATTTTTTTATGTAATGGTCAGAAGAATAATAATGATAAATATTTTAATTCAAATAATAATAGATACGTTATAACAAATGGATTTGATCCGTTAATATTTAAAGAACAACAAGATAATAAAATAAATTTAATAGATAAAATTAAAATAAATAATCCAATAATAATTTCGATTATTGGAACAATTGACAAAAGAAAAAATCAACAAGATTTTATAGATAATGTATTTAATGTATTAAAAAATAAATATACAAATCTAGTATTAGTATTAGTTGGACAAGGACATCATAATTTAAAAATTAATAAAAATAGTAATTCAATAATATTAACAGGTTTAGTTAATAATGCGATGTCGTATATAAATGAATCAGATATTATAGTAAGTCATTCATTAAATGAAGTATTACCTACTAATATAATTGAAGCAATGTTTTGTTCAAAACCGATTGTTTCATCTAATGCAGGATGTTCTTCATCAGAAGTAATTAATGATGTTAATGGTTATATTTATTATAATAATAATGAATGTATAAAATATTTAAGTATGTTAATTGAGGATAAAGAAAAAAGAGAGTTAATGGGATTAAATAGCAATAAATTATTTTATCAAAATTTTACAACAGCAAATTATAATAAATTTTTTGATATATTTGATATTATATTACAAAACAATAATTAATTATTCATAATATTATATTAAATAATAATATGAGTGAAAATACTAAAACAAGAGATGAATTTGTTAACCTACAATTAAATGGTAGGATATTTCCATCTTGGATATTACAAAATTTTAAGAAATATCACTTAGATGAAATTAAAAGAGAATTAGGTTCAGATCCTTGTGCAGTCCCTCAAGAAGAATTAAAATTAAGACAATATCAAGAATTTGTAGCAAAATTTTTAGATTATAGAAGTCCATATAGGTCAATATTATTATATCATGGTTTAGGTTCTGGTAAAACTGCTACTGCAATCAATGTATACAATGCATTATATAATTTTTCTAGTTTATGGAATGTATTTGTATTAATTAAAGCAACACTTGAAAACAAGCCATGGATTGAAGATTTGGAATATTGGTTAAATAAAGATGAAAAGAAAAATATGAGGTCACAAATTAAATTTATTCACTATGATTCACCTAAAGCGGATAAAGATTTTATTGAAGCAATTAGAAGTGTAGATGCATCTAAAAAACCTTTATTTATTATAGATGAAGCACATAATTTTATTAATAATGTATACAATAACGTAACTGGTCAAAGTGGTAGAAGAGCAAGTTCAATATACGATTATATGGTAAGAGAAATGAAAGACAATGATAATGCAAGAGTCATTTTAGTGAGTGCTACACCAGTTGTGAATAATCCATTTGAATTAGCATTAATTTTTAATTTATTACGCCCAGGTATCTTTCCAACAAGTGAAGTTAAATTTGAAGAGCGATATATCACTACAGGAAAAGTTAAAATATTAAATCCTGCAACCAAAAATATGTTTCAAAGAAGAATTTTGGGATTAGCATCATTTTATATAGGTGAGACACCTGATTTATATGCAAAGAAAAGATTAATACAAAAAGAATTAGTGATGGCTGATTATCAAGATGAAGTGTATAATACATTTGAATTTATTGAGAAACAAATGGAAATTAGAAGAGTTCAAAGTAGGTCAGAGGAAGGTAGTTTTAATTCTTATACAAGACAAGCAGCATTATTTGTATTTCCATATGTTAATGACAAAATTAATGGTGAAAAACGACCTAGACCAAATCAATTTAGATTAAAAGATATTGATGCATATAAAATTGCAGAAGGTAAGACAGAAGAATTTATTGCATCGTTAAAAGACAAAGAAGAAATTAACGGTGCTGAATTATATCAAAAAACATTACAAGACTTTTTATTATCCACTGATAAATATTTTATGCATAAACATGCAATGGATGAAAAGAACAAACATACTATTTTTGATGATATTGAAATATTTAAAACAGAATATAGTTACAAATACAAAGAATTTATGGAAAAGCATAAGAATAAAAGTAATTTATTAAAAGCATTGCACGATTGTTCATGTAAAATGACAGCAGTATTATTTTATGGATTAAGAAGTAAGGGTCCTATAATGGTATATTCTAACTTTGTATCAGCGGAAGGTTTAGCTACATTTGCAATATATTTAAAACAATTTGGGTATGCACCATATGGTACAGGTAATGATTATTACCAATATTTAGAATATCATGGTGGTATAGATGATGCTAAAAGAAAAAAGACAATTGAGGTATTCAATCAAATTGGTAATGTAGATGGTAAGTTAGTTAAATATATTTTACTTGCACCATCAGGTAGTGAAGGTATTTCATTAAGAAATATTAGACAGATACATATATTAGATCCGTATTGGAATGAAGTGAGAATATCGCAAGTAATTGGTAGAGCAATTCGTCAATGTTATCACAAAGATTTGCCGATAGAAGAGAGAACAGTAGATGTATATAGGTATAAAGCATTAAAGAAAAATGGTGAACAAACAATTGATGATAAGATAGAAGATATTGCTAAACGCAAACAAATTTTAATTGATAGTTTTTTAAAGACAGTAAGAGAAGCAGCGATAGATTGTAAATTATTTAAAAATCACAATATGATGGTTGAATCATATCAATGTTTCCAATTCAATGAAAGTTCATTATTTGACCCACAAATTGGTCCTGCATACAATGAAGATATTTATTATGATACAAAATTAAATAATGGATTAAATTCTTTAAACAGTGAGGTAAAAAGAATTAAAGTAATTAAAATAAAAGGTATTAAGGTAATTGATGGTAGTAGGGATAAACCTAAAGATTATTGGTATAATCCTGATACTAGAGTAGTATATGATTTTGATTTAGATTTTGCTATTGGCAGAGTAAAATTAGGAGCGGATAATCAGCCGAATAAGATAGAAGAGGGAAAAGAGGTATATTATTTAATAGAGGAAGTAATTAATATACCAAAAGTTAGATAATTAAATTTAAATCTTTAATTGGTAAGCAGTTTAATGAGTTATCAAATAAATTTATTGGAATATCTGTATGTCCTGCTTTATTTCTAATTTCAAAGCCAATTTCTAAAAGTTTATTTTTAATATTTAATGAATGATTACTTCCAGTATATACAATGCATGATTTTATATATGGTTTTAATAATCTACCAATAGTATATATATCCATTATTAATGCTGTAAAATCTATTAGTGATTCTTGAACTTCAGTTATATTTTCAAAATCTAAAAATACATGATGAGTTACAAAATAATTTGATATTATATATTTATCTCTAGCTTTTAATAATAGTTTTTCTATAAATTTTTGTTTAAAGATATTATATTTTGCAATAAATTCATCTTTTAATTTAAATAATTCTTGATTAAATTTAATATAAAATGGTTTATATGTATCATCTATTTTATTAAAATTTTTATTAATTAATGTATCATATAATAAATCATCTCTAAATTCTTCAGAAATAGAAAATTCAGTCCAAGGTATATCTTCTATATATAATAATATTGTAGATATTATTTCTTTCATTTTGGTTATATATGCATCAATCATATTTCTAAAATTAGCATTACTCTTATAGCGAATATCATCTTTTGATAATTTTTCTAATTCTTCGATATATTTAATTAATTTAGTATTGATTATTGTAATTAATTCATTTTTATCTATAATTCTAATTTTAATATTAAAAAATGGTAATATATTCCAATTAATTATTATATCCGTGCATTCTAATAGTATAGTATGATTATCTAATATATATTTTTTACAAATATCTTCAATTAGCAACAATCTAATTATTATATCTAAATATCCTATGTTAATACTAATTCCATTTAATTCATTTCTTATATCAATTGTATGTATTCTTGTATTTTTTGGCGGTTTAATTACTAGTGTTTTAAATTGGTTAAGTGTATATTTACTTGTTAATTTAATTTTAATATCTTCATCTATTTGTTCATCTGTATAGTCTCCATTTAATGAATCTTTATATGGAAGTTCAATAAATATATCTAATATGCTATCATCAACATATTTTGTAATTACATCATCTTTTAGCCACTCTAGCATTGTTTTTGATTTTTCATGTACTCTACATGTTATTTCATCAATATTTTTATGAACTTCACCAAATAAATATATATTTTTATCTTTTAAACTAAGATGATACATATAATGTGGTCCTTTGATTAATGCATCTGGTAAAGTAATTGTAACCCCACCAAACATATTTTTCAGTAATAATGAATTTTTATTTTTATATTTATTATACTTATGTTTAAACATAATATATATATATATATTTTATTTAAAACTATTACGAATAACACCAATACGAACGCCCATAATAATTTGGTGCCAATAGAAAAGAGGATGTCTAATATAGTTATATTTACTGGCGTAATTGGAGGGATCGTTAATTGGAGATGCATAATTATCTAGATAACTAATGCTTAATGGTTGACCAGTTGAATCATAAAATTTAAAAGTTAATTGAGGTAAATTAATTAAATTATGTTCTTTGTATACTTTAGTTGGAGCTCGAACACTAGCATAAGCAATATAATTTCTAGCTCTAGACATACGAACAATAAAAGAATAAGTAGTTTGGTCGGTAGTTAATATAGGAGAATAAGGAAGTTCATTAATTTGTAATCTTAAATAGGGATTGCTATTTAATTTGTAAGTAGAGCTAAATCCATAATTCCAGAAATTACCACTACTATCAATAGTGTAAACAACACTGATATTAAAATTAATAATAAAATCAGTTTCACCATTTACATTATTACAGATAGTATAAGTGTTAGCACCATTAATAATATTTTGATTAAGTGCAACGGTATTAGTTAATAGATATGTTTGCATAAAAGTGCAATTAGGATCACCAGGAATAGCTACTTGCATTAAATTAAATTGTGGTAAAGAGATGTAAAACATTTGAAATATTTTAACATTTTTATAAAATTCAGGTAGTTTAGATGTTTGAAAATTAAAAGGATTCGGATATTTAGCATAATCACGGTCTTTAGAATCTATTGTAGATGAAATATATTGTAACCATGTAACAGATTCATATTCACCTTTTTCAAAATCGGGTGGAGGTACATATAATCCGTAAGAAGTTGGTAATATACTTTTGCTCAAATCTTCTTCTTCATTTTCTTCAACATGAGTTTCATTGGGTATTTGTCCATGAGCTTTGTCTGATTTAAATTTATAAACTGGATTATAAGGATTATAGTTCTGCATAATTTATATATTATAATAATTTTATATAAAATATTTAAGGTTATAATATAAAAATAATATAAAATAAATCAATATGAGTCAATTATATCCATTATTTGTAAATCCAAGGGTGTTATCATATATTACAAGCGAGTTTGTTAATCATAATAAAATAGATGTATCAAATCCTAATAAATTAAATCAAATTCAACAAGGTGTAAAAAAAGCATTAGATGAAACATTTCATTTACTAGATAAAACAAAAATATCAAAACACAATGTATCAGATGCAGTAGAGAAATTTATGAATGTAACATTAAAAAGATTACAGATTCCAATTGGTAATAAAAATCCACAAATACAAGGTGATAGAAGAATGCCAGCACAATATAGTGCAAACACTAGAGTACCTGGTGGTGATGAATCTGTAGAAAATAAATATAATAAATATATAGAAAATTATAGAGAATTTGCACATTCTAATAAACCTCCAGAAGTACCAGAATGGTTACAAGGTAAACAAACAAATCCTAAAAGAATGCAAGATGAGCAATATAAGAAAACACCATTAGAAGCTTTTAAAAGTACTGCTACCAGAGCACCACCAAAACAATATTCAAGTAGTGGATTATCAGGTGAAAATGAACCAAAAAATGATATTCAAGATTATGGAGGTAGTACCAATTTTAGTTTTTTCAATGAAGAACAAGAAATTAATAGTGCATTTGATGATGCATTTTATACAACAGGTATTGATCCAGAAAAAATAAATGAAGATAATGAATCATTAGATGCAAGATTAAAAAAGATGGAATCAATGAGAGGTAGTATTTCTGTTCCTGAAAAGAAAGTAGAAAATATTCATGAATTATTTAATCAAGATATGCCAGAGATAAATCAAAATATATATACGAATGACAAAGATTTACCTAAAATTCATCAACAATATAATCAACAATATCAACAACAACAGCAACAAAATAGACAATATAGAAATGCAACACCTCAATTACCACAACCACCGCAACAACAGTATCAACAACAAAATGGTCAACAACAACAAATGATAGCACAAATGCAAATGTTACAAGGTAAAGTTGTTAAATATGAAGATTATTTAAAAACATTAATGGAAAAATACAATGAATTAAAAGTAGAAAGAGATAATCTCAAGCACAAAGTATTGAATATGAATGAAACAAATACAAATAAATATTCAAATGATGCAATGGAAGAGAAGAAGAAAGAATTAATACAATTAAGTACAAAAGTTCAGGAACAAATTAGAAAATTAGAAGAATTACAACAAAAAAATGAAACAGATCAAGAAGAATAAAAGTCTGTTAATATTGGATTATGGTCAGATAAATCAGAATTAATAAATAAATTATAAGTAGGAAGTAATTTACTATTTTTAGAATACAATATGTAATCAGTTTGTTCATTTTGACTGAAATTAGTATGAATAGAAATTTTAGAAGAATTATTAAATAAATCAGTAATATTTTTTACCTTATCAAAATTTTTATAGCGATAATTATTTTGTTGAGTATATAAGTTAATATTAAAATCACCGCATAAAATAATACTATCATCAAATTCTTTTTCAATAATATATTTAATAACTTCAAATTGGAGTACAATATTATCTTTAGTTAAATCAACTGGTGATTTATCAGAATAATATGCTAAATGTGTGTTTAATATCCAAACAGGTTTATTATTATACTTAACTTTAATAGCAGTAATATTTCTGTTAATGAATAAGTGAAATATCTTTTCTTCTTCAATAGGTAATTTACTATAAATAGCATTACATATCATATAATAAGATCTGGGTTCATTAAGAGTAAAATTATTTTTAACAGTTTCACCAATACAAGAGTAATTGTAACCTAATTTTTTCATTTGTTCATTAATATATTCAAAATTAATTTTTTGGATTTCGTTATAATCAATAATATCTTCAGTAAGAGGAGAAGAAGGAATTGGAACAAATTCTTGCAAACAGATAACATCAGCATTTACTTTTTGAAATAGTTCATAGAATTTAGTAAAATTACGACCTTTTTGAAATAGATTAAAATTATTATTAAAAATAGGAGAAACACCTTGATTGCATCTACTAATAAAATTATGAACGTTAAATGTTAAAATTCTTAAATTACTTTTTTTATCATAAATATCTCTTGGTTTTTTATTACATAAATTAGATAATTTCCAATCTTCACCATGATATATATATGGTTTATCATCAGAAAAAATAGAAGAATAGGTATTAAAACCCATTTTAGATAATTCAGTTAAATCAGGATAGACAATTTTATTATTATTGATATTAGGTATTTTATAATATAAATCTTTCATTGTGTATGATTTAGGAAGTTCTAATTTATAAATATTATTATTAGTATTAATTTCAAATTCATGTGGTTGTATATTTAATAGTATTGCATCAGTAGAATTAAACCATGATTCAATTTGTTCATTAGTAATATCAATAAAATAACGTGTTTTAAAATAATATTTCATTGTACTGATATATTCATTTTTATTTACTATTTTAGTTTCAGTTGTGTTTTGTTCAGTATCAAATAACTGAATAGACTTTGGTATACTAGTATTAATAGTAATATTTAATAAACGACTAATTGCTAATAAATCAGTAAGTTGAGCAGGTCTAGCACGTAAATTTCGAATAATAATTTCATAATCTAATTTTAATAATTTAACACCTAAAAAATAGTAATGATAATTAGGATTAATAATTAGTTCATTGAAATTAGATGCACCGAGTAATTTAGCACGTTCGTTTAATGTATCTTCCCATTCTTTATTTATTTTTGATTTATCGAATGCATTATTATAATAAATATCAATTGATTTTTCATTCTTATCAATGTAATCTTTTATTTCTAGAGTAATATTAGTATTATCTAACACAAAACCATCAATGTCATTCATAGCACGAATACCATATGAAAATAATACAGTACTACTAATAAATAAAAATTTATTTCTTTCTAAAAGGGGTAATTTAAAAAGTAATTGTAATAGATTATTAAATTTTGCAATACCATCAGAAAATTCAAGTAATCTCCATGATAATTGTTTTTTAGTAAATTCAATTGTATTAGAATCAAGAAATAAATAAGAATAATTAATAACTTCATTAAATGTGTCGTTGACATGAATGTAATCATATTCACGAGGATATATATCTAATTGTGGGTCAATCGTATTATTTTTAATATCTTCTGATAAAAATATATTACGTAATTCGCTCTTGAAAGAAGAAGTAGAACCATTAATTTTATTTGCAATATTTAAATGTTGATAAACTATAATTAAGATATCATTCGTATAACCAATTTTAAATCCTAATCTATCTAATTTGTATACAATATGATTGTTAGATTTCATTCGAGATGCATTTGCATATAACTGATAAATAATATTATATGCTTGATAATAATCAATAGTTAAATATTTTTTATAATAAACTCTACCATTATTATCTAAAAGTTTAAATAAATCTTTTAATTTATCTTTTTTGGATAAAGCTTTAGGATATACAATAATAAAATTATTATCAGAAAAAGATTTAGAATATTCTAACATTATTTTATCATTGATATCAGACTGAGGTAAAATTTCTTTCTTTTTTAATAATTTATCATAATTTAGTCCTGATAGTATATCACGGTAATAATTGGGCTTAATTTCCTTATGATTTTCTGCTAGTAATTTTATAGGTTCTAAGTAGTCGTAAGGTTGAATATTCTCAAATAGGGGTTTAGTATTAGAAGATATAAAAGTATTCATTATAATTATTAATTATTTTTTTTATTAAAGTAAACTACGCTTCGCTTCGTCTCGTTACACTCGTTTTTATGCTACTCGCATAAAATTCGCTACGCTCAGTTAACTTCGTTAACAATAATGATTTTTTTATTTAAATTAAAAATTATTAATATAATTTTTTAATCCTTAAATGTTTGCGTAGCAAACTGAGCGTTAGCGAATTTTACACGATTAGTGTAAAAACGAACGAAGTGAGACGTAGCGAAGCGAAGTTTAATTAGCAAATGTGTGCGACGTCTTCGCCTTTAATTTTTTTATCATAACCGCTAAAATATGTTTTTCTACAGACATTAATTTCTTGATCTTTGATACGAGATTTATGAATTTCATCAAATGTATCACCACGTAAAATTCTTGTAATAAAATTAATAGAATAAATACCGCATTCAGATCCACCAAACTGGTGTTGTAATTTATTCCAACGAATATCATATTTTTGTTCTAATGCATTAGGTGTATCGTTCATATAAGAATTAACAGGTAATGACATTTTTTTACCAGTATCATCAAAATAGAATTTTTCAGTTATTTTTTTAACTAATCTTCGTACACGTAATTCAGGTGGTTTACCAGAAGAATCAGAATAATAAATTCTTTTATTAATAAAATCAATATAAAATGCTACCCAATGAGAGCCGGATTTGTAATGTTCATCTAAATTATAAATAATACCGATTTTTGTTTTACCTATTTTTTTAACTAATTTATCATAATTTAATGAGCGAACACCAAATTCATCTAAATCTTCAATATCAATTGGTACAGCACCAACAAATAAAAAATCTTTATACAATTTCATTAATCTTTCCATGTAATCGTTAATTTCGGTGGTGCTTAACCATTCAAATTGTCCACCGGGACCAGGTGTTTTAAAGGCCATTTTTAAATCTTCATTATTCTTTAAAAATTTTAGGGTAGCCCAACAAGTTTGGTCAGGGCAAAATTGTTTTAATTTTTCATTTAAAACAGACAACATTTCAGATTTAGAAGGATATAGTTTAATATTATCTTTAGGGTATTTATCATTATAATCTTTAGCAATTTGATGCAATTCTTCTAATGTAAAACATGAGCCTGAATTAAAATCTCTATTTATAGAACAATTATTTGCGTCTCCTCCATTCATTTTATGCATATAATTAGAAAATAAATTTGTTATTAATTATATATGAGTAATAGATTTCCAGGAAATAATTATCCCAGAAATAGTTTTCAAGAAATTAATGGAAAAGATGGTGTTAGTGCTGGAATGACACCCACTCCTCTTACAGCTACATTTCCAAATAGAGATACAAATCCACATGCCTTTTTAACTGAAAATTATCAAAATCAAAATCAAGTATTAGCAAGTACAGATTATGCATTAAGAAGAGGTATTATTAATGATAATAAAATTAAATATCCTAAAAATCCAAGAGAATATGGTTTATATTTAGATAGAAAAGAATTTAAATTAGAAACACCTTTATGGCCAAATATTAGTGAAAATGTAGCATCAGAAAATGTAAATGAATATGTAGTTGTTATTGATAGTAGTGATAGAGATACAGCACTTTATCCATCTCCTTTTGCTTTACAAGCATATTTTGGAGAATCAACAGATATTACGAAATTAAATGTACCTCAAGTATTTGAAAATGTAAAATTTATGAGAATAGAAAATGTAGTATTACCAAGAAGTTATTTCTTAACACAATATCCAGTACCATCACCCGCATCTGGAGGTATTTCATCTAATGCTACTATTTTAGCACAATTAACATCAGGTATTGGAGCAACAGGTGCAGCACAAGAAGCAAGTCAAGTCCAAACAATTTACAATAATTTAGTATCAAGTTATATAACAAGTAGTGCATTAATTCCAAATCCATTAACAAGTGGTACAACTGGTTCTATTGATCCATCAGGAAATGTGGAAACAGTTTACGTAACAAATTTAAAAACATATACATATACGGTAACAGTTAAATATCAAACATTAACTGGTTATAATAATTCAGTTGTTCAAAATAATACAACTGTATATACAATTACATATCCAAGTGTTCCAACATATACACAATATTATTCTCAAACATTAGTATCAGGAACAAATGTAAGTGATGGTACAATTAATAATCAAATTACGAATTTTAATCCATTAACATTAACATCGGGTTCAGCAACATATACAGTGCCAGGTAGTGGTGGTACATCAAGTATAACTTATACATATGTATCTAGTACTTTAACACAATATTATATAGAATTTATGATGGCATTATCATCAAATGGTGGTTACAGATGTAGTTATGAAATTTTAGCAACACCAGGAGCAACAGGAGGTACTGTAAATTTCTATTATTTTTCATCCAAAAGTTTAGATAGTGATAGATATTTAATATTAACAATTAATGAAATAACAGATAATAATATTAATTCAACAAATAATGCATTAAGACAAGCATTTTGTTTATTATATCCAGATTCGTATGGTGAACTACATTACTATGCAGCGACGAACTATCAAGATAAGATATGGAAAATGTCGAACTTGGCGAATATTAATCGTTTGACTTTAAATTTATCAGATAGTTTTGGTAATCCATTACAAATGCCAAATTTAGATTATTATGTAACCACAGGTAAAATATGTAATTGCACAGGTACTAACTATGCATGCCCTTGTTTTTATATTAGACATCCTTACTATAAATGGTTACAAGTTCAATATATGATTAAATTTGGTGTAGTTGAAACTGAAATTGATAAGAAGATTTTCTATTAGTCTATTTTTTATATTCAATAATTTATAAAAATTAGTATTACCATAATGTTTATTTCTTGCTTAAACAATTATTTTATTTATTATTATGCAACAAGTAACACTTTTATATGATAAAAATGCATATTGGGAAGTAGATTATATTAATTTATTATTGGAAAAATGCGATATTAAAAAAATGCATGTATCTGTATCAGAATTAATTGCAATGAATGATGAATCTATAATTAATAATAATATATTAGTATTTTCTACAAATGAATATCCATTTAATGTAATATATCCAATTGTTTTAAGAATCAAGCCATTAATAATTATTCAGTTATCAGAAGAATGGGGAGGACGTGCAGAATACATGAGATTAGCAGACCATACCAAGTTATATATTAGACAATATAATAAAAAAGATTATCCAATTAATAAACCAAATATGATTCAATTACCATTAGGTTATATGTCTAAAATGTTTGATTCAAATCCATTAAATAGTAAATTAATTCCAATTACTGAAAGAAAGTTAACATGGTCATTTATTGGTAGAATTAAATCAGACAGACAAGAAATGATAGATAAATTTAGAATATTTGATAATTACATAATAGATAATAATATATCATCAGATAAAATGGCTAGAATTTATGAAGATTCTATTTTTGTTCCTAATGGTAGAGGTAATGTGACATTAGATTGTTTTAGATTATATGAAGCAGTATTTTGTGGTGCAGTACCAATAGTAGTAGGAGATGAAGAAGAAATTAATATTACATTTTGGTATAATAATAATAAACCGCCATTTATATATGAATTATCATGGGATAATGCAGTAATTAAATGTAGATACTTATTGGAGAATAAGGATAAACTAAAGGAAACACAAGATAATATTTTTAGGTGGTTAAAAGATTATCTCGAAGACTTACAAATTAAAATTAAAAATATATTAGAACCAACTAGCACTGGATGATTTCTTTAATAGAGTTGTTGATTTCGGTGTTTTAGGTGCAGGTTCACCACCCAAATGTTCATTTAAAACTGCTAATTCATCATCAGTTTTAGGTGTATTATCTTTGTATCGATTACGACGTTCTTTATTCTCTTCTCTTTTAGCCAAGATTTTATCTCTAAATACATTAGCCATTTCTAAATCAGATCTATAAAATTTAATCTTATTCCATACTTCTTCATAAATTGGAAATTTTTCAGTAAACCATTTACGGTCACGTTTAACTTCACAACAATGAGAATTTACAATACGCCAATATAAAATTTTATCAAATGTATAACCAGGAATAGTTTGTTCTTTCATCTTATTTGCTAGTTCAATATTAGCATCATAATCACCTAATAAATTATCGGGATAAATATACTTGGAAGTAAATACTCTTTTATCAAAATCAGCACGTTTTTTGTAAGCATCCATTGAATATTGTAATACAAAACCATAAGTCCATTCATCTTTAATGTCAGATACTTGGTCTTGTTCATGTTTATGGACCATAGGAACAGGTTTTTTCCATTCTTCAGGATCTGTATATTCTACAATTTCACATTGCCAGAAATCACAATATTCTAAATCACAACATTCTAATTGTAATTGAATTTGAATCCAATAATAATGAGGACAAATTTCACCATCGATTTCACCTTTAAACAGAACCTTTCTTTTATAAGGACATTTAATTTCAATCATACGACCATAATTTGCTAAATTCTTCTTACCATCTAATGTATATTTATCACAAATACCATCAGGTGATGCACCAAAGAAACTATATTTAGGATGCTGAATTAAACCATATTCATCTACTTTTGTATTTTTATAATGCTCATAAAATTTAGTTGCAATCTCTTCATATTTCTTTCCATGATGCACAAAATCATTATCTACAAATTCCCTACCAAATACTTTTTCCATAATAAATACTTCTGGTTTTTCATATGGATTTTCACCAATAGCAGCAGCACCGCTACTTGCAGTAATCATATTATTTCTCATATCAAACCATGCTTTGGTACGTTGTTCAGGTTGAGGCACAGTTTTAATATAGTGCATTTTTTTATCTAAAATTTTTTCATATAATTCATCAGATTCAACTTCATCTACAATAATTATAGGTTTGCATTTATTAATAATAATATCATAAATAATATCACGAGATACATCTAATTCAAAAGATTTAAATGATTCATATATATATTCAGTTAATTCATCATAAGAATTAAATTCATCTTGATCTAAATTATCGATTAAATCGTTAACTTTTTTAGTAATTTCTAAATGAGTATATTCATTCATTTGAAAATTATAATGATAAGTTTTTATATCTTAAATCAGGTTAATTCAGTAATATTATCAATTTTTCCGGTATCAGGATTATAAGAAACTACTTTATTTGTTAATTTCTTCTCATATAATAACTTTAATAAAGCATCTTTTGCTTCACCTGCAATCTTTTTCTCTTTCATATATTCTGTTAACTTTATTTCACGGATTGGATATGGAATTCTAATCCAAGGTTTCTTATTAATATTATTCGTAATTTCATTTGGAATAGATGGATTCATTTCTTTTTTCTTAATTGCAGATTTACGCTCTTCCTCCATTTTAGTAATCTTTTCTTGTAATTCAAAATTGTCCATATCCAACATTTTTAAATTCTTATTATGGATTACCATATTTTGATACTTAATATCACTTACTGCTGACATTTTTGCTAATATCTATATTTATATTTCTTTATATATGAGTATGTGGTAGTGAATCATTTCTGCAAATAGGGCATTTATAACTTTCTTTGAGCAACCAAGAATCAATACAATCTTTATGAAAAATATGCGAACAGTTCAATTTACGGATAATAGAATTTTCATTATAACCTTCTAAACAGATTGGACAATTATCTTTAATAGATGGATCATCATATTTAATAATAACAGTATTTTTATCTAAAATTTCAGGAGTAGCAATATTTTTAACATCTTCATGAACTCTATTATTAATTCCAGTTAATCCGTTCATCAATGCATTAAAAAATGGACGATATATAAATGAATTTAATAAAGGAACATTATAAGTATTATAAGAATTATGTGTACTTAATAGTAAAGCTAAAGAATTTGTAGATAATTCATCATATGTTTCAGTATCTTCATCATCAGTTCCAGTATGTCCAGTATGTCCAGTTTCAGAACCAGTAAATCCAGTTGAATTTATTTCTTCAATAGTTGTACCAGATGGTCCAGTAGTATAATAATGATGTAAATTATTTAAATTAGTATTAAATAAATCAAATACAGAAGGTGCATTAATAATATCACCAGTATATCTATCATATTGTTCATTTAATTGATTTTCAGCATCTTGAATAGATCTTAGCATATTTATAAAAGTAGCACTTGTATGATATTGAATAGGAGTTTCAGTTGTAATTATTCTATCTAATACGTATAAAGCATCATCTTTATTAGCAGGGTCAATTTCTGTATATAATAAGCTAATTCCATTTTTTATTTCATCATTTGATTTTCGTTGATTTTTTAAATATCTGTACATTTGGTTAATTATACGAACTAGTGAAACTTGGGTATCATCTAATTCTAATTCAATTTCAAATGACATTTTTAAAGTAAGCATATAATCTAAATTTAGTTCTATTTCGGAATTATCATTCATTACTATAATATATTATTTTTTATAGAACGAATTGAATCTATTATTACATTTTCTTTTAGATATCTGTTTAAATTATCTCTTAATTTATAATTAATATCTTTAATAGTAACAGTTCTTTCTTGACCACGTTTTAATGGTACTGTTAAATCAGATAATTTTATTAAATAAATTTTTTTAATTTCATTCATACCATCACCAGCTTTTTGAGTAGGTTTTAATACTCTATCTCTTATAAATGCAGGAATATTATTTATATATTCATTCCATTTGTGAGAACCTCTAAATGGCCAAGGAATTTCATGATAATATAAATGATTAAAGAATATATTCATAGTATCTATTTTAGCAAAATAGGAAACTTCATTTAATTTTATACCATGAACTTTTTCTAAGACTAATCCTTGATCCATTTTTGATTTCATTTCTTGAACAACAGAATCAATATTACCAGGTCTAACATTAAATAATTCTTCAAATACTTCTCTAACTGCAGTGTGTAATGAATGAGGATCTTCTGGGTCTTTTCCACCACCAAAAACACTAAGATGATTACCTCTAAATTTATTATCAACACCTAATAAAACCATATAGTCATCAGAACCATAATTTTCAAAAAAGAATATACCAGCACCACGATAATTAGATTTTTCTTTATTAATTAAATCTAAATATTTTGAATAAAAATCACTCATATATTTATGTTAGGAAATTTAAAACAGTTTTCTATATTAGAAATAACATATGGAATAATATTTTTAGTTTTTTTGTTTTATACTACCAGAACATATAATATTAATTTATTACAATTCACATTAGTAGTGAGTGTAGTAATATTTATTGTATATATATCGATAGTAAAGAAGGAAAAATTAGAAAATCTAAAAAGTAGTTCAAATATTAAAAATACAAATAACGAATCATTATTACAATTTGTAAGTGATATTAAATATTTTGAATTATATAATCCACCAGTGTATAAAGATTTTATGAATAAAGTAGATAATTATATACGATTAGAAAAATTTATAAATTTTCATCAAAAAGATGGATATAAAATGTATCCAAAGGAAATATTAGAGCAAAATTTAGAATCTCAAAGGAATAATTTATTAAACACATTTGTAACATTTGAACATACATTAGATGACCGTATTACATCAGTATATAAACTAAATGATTTAACGAAAAAGTTAAGTCATATATTATTAAAAAGTAATCTTACACTTTAAGCACTAATTTCTTGCCAAAATAATTTTAATATAACATATACAACGATAAATATAAAACCATAATAAATATAATTTTGTTGAGAATTTTTAATACCATTAATATCTAAAGTATAAATTTGTTTGAATAATAATATGATACTATTTGCTAAATTATCAGAAACTTCTCCTAGTGATAATTCATGAATATATTTAATTGATTTTTCTTCATTAATAGCATTTTGAGTCAAAAATTGCAAACGTTGTTGTTCTTCTTTAACCCTTTCAATTCTATTTCTAGCTAATTGGTCATCAAATTGACTATTAAAATTAGAATTAATGAAATTATTATCTTTGTATTGAAATGAAGTAGGACCAGTAATCATATCACCGTTATATAAAGTAGTAACAGTTGCACCAGGTGTATATGCTCTAAGAGTTGCTCTTGATCTACTAGGAGTACTGATACCATAAGAAGGAGTTAATGGTATAATAATACCTTGAGCATCAACCATATTATCATATTTTACTTTTGTATGTTGATCAGTGTATAAAACAGCTTCAAGAGAACGATAATCTTTTAATTCTGAAATAGTAGATAATATACCAGCATAAACTGGGTCAGATAAGAATGTTTTAATAGAATCATCGGATAATACTTGTTTAGTAGAGAGATTAAAATCTTGGTCATGAAAGTTTAAGTTAATTAAGTCTGATAATTTATCGGATATATATTGTTGGTCGTCGACACTATAATTATTGTAAAGGCTTCTTAAATTGTTTAATCTTTCATCAAATGTTATTTTTTGATTTAGTATATCACCCATATTAAATAAAATTATAAAAAAATGAAAAATTTAAATTTAAAAATATAACAATAGTATTATAAAATGAAGTATGTTGTATGTCCTACATGTGGTAAAGTATTAGCTGATGTTGAACTTGAATATGAAACTAAAAATCTTGAAATAACTAGTTCAAAATTATCAGATAAGGAAAAAAGTATTAAAAGAAAAGAATTAATTGAGAGTATGGGAATCACGAGATATTGTTGTAAAATGCGTATTTTAACCCAAGTAGACCCTTATAAAGTTATTCGTTAATTATTCTTCTTTAACAGTAATTGATGTAAATGATGAATCAGATGATTTACTTTCTTCTGGATTTTTAAAAATATTAATATTTTTTTCTTCATCATTATCTAATTCAACAGGAGGATTTATTTGAACTTTAACAGAATTATTATATGTTTCAACAATATTTTGATTTTCTTTATATGCATGAAGAACTTGTTTAAATGTATCACTAGTTTTCAAATCATCTTCTTTATCTTGTGTATCTTGTTTATAAGTATTTTTATATTTTAACCAAATTTTTTCAGGAAATTCCAATGGTGTTTCTCGTAATATTTCCATTGTATCTAATATTTTAGTCATAACATTACTATCAATTTTATAAGTTGGATCATTTTTATTTAATATTATTATTTTTTCAATAGAGTATAATAATTTTGAATAATCATTCGATAGTTTTCGATGTGAATTTTTTAAATTAGGTAAATCAAAATAATTTTGACAAGCTGTTAAAAAAGTAGATAAAACAGTTAAACTAGCAATAATCAATACAGTTACTTGTTGAATAGATTGAGAATTTGCAAATAATGAACTGGAATTAAATACATTAATTATTACAGCAGGAAATCCAATTAATTTATCCCAACGGTCATAATAATTAGCAGTATCACGATGGCAATGATAATATATTTTACATTTACGTGACCAAATAATCAATAATTTAGTATTATTATCATCCATTATAATATATATAGAAAAATATTATAATTATCTTTCAGATTGAGTTTTAATTTTTTCGTATTTAGCTTTAAGACGGTGATACTTATCAACGATATCATAATATTCTTTTTTAAGCTTTTCATAATTTTCTGCTAATTTTTTATTTTCATTAGTAATATGTTCAGTTTTATTATCAACATTACCACTAATTTCTTCATCTGTCATTTTACGATATAATATAGATTCTTTTGTATTAACTGACCATGAAATCTTTCTATTTGTTAAAATAATATATTTATCATAATTATCTTTATTTTCTAAAAATCCACCTAATCTAAATTTTTTTTCTTTAGAACCATCACTATTTTTGACTATAGAATAATAACGAATATGAGTGTTGAGGGGTAGTTTTGGAATATCTTCAGTTTTAATTTTTTTGTATAAGTTTAATTTTTCTTCAATTTCAGTTTCAGTCATTTTAGATTGATATGTATCTTTGGGTCTAGGACCTTTATAAGAACTTAATCTAATTGTAGGTGCAGACATTCTCTATACTATAAACGTAGAATTAAATAATAATAATTAAACAAAATTGATAAAGTATTTAAATAATTAAATATAACTATAATAATAAAATGAATATTGATTGGGTAAAATCCGTAGATAGTCATAATATTTCATTAATTGGTATGGAAAATAAATTCCGTACTAAAGCAGAGTTATCAACTGCTGATGTATTTGAAGATAAAGTACATCAAAAATTAGATTATAGAACAAATTTTAGTGTTGATAATGAAGATGTAAATGATGAAGCAAATAGAATTGTAAAAAATTTACCTACTGAATCAATGAATAGTTTAGTATTATTAGATAATGAATATTTTTTAATACAATTTATTAGTAAGCATATTCAGCAATATAAAATTATATCAAGTAACATATCAAAATATATTAAATTTTTAGCATGGATTAGTGAAGCATCTTTAATTTTAGCAAATAGATTAAAGCAACCAAAAATAAACAAAGAATTTACAGGAGATTTGGTAAAACGTACATATGATTTTTGTCCGCATCGTTCTAGTTGTTCAATTAACTATGGTAAAAAGAAAGGTAAATGTTGTGCACCGCATTACATACATAATTTAGTACAATATGATGTAGAATCATTAATTAAATATATTGATAAGAATAAACACAATAATGTTTTTATCTATGACCAAGAAGTGTTTAAGATATTAAAACAAATTAATACGATACAATTTATTATTAATCAAATGTTTTTAGAATTATTATCATTTAAAAATTCAGTTGCTACACCTAACGATATTGAAAAATATCATCATAATTGTAAAGTAGAAGATACCAAACCAATTAATGCTCGTAAATTTGTATTTAGTGATCCAGATGTAGTTGATGCTATACATGGTGAAGAAGAACCAGCACCAGAACCAAGGAGAATGAATATGAATGTATATAGACAATGGAAATAAAAAATTAATTACTATTATATTAACTTAGTAATTAATCTGTATCTTTACTTGAATCTACTTCAGAATCAAAATTTTTTTTAAAATTATAGATAGGGTCACTACTTGAAAATAGTTCACTATAATTATTAGCATTAGTTGTGATATTTTGATTTGAAATTACAATTTCCATAGGAGGATTATTTAATATTTCAATGTAACTATCAATTTCATTTGGATGAAGTACATCACTTAGAGTGATTAAATTATGTTGATGCATATATTTGAATATTGGGTATTTATCTTGAAATAATACTGGAATTTCATCTTCATTTAACTCACCACATTCTATTTGTTCTTTAATTATACAATATACACGTTTATCAGCTTCTAATTTAGTTTTAAATTGATTCCAATTATCTTTTTCACGTGCTAGTCTTTTTCTTTCTTCATCATAATTTTTAACCTTTTCAATATACTTATTTTCATTTTCATTAACAACATCTTTAATTTCATTAGCTTTTTCTTCATATAATTTTGCTTCTTCTTCTAATCGTTTAATTTTTTCAGCTAAAGATTCAATATTAACTGGTTCTTGTTTCTTTTCTTGTACAGGTAATGGAGGTTCAGACATTGGAATAAATAAATTTAATTCATCGTTTATAGGTTTATCAGGACTATTAAACCATTCTTTCATATATCCTTCAAGTTCATAAAGAGTATTATTAAAATATATCTTATTGTTATTCAAACTATAAATACCTATAGGAGTTAAATTGTTGAAGACTTCTATTTTTGAATTAGGTATATATAATAATAAGCTAATTGCATCATCTTTATTTGTAAAGACACCTACTGTTTTATTTGTATATAATCTATAAATATAATTCATATAATATAAGTATCGTTAATTTTTAAGTCATTTATATAAAAAATTGAAAAAATAACTAAAAATAAACAGTATTAAATAATTAAAACACAATGAGTAGTTACGACGCTTTTAACAGAGGAAAACATTATAATAAAAAACATAAGAACAATAGAAATCGATATTATAATAAATCCTTTCCAGATGTAATTAAGCATGAAATGTATGAAGATGCTAAGGAAATAATTAGACGATATGAATGGGATAAACCACTTGAAGATGTAGGAGGAAAATACACACCTATTCCACCATCACCAAATCTACGTTCATCGCCTAGGAATAGAGATAGATCTGAAACTCATGATTCATTAGCATCAACACCAGCAGATGAGATATTTAATGCTAGATATAGTCCAGAATTACTGGATGGAAATGAAGCATTAGTTAGAGAAAAAATGATGTTAGATAAACCAATAATAAATGTAGATTTATTTGATATTAAAACTGGAAAATCATTTATAAAGTCAAACTTTATACCTATTAAATCATCATCATTTAAATCAGAAGAAGTAATTATTGAAGATGAAATTAAAAATATTCAAGACTTGATAAAATTAGGAAAGAAATATGAAACATTTAATGAAACTACCCATTATTCAATTAATATGAAAAAGCTTATGAAAATTATACCTCATTTACAAGAACTAGATGCAATGATTGGTATGAATGAAGTTAAAACAGCATTAATTACACAACTTATGTATTTTCTTCAAGATTTTCCATGTAATCATATGTTGCATACGGTAATTGAAGGACCACCTGGTGTTGGTAAATCATGTTTAGGTAAAATTTTATCAAAGATATATGTAGATTTAGAATGTATTAAGTCAGATGAAAAACCAGAACCAATTGAAGAAGAAGGTCCTATGAATATGATGAAAATATTATCAATGAAAATGCAAGAAGATATACCTAAACCAAAATTTAGAATTGTAAAGCGTAGTGATTTAATAGGGCAACATGTTGGACATACTGCAATTAAGACTCAAAAAATTATTAATGAGTGTTATGGAGGTGTTCTTTTCATTGATGAAGCCTATTCTCTTGCAAATGATGATGGATTTTCAAAGGAATGTATTAATACATTAAATCAAAATTTATCAGAAAATGGTGATAAATTTATATGTATTATTGCAGGATATCCAGCAGCGTTAGAAGGATTTTTTGCAATGAACAGTGGATTATCTAGACGATTTCCATTTAGATATCATATTAATAAATATACAGAAAAAGAATTATATGAAATATTATTAAATAAAATTAATAAGGAACAATATAAAACTTCTGATGATTTTAATCTAGAAAAATTCATTAAAGAGAATAAAGATAATTTTCCAAATTATGGAGGAGATATAGATACATTATTTTTCCATATTAAAATGGAACATTCTAAACGATTATTTGGTAAGGCATTAGCATTACGATATATACTTATAAAAGATGATATCTTAAATGGATATAATCAATTAAAAAATAATAAAACAAAAGAAGATGTATCACATCATTACATGTATAATTAATTTATTCAATGCTTTTAAGATAATATAATTTAGTATCATGGTTATTAACTTGAATATTTTTGTAAACATTTCCAGAACCAGCATCAATTGGTTTTATACTAGGTGATAAATATGATGGTGTACTAGTAGGTGTATATATTGATAAACCAGTAGTTCTTAATTCATCAAGAGAATAAACGACAGGTGTATCACCAGTAGTGTTGACCATTAATGTTTGTGTATCAGTTTTTAATGCTAAATCTGAATCAGTTTGTTGATGACCATATGTATTCAATGGACGATTTGTATCATTAGGATTATATACATATTGTTTAGCGGGTACTAATAAGTCGTATTCATTATCATATGATATATCATTTTCAGGTAAATCATTTGAATAGACATTCATATTGTTTAATTTTTCAGTTATATTACAAATAATTTTAATTAAATATATAAATATCAAACAAATTATAAATAAAATTAGGATTAAATGAGTCCTATTCATATAATATATAATTTAAAAAAAATTGATAAATATATTTTTTAGATTTCATAATTTAAAGTTAAATAGATAAACAATAAAAATGACGGAACATTTAGACATTGAAGCACTAAATGATATTACATCTCTTACTGAATTATATCAAAAAGAATTAAAAGAAAGTATTGAACTATCAAAGCAAATGGATATTAAAAATGAAAGATTTACATTAATTCGTAATAAGATTACTCTTCTTCGTCATTCTAATGATGATAAATCAGAAGAAAAGGAAGACGTTTCACCTGTAGAAGAAGAGAAACCTAAAAAGGTTAAGAAAGCACCAGTTAAGAAAGATACTAAAACTAAAAAATTAGCTGAAGTGAAAGAAGAGGAGAAAGAAGAACCAGTATTAGAAGAGATTAAAGAAGAGAATGATAATAAATCTAAAGCAGATTCAACATCAGATAAGAAAGAAGAGCCTGTAGTATCAGTAATTGAACAAGCAAAGAAGCCTGGACGTAAGGCAGGTAAGAAGAAATAATAATTTAATTTAAAGATAAAATAAAATAAAATAACTATGTTATTAAATAGAATAGATACAAAGCCAACGTATTCGGAAGCAGTAGTATATAATAATACAGTATATTTGTCGGGTCAAGTGCCATGGTCAACAGTAGATTTAGATTTTAGAAGACAAGTAGAAGAGGTATTTCAATTAGTGGATACACAATTAGCAAAGGTTGGTTCAAATAAATCAAAGATAATATCAATGCAAATATTTTTAGTAGATCCGGAAGATTATGCAGTAATGAATAGTGTATTTTTAGAATGGATGCCATTAAGACAATCACCAGCTAGAAATACAATATGTGGAGTTAAGTTTCCAAATTCTAAATGGAAGATAGAAGTTGTGGTCGTAGCTGGTTTATAGTAAAAGTTGAAAAATTATTTTATTATTAGTAACTATTATTAATAAAATAAAAATGCCGTTAATACAATATAATTTATCAAGAGACGATAAATCATGGAAATATTTTAAAGAAGGATATATGGCTAAAATTACATATCTACATGATGATAATACAGGAGAATCAGAATCATTTTGGGTATGGATAGATAAAATAGATAAATTAAAAGAAGAATATGTTTTAGGAATAATATCAAATACATTAACAACATTTAATAAGCCACATAGACCAAATATGAAAATAGGAGATTTAATTACATTTGAGAAGAATTGTATTAAGGAAATTGCAAATAGATATTATACTAAAGAAGAGACGTTATTTGCAATAGAAAATAGTAAAGAAAATCCAATTACAAAATATTTTGAAAGTCTTAATATAAGATTTACATCGTATTAATTTAATTCTTTTACTTTACATCTGAAAAAATCAATATCAATATATGGTTTAATTTTATAAATATTCTTAATTAAATCAGTTGACATATCATCTTGATAATTTTTAAGTTCTAATACTACTTTTGGTTGATTATATTCATTAAAATATTCTAATAATTCAGTATCTTCTTCGGGTATTAAATCCCATACAATATCCAATGATTTATCAAGATTAATATGATTAGAAATATTGTAGATTAAAAGATTTAATTTTTTATGAATATATTTATTATTAGATTCTTCGATATCTTTTTCTATTTTTTTATAGAATTTTAATACTTCAGGGTCAACAATAAAACTCTTTTCAGCAATAGCTTTGACTTTAACACTTTTTAAATTTTGTGCACGAGACAATGCAGTATATGTTTGACCAGCAGCAAAAATTTTAGGTCCAATATCAACTTCAACTGCATCTAAAGTCATACCTTGAGATTTATGAATAGATAATGCATAGGCTAATTTTAGAGGCATGAATCCTAATCTTAAATTAGAATCTTCTGCATTTATTGAATCATGATATTTAATTTCTACTTTAACACCATTAACTTTTCGAATGATAACAGATGATGATTTAACATCAATTACTACACCTCGAGTACCATTAACAATTCCATTATCTTGGTCAATATTTGCAGTAACCACAACTTGGTCACCTACACAGAAACTTATTGATTCAGGTATATCTAATGATTTAGCCCAATTTTGTGTTTTATCTTTGTATTTATAATTTTTATATTCTACTTTATATGATTCATTTTTAGCACCAGATTCAATAAGTTTTTCTGATTCTAATTTATTAATTTTATCAACATCAAAATTTCGTGGATACAGGATCGTGGGTTTTATCTCACCAAATTCAGTCGTTGATAATGATGATAATAATTTATAATTCTTAATAGAACAGTAACCATATCTAGCATCGGATAGAATTTTTTGGAATTGAAGGTCGCCGTCTTGGCGGATGAGTTTTGTAAGATAAATAGTTTTTAAATTTAGTTCAGTCCAGGTAGCAGATTTAAATGCATATTCACCCGAAACAGGAGCTAATTGACAAAAATCACCAGTTAATACAACTTGAATACCGCCCATAGGTTTATCATTTTTGCATGTAAATTTTAAATAGTCAGATATTTTATCTAATAGATTTGCATCTAACATTGAGATTTCATCTATAATTAATACTTTAATTTCTCGTAATTTTTTAGTAATATGAGATAATTTATATCTTACATACTTATAAATTTCTTCAGCAGATTCAGTAGCTAATCCAATACCTAAATAAGAATGAATAGTTTTACCATTAATTAAAAAGGCAGCAGTACCAGTTGTAGCAGTAATACCGAATTCAATATTATTATTAATACAATGTTCTCTAATTTTTCGTAGAGTTACAGATTTACCAGTACCAGCAGGACCAGTAAGAAATATATTTTTACCAGCTTTAAAATGATTCAAAGCAGATTCTTGTTCATAATTCAATGTAATTTCATTAATAGTAGGTTTACCAGTATATGGTAATTTATTAATATTAGTAACAACTGAAAAATCATCAAGAATAGATTTTATTTTTTCATCTACATCATTAATTTCTTTTTTAGGTAATGTTTTTTTATTATTTTCCTTATCCATATGTTCTTTAATAGATGATACGGATAATTTTACAATTTCAGATGCTTCTTCAATAGATTTTTTATCTAGTAAAGAGACAGCGTAATGTAATAATTTACTTTTAATACTACCATAAGTACGTTTATGTGATTTAGCAATATCTTCTAAAGACATATCATTTTTACGTTGAAGTAATAATTGAGCAACATCTTCATCAGTCCATCTTTTACCTAAATTAGAGGTTTCAGGATTTTCTTTTAATTTTAGTATATTTTGATACATTCTTATTAATTATAATTAACAATAATACTTTAATAGTATATATTTCAATATTTAAAAAGTTGTAGATAATAATTAAAAATGGATACCAATATCACTTCTATACAAAATATACCATCACCAACAGAATTAATAAAAAGTTTTCCATTAGAATTTGATGATGAATTTTTTATTAAAGAATCTAGAAATATAATTCAAAATATTTTATTAAATAATGATCCAAGATTATTAGTTATAATAGGACCATGTTCAATTCATGATTTTAATTTAGCATTACAATATGCAGATTATGTAAAAGATTTTCAAAGAAAAAATCCAAATTTATTTATTGTAATGAGAGTATATTTTGAAAAGCCACGTTCTAGGCATGGATGGAAAGGATTTATTTATGATCCTGATTTAAATAATACATATAATATTGATAAGGGATTAAAATTAGCAAGAGAATTATTATTAAAAATTACAAGATTAAAAATTCCAATAGGTTGTGAATTTTTAGATACAATAAGTCCGCAATATTTAGCAGATTTAGTATCATGGGGAGCAATTGGTGCAAGAACTAGTGAAAGTCAAATTCATCGACAATTGGCATCAGGATTATCAATGCCAATAGGATTTAAAAATTTAACAGACGGTGATTATAAGAAAGCGATTGATGGTATATTATCTGCGCAGCATCCACATCAATTTTTAGGTATTGATTACAAAGGTATGGCATGTCATGTAACAACAAAAGGTAATCAACATACACATTTAATATTAAGAGGAGGAGTAAGGCCAAATTATTATCAGGAAGACATAGAGGAGATTACCTATGAATTATATAGGGAAAATATTAAAACAGGAATTATAGTTGATTGTTCGCATGGAAATAGTAGTAAAGAATATATGAAACAAATATTAGTAGCGTGTTCAATTACAAAGTTATTAACATTAAATAAATATCCGATTAAGGGAGTAATGATAGAATCGCATATCAATAGTGGTAATCAAAAATTACATTTGAAAGATGCATTACATTATGGAATTAGTATAACAGATGGATGTATAGATGTTAGAACATCAGAAATTGTATTAAATATATTAAATGAACATATGACAATAAAAGAGATGTATAATATAAATGAAGTAAGGAACTTTTTAGATAATTTTGATGAACCGTTAATATCATTAAATGCAAATCAAAATATAGAAGACAATATGTATTTATATGGAAATATATTATCACCAGAAATAGTTATAAATTATGATGATGAATTATATGAAATAGTAAATAATAATTCTAAATTAATGTGTTATATGCATAAGCGATTAGGAGTAAGTGAATTAATTGCAAGAATTAAATTTGAACTAAATCCATATGATTTTATGTTAAAAGAAAATAATTTTTATAAATTAATAACAGATAGAAATAGGGAACAGAATATATTAGATAAGGTAGGAGAAGCAAGTAGTTTATATATTAAGATGATGGAATTAAGTAAAAGAATTCAAATTAGGTATTTAGAAAAATATGTTGAAACATCAAGAATTGGGTATATGGGAAACAGGGGTAGTTTTTCATCAGAAGTGGTTAAAATATTTTATGGTAATTATATTGGCTGTACTAATTTTAATGATATAATAAATAAATTATCAAATAATGAAATACATTATGGATTAGTGCCGATATATAATTCATTGATAGGTTCAATCTATACTATTGGTATTGAGTATAAGATATTAGGAACATTAGATTATAAAATTAGATTAGCATTATTTGCGAATGATAGTAAAACAGATTTTAGTAATGTGCATACGTTATATGTACAGGAAGTAGTGTATAAAGAAGCATTAGATTATATCAAACGTAAATTTAATAAAGTTAATATTGTAATATGTAATACAACGGAAGAAGGTTGTTTAAAATGCATAAAAAGTGAGAATATTAATAGTATGACAATAGCATCGGAGAATAATGAATGTAATTATTTATATACAGTAGAAAGGGATATTATTGAGCATAATATAACAACATTTGCATTAATTAGTAATATTTAATATAAACAAAATGAATTATATTAAGTATATAATGCAATTATTAGGTGATCTTTTTAATAAATATGGTAGCGACAAAGATAGAAATGGATATACAGTATTATATCAATCATTATTTAAAAATCTTCGTCAACAACCAGTTGATTTATTAGAAATTGGAATTGGTACAATGTTACCTGATGTACATTATTCAATGCATAAGTATGCATTACCAGGATATAAACCAGGAGGTAGTTTAAGGGCATGGAGAGATTATTTTCCCAATGGTAATATTATTGGATGTGATATTCAACCAGATACACAATTTTCGGAAGACAGAATTGTTACATATTTAGCTGATAGTACAAAAAAGGAAGAATTAGACAATGTATTAGGAGATAAGATGTTTGATATTATTTTAGATGATGGTGACCATTGGGAGATAAATCAATTAAAGACACTAAAGAATTTATGGCATAGACTAAAGCCGAATGGATATTATATTATAGAGGATTTACAAGATTGGAATCGTATTGGAACAGAATTTAAGCCAGAAATTAGAGAATTTATTGGAGAAGGACCGGATATGTATTTAACAGAAAAGAGGAATATCTTTGTTATTTCAAAATAACCTAAATATATAGTATAGCATGATAAAATATATAATATAATAAATAATCGATAATATTATATATAATGTATCATGCATACTATAAATAGATAAAAATATATATTAAATTAATAAGATTTTGTTATTCTACCATATCTAGTGGTATATTGTTTTATTGGTAATAATTTCTTTTGATTTTTATTAAACCATATTTTTATTAATTTTGCATTATGATTTGATATATTATATTCAGTAATTAATTCATTAAAAGTATCAATAAATTTAATATGTGGTCTATCAAGAATATAGACAATATCGTTAATATATATTTCAAATCTTATTTTTGTTTCATCAAAAACGAATACTATTTCTGATGTTTCATTTAAGTAAAGAGTTTTGTGGCTATGCATTTTAATAGATATATAGGTAATTTTTTATATTTTGATAAGTTAAAAAATTCAAATTTCATATTAATTTAATAAATATAAAAAATTGAAAAAAAATTATCATATGCAATCTATAGGTAATATCAATAAAATACACATTAAAAAGCAATCATGAACACACCTAACCAAATGGAAATCGATATTAACTCACCTCATGCGCCTCTACGTCGTGCCCCATCTGAGCTGTCGCTCTCGGGCTTTCGTATTCTAGGCTCAACTACCAGCGAGCTACATCCTCGTTGCCTTGAACCTGTTTTTGAAGAACTATTACTTCCTACTGCTCGCAGCCTCATGGAGGAGTTTGCAGCAACTGGCTATCGTGCTTCGACACCGCCAATGACAATTGATACTAATAATCAATTTGAAACTGATATGTATCATCTTCGTGACGGCGAGCTACCGATTAGCGTCGGCTATCCTGCTCCGCCATCTAAGAACGAAGAGATTCGTAAGTGCAAGTGCAAGCGTGCCTATCTCATCGTCAATAAGATAACTGACCAGACCCGCCTTGGAAACAAGGAGTGCGGCTACTGTGCGCACAACGTTATCGAGAAGAACTAGATTATTTTATATTTTTTTGTATATAAAAAACTGAAAAATTATTTTAATATAGATATCAATTAATATTAAAAATGAATAATGATAATACAGTAGAAAATCCTGTTATACAAGTTATGGATGTTGTTCCAAGTGATAATATTCCAGATTATGTAATAAGACAACCAAAATCAAAATATAGTTGGATAAATAATCAAAAAACTATAGGTGGTAGTATAATGCTATTTGGAGTAATTATACTTATTCTTGTTGTATATTTTGGATTTGGATATAATCAGTAAAATTGAAAAAAAATACATAATCATATTTATTTAAATATTAAACAAAAAGATTACAAAATGACCAAGCATCCTGAAGGTGATTTTAGCTTTTTTAATGATATTCTTTATCGTAATACGTATAAGGACGCCTATGATGCAATTACAGCAACAAACTCATGGGCGCTTATGCGTGAACATCGAGGTGCAGGAGGATTTATGTTTTCAACTGATCCAGATCGGCTGAATATTGTTCATGATAAAATGAAACTCCTAGATACTCATAGTGGTGCTTCGTATGCTATTATGATGAGAGATATGCAATTTATTGCTACACATGGATGGAATAAATATATTGATTCAGTGATTGCATCAAAAGCATAAAATTGAAAATTTATTTATTAGTTATTAGTTATTAATCATTAACAAACATAAAATGAGTTTTCCAATTTATTGTGGTATGACAAAGGAGGAATGGAACAAGATGGTACACAAGGCTAATAACAAAGATGAGCGTGGATTTTATGCAAATGGTAGTAATTATATTAGTGCATCAGAGTTTCCATGGCCTGAAGAAACTAAAAAGTTGGCAAGGAAACTAAAAACTGATATTTATAATAAGTATCAACTTCTTATTATTATTAATGAATCAGACAATGATTATAAAATTGGTACAGTGCATGATGAATTTGCACTTTTTTGTATTCGTGCAGTACTGGGGCATTTTATGCCGACGACATTTGAAGATTGGATTAAGGATAAGATTGAATTTTCTGATGGTGATAGTTGTCCAGAATATTGTGGAATGAATAGGATTAAAGGTTATTACAGAAATGTAAGAGAATTTATGATGAAATTTGATCCAGAGGCACTTAATATTATTGCACGTCATGAGATGTATAAAATGGCTCAAGTAGAAGGGTGGTAAAAACAGAGTATCCTTAATTAATTTATAGCAAAATTAATTGGGGAGTTATTTATAGCACAACCAATCAAACTTATTTTGAATGGCGGTATAACCAAAAATCTAATAAAACTAAATGTTTTCCCTTGAACATTTAGGAAAAAATATTATTAGTTATCATTTAATAGCTGCAGACATACTAAACTTTATAATAATAAACATTTTCTGTGGATTTATATATTTCACATCATATCTTAGGAAACAGATTTCTCTGGCAAAATATAATGGAGGAACAAGTCCTTAACTCTAACCTAATTACTGTTAACAACAATTACTGCAATTGCATGCTAATTCACCTGGATACCGAACAGTCGGATGATTAACAGGAAAATCCCTAAAATGGGGATCAGTTACGCCCATACTACACACATGGTAATATGGATCATTCGCATTTAAAACACATCTACAATTATAACAAAAATGAACACCACACATACATTGCATGTGGTCACAACCAATTTCTTTTTCAACCCATATACTACATCCTGGGCATTTTCTATAAGATTCAGGATTCTCGAATTGTATATCGTCTACAAATATACACAATTGATTATCATGAAACGGTTTTTTTCCACATTCTCTACAATACGTGATATTACATGTTTTACATTTTTGTTTTCCACTTGGCATTCCTTTATGGATAATTCCAAATGAATCAATACAATTACCGGCACAATAAGTTATAAATCTACTTTTTGAAGGAAAATTATTTCTATAGTTATCTATACGTTTTTTATGAAAAAAATTTTTTATTTTATCAAACTCAACATTATTTAAATATTTTTTTAATTCATTTATTTTTAAAAGGACATTAATATCGTGATTACACGCAACTTCTTTTTCTATTTTTTTTCTGTTTTTATCTACATTAACTAATATATGTTTTTCAGGACATTTATAAATAGCACATTTTTCTATTAATTTTGAATCATGGTAATACCAAGAATAAACAGATTCCCAATTCGCCTTTTCAATCATATTGTATATATAATTGACTAAAAATTCTTTGGGGACTCCATGGATGTGTCGGCGAGATTTATGTATGGGAATATATTTATAGTTTTCTTTGTCAGATGTATCAATACCATTTAATTCAGCTGGAATATTATACATTTTTCCAATTATAATATCATCCATTCTTTTATGTATTTGATTTTTATCACATCCATCCCGGGGGAGCCCCAATTTTACTTTATATTTTTTATTTATTTTATCAAGTATATTATTTAATTTTCCGTATTTTGTCCAATTTTCTGGACTAATATCTTTTCTTTCTTTTTTATGTTTTATGGTGGATTCTCCATTTTTACTAATATCTAACATTATTTTTTCACACTCAACCACCGCTCTATGTATAAGGATATCTTTATATAGATTTTCATATAAAAATTCAGTCCATAAATGAAATTTATCCCAGTCCATTTTATTTCTATATATTTTTTATTTTATATCGTATTTTCTTAATAAATTTTTTTAGTGTTACAATATTAAAGATAAAATTTATATTATTATGTTTTCTATTATATAATTCTTCAATTAAAAATTCATGATTTATATTATTTTCTATATAATAGTTTATTAATTCATCATTCAAAATTAAACAATGTTTTTCTTTTGGTAGATTATAATAATTATCAATAGGAATAGATTTTTTTGATAATATATATTTAATAGTAAAAATGTTACCGTTTTTGATACCCCGTTTAATATCGGTATCAATAACAGCATTCCAATTTTCAGAATTATCTAATAAATTGTAAATACGTAAGTCATTTCCACCGCTACATAAATAGTATCGAAGACAAAGAGATTGAGGCATGTAGTTTTTAGGAAGAAGGTAAGAGGATAATTCATAATTTTCACTTATCAATGACATACGAATCATCATATCTTTATTAGGTAAATTATCAATAGGGACAATAGTTTCAGTAAGTTTATACATTTCAAGGTTTCCGCAAGTGCATAAAAAAGGTAAAATTTTAATTAGAAGGCTGATAGGTGATGCAATTATTTGTTTTTTAAAAATATCTACATTTTTCAATAGTATATTTGTTTCTATGCTTTTTTGCATA
>Ga0007870_1000096_pt1 | contig 37556 bp, 36 predicted proteins | sample CryBogCBH04Jul08_FD_71207 | JGI IMG/M metagenome (GOLD analysis project Ga0007870, IMG submission 71207) | Freshwater microbial communities from Crystal Bog, Wisconsin, USA - CBH04Jul08 | ecosystem: Environmental > Aquatic > Freshwater > Lake | place: Crystal Bog, Wisconsin, USA | collected...
TACTACGCCAAGTTTCCGCGCGTCATCCACAGCATCGACACCGACGTCATGCCACTGGCGGTCCACATGCTCACCAGCAGCGACGTCGTCGACAGCGGTGCGCTGCTGTGGAAGTACAACGCCAAGGTGCACATGGATCTGAAGCTGCTGACAGACGTGCTGTATCGCAAGTGAGTGGCGGTGGCGGCTGTGCGCGCTGGTCACGGTGGTCTATGTCCAGGGAGCAAGTTGTGGGCCACGATTTCCTGATGTGGTGCATTCTGGGCGGCGCCGACTACTTCCAGAAAGCCAACGCGTTCGCCATGATTGGGTGCAGCCGCATTCTGGAGATCGTGAAGGCGGCGGCGCCCGAATCCACCAAATTGGTGGTGCCGGCCGCGGCGCACGCGCAGTACCGGCCCGACGAGCAGGCGCGCCGGTTTCGCGAGTTTGTGTTGCGCGGCCGTGGCGAACGTGTGGAGGCAAGCGAGGCGTCGAGTCGCAAGAAGAGCTGTCCCACCGACGCGCAGATCGGCACTGCGTTCAAGGAGTTTCAGTTTCTGTACAAGTACTGGAGCGTGGACTGGAACCAGAGACCGCGTTACAACAGCACTACGTTTTATGAGTCGAGTTCCGGCGCGCATCAAGCTTCATTTGGAGCTGCGTCTGCGTCGGCGTCTGTGACGTGCTGGCCGGCGGCCGCTGCGGCAATGCCGTCGACATGAAGATCGGGCGAAGGTCGAACACAGTAAACATGGCAAAACAAACGATGGCCCACGCGTGCTGCGAGTCTAGCGCATCGAGGACATCGACACAGCAGGCCTCGACGACGACGATGTCGAGCGCCAGGCGCTCCATCGCAAAGGGCAAGACGCGCCGATTGTACGCGAAGATCTCGAGCTCGTGGCGCAGACGACGGAGCGGCGGCGACAAGCTTGCGGGCCACTTGTAGTCAATGTTCATGTACTGTGCATCGCCGCCGTTGGAAGCGGCACGCACAACACCGAGAGCCTTGGGTGGCGCGGCACCGCTCCCCAGCTCCATGACGGCCGCCACGTCTTTGGTGGCGCGCTGCGCGTCGCCGCCGAACCTGGCTTGCCAGTGGCTGCGCAGCTCGATCTTTGTCTGCATGCCGACGATCCCGTGCGCGGGAAAGTCGCGGCGCCACATGCGGTCGAGCCGGGCGGCCATGTTCATCATCACGGTAACGTCGTCGCCGCCCGATGCACACTGGGCCACCAGACGCGTGTAGCTCCGCACGAATTCGTGTTGTCGCACGCGCTGCGCCGTGATGCGGAAGTCAGAGGGCAGACGCGCCAGACTGCGCTCGTGGTCCGAGTCAAACACGAACCCGGTCATTGTGAACCCAGAGTTTGGGCCGATGAACGCGTCGGAGTCGCCGACATCTACGACGGCGGTGGTTGCCGGCGAGGAAAGACTGGGGTCGTTGTTGCGCGCCTCGACTTCGGTGCGCACCATCCACATCGCCTCGTCGACGTTGGCCGGGTCAAGCCCGCTGCGGTGAAAGGGCTCCAGCGACGCGTACCGCAGCGACGGCGAGAAATTGACACCGGCGGTGCTGTCCATCAACCGGCGCCCGGTGGCGACAAGCTCCAGACACAGCTGCACGTTCGACGAGGGCAGACCGTCGGGAATGTGTCGTACGTCGACCATGAGCGGCGGCGCGCTGCCAAGGTCGGTGATGGCCAGCATCGACGACGGCGTCGGTGTTCGGCTCCACGCCACGGGCGCCGGGTCCGGCTCCCAGTGCGCCAATTCTTGCATGACAATGTTTGCGAGCGCTTTTGGCTCGAGCGGTGTGGCGCGTTGGTCTTCGAAAATCGCGGGCCACTTGGTCTCCAGGTAGGCGCACATCAGTGCGCACGTGTCGGGGTCGATGTCAACGCGCGATTGCGTGCCGGGCGCCAGACGCTGGATCGCGTGTACAATCTCGGACGCAGCGGGCTGCCATTTGACGTCGTCGCCGCCGAGTGCGCGATTCGCCTGCAGCTCGCTGAACGGGCCGCGGAGCTCCAGGATCGCGGCGAAGAACAGCGCGATACCGGCCGCCACCAGCATGCGCGCGGCGTCGTTGCTCATAACACCGGTCCATCCGGCGAGCATGAGAAGTTCCTACGCGCGCGTGCGTGCGCGGTGTAAACGCAGCAGCAATGCACCTCGATCGGCGTCGGGCAGCTGCGGTTGCGCAACACGAGGTCCAGCGGCGCGTAGGGCAGCGGCGTGCCCATAAGTTCTGCGAGCACACGCGTGCCCTCGGTCTGTTTTTGCACGTTCGTGGCGTCGGTCGACGTCATCGACACGTTCAGGTTCGCGATGTGCACTTTCAGATCCTGGCACACAGTTGTGGTGGTGGTGGTGGCGGCGCACATGCACCTGAATTCGTGTCCGCGCACCCTCGAATTCTCCACGCGGCCACCGCCGCCACCAACGCTCCGTTGCAGTGTCGACGAAGCTGGCGCCGGGCCAATTGCGCTTGCGCTGGGTGGCGACGACCGATGCAACGCGAACGCGGTTGGACAGCGTGGTCAGGAACGACGGCAACTTGGAGCAGCAGCACTTGGCCAACGCGTCGCCGTGCGCTGCGCTCGGATCTTGCTCCGGTTCGCGCGCCGCAATGCTGGCCGTCTTGGTTTTCAAGAAGAGATCGATGAACACCTTGCGCGTGGATCGTGTCATGCGCTTGCTGTTCAATTGAAAGTAGCAGATGAGGCGCGCCAGCGTTGCGACGGGTGTCGCATCGCGTGCCAGCCATGGAAACGTTCGCGCCAGACAAGCGTTGATGTCCACGTCACTCGTCGTCGTCGCGGCGGCAGCGGCTGCTGCAACGGAGAACAGCGCGTGCGACTCCTTTGTGCGTTGCTGCAGACGCCTGCATCTGTCGCGCGCCAGCTTGTCGGTTGCGGCGGCGCCCGGGTCGCTGACGGCAGCACGCGGCATTGGCTGCCACGCCGTGGTGCGCGTCTTTGGCGGCCAGTTCATGACGTCGGTGTAGTCAGTGTCCCATGCAATGCGGAAGCGCCACGCGGTTGCTGACGGCAGCCACACATCGGCGAGCCCGTGCGGCACCAACTCTCCGCCGACGACGGCGCACCAGAGACGCAGCGACTCGTCGGCATTGGTGCTGCGCGTGAGGCGCACAATTGTGTCGGTGCTGCCGTGTCCGCGAACAAGGTTCACCGGGTGGCCGGCGGCGGTTCGCATCTCAAACACCGGCTGCTGCTGCTGCGGTGGTGGCATGCACGCGGCGGAGAGCGGGCCCGCGAGTTCGCACACCACACCGCCGCACCAGTGCACCACGTTGGACGCGGCCAGCCCGAATGTCGTGCAGTGGCGCCGGCAGCCCCAACACACAAACGCAATCTGCCGCAGAATGGTGGCGGGCGCCGTTGTCTGGCCGTAGATCTCAATGCGCGTGTTTTGTGCACTGTAGGTGTCTGCGAAATTGCAGAACATGGCGAATTCCTGCGCGCTGTTGTTGCAAACGCGCGCGCGCACCAGAGACTCACGTTTTCGAAGGACTGTGGTTGGAAGGGGCGCGTGGCTTTGTTGTACGCATTCAGGTGCCGGTAGATGTACATGCCGGCGTTGAAGAGCACCAGACTCGCGGCACGCGCTCCGTTGTTTACAATGCGTTGCTGGCGCAGGAACTCGTCGAGTGACAACTCGCGCGCACCAATGGCGACGCGTGCCATCTCGCGGTTTGCGTAGGGGTCGTTGGGCCGCAACGCCGCCTCAGAGTCGGGCGCCGGCAGCTTCTTGCATGCAAGTGACGTGTCGGGGATCAGGGACGAGATGTCCATCAGCAGCCCGTACTCGAGCTTCGTCAGGTTCAGCCAGGCGCGTTGCGCCTCGTCGCTGGTCGGCGCACGAAAGCCGCTTACGTGCACAAATTCGAACGCCGAGCGCGGATCGGCGTTCACCACACTCAGGCACCACTTGGACATTGTTGGATCCAGTTGCGTCGTTGCTGTCTTTGTCTCCATTGTTTCACTGTTCGTCCGCGTCGCGTCCACTGTGTTTTACGGTCAGCGTCTGACAAAAATGAATCGGGCGGGAATCGAACCCGCGTCTCCGGTTTCATGCCACAGGCGCTCTACCATTGAGCTACGGACGAAATGGTCCGACGGGAGTCGAACCCGCATCTCGGGCCCTTACGCCGATTGCGCTTTACCGACTAAGCTACCGATTCGCGATACCCTCCAGGCGGGAATTGAACCCGCGATCTTCTGCTCATAAGACAAACGCTTTACCAACTAAGCTACTGGAGGTGGTTGGGCTTTTATTGTCCAAAAACGTGACCGAAGGGGCTCGAACCCTTGTCTCCGACACATTCCGTGCTGGTGTTCTCCCACTAAACTACGGTCCCATGTTCCAGCCAAAGTGCTGGCTCCGTGGTACTTGGCTTATGAAGGTACCCGAGGGACGCCAGCGGTATGAGAATTCGTGGTACTGTGGCTCGCGCTGCGGGTGCCATTGAAATCCAGGCGGTCGTTGGTGTTCTTCGATGCGGGTCGAAGTAGCGATCGCCGTAATCAGCGCGCTGGCATCGGATGGCGGCCCAGCAAACCCGCGAATGATGCTGAGCACATTGCGCTCAAAGCACGGATGCCGAAAGAACGACTGAACGCCGGCCGGGGCCGGGGTGCCGGGCTGTGCCTGAAGTTCTTCATCCAGTCTTGGAACGTCCATTTCAATCAATGTGCCAACGGCCTTTCGGTCGTGGAGACACTGTGTCAGGTACTCGACGAGCCATCCGTAGCTGTCGGCGCCGCGAAACGCGTCAACACGAATGAGCGCAGGGTGTTGCATGCAGGTCTCGATGAACGCGACGTTTTCAAAGTGAGCGAGGTCGTCATCGGTAACGCCGCCGATCTGCCGTCCGGTGTCGATGTAGATTCGCTCCACGCGCGGCGATTGGCGCAGAAACGCATTGGCAACTGCCAGTGTACAGCACGTGAACTTGACGTCCACGCAGTTGACAAAGAAAGTCGACGCCAATTTGGCAGTGACCGCGCACGACAAGTTTTGGAGTACCAACTTCTTGCATGCAAAACCGGCGGCGGTGTTCGGAGGATAGGCGCGGGCAAGAAGTTCATACTCTTGAAAAAAATCGCGTTTGGTGGCGTCGGTACAATGGATGGACAGCGTTTCGACGCTCGTAAATTGCTGGCCGTGCGCAAGCCAGACTCGCGGCATGTCAAAGCACCGCACAATGTCTGTATGGTTGGACGGTCGTTCGAGTAGAAGCACCATCAGGCATTCGTAGATCTCGGGCACCATCGCAGACATGCGCACGTACTCGCTGCTGTGGTGCCCCATGTAAAAATGTGCCCACTTCTTGGCACGCGATTCCGCCGTCCATAGCGTGTGTGTTGCCGAACTAGTGCCTGCCGGTTTGTACATCAGTGTTTCAATTGACCGCCAAAAGTCAAACGATTCCGTTAGCGGTACCGTTTCTCTGGAAAAGATGCGAGCCGGAACCGAGAAGTGCGTGTGCACTCGCTTGTACCCCGTTTCGAGCACAAAGGTACCGGCGACCGACCCGTCGTCGGGCTGCGTTGCATCCAGCATGAACATTTCACAAAACTCGTTCTTGTTGACGGATTGCTGCTTGGTTCTGAAGCCCGTGTAGATCCAATACCCGTTTGCGCCCATCTTGTGGAACGGTTGAACAAGGTTTTCGAGGAACTCGAGTCTAGCGCGGTTGGGCTGCATTTGGGGCAGTGTACAACAGGCGTCGGTGAGTGTGCAAACGCACATTTAAGTCAACGTTTGCACTCACTCAAGCAGCAGCAGCAGCAAAGATGGAAGTCAACCCCGAGCTTGGTCAGGAAGTCGTCGCAGTGAAGCGCTTCAAGTTTACGCAAGTGGTACCACACCGGCTGCTGGTCGTGCACTACGATCCAAAGCTGCCCCTGACGACTCAGACGACGCACGGCGCCGAGCTCGTGCTCGCGTACAACGGAGAGCCGCTGGTGACTCACCCGGTCGGTCCTGGTGTATTGGTGCTCTCGTACAACGGAGTCGAGCTGGCGTTTGCACAATCGCCGCTGCCGGATGACGGGGGTCGACTGACGTCAACCGTCTTTCAGAAGAAAATCGACTGCATATGGTGGGAGACGCAGAGTCGAGTCGACTTGATATTCATGAATGCGGTGTCCAATTCCGCCGAGCCTTCGGTCGAGATCTGCGCCATATCAGCCAGCAACTCCGCCTTGAAGGGGCCCGCGACAATGCAGGTGTCTTGCTCCGAAGCTTCTGCGGCTGGAACTGGTGCCGCCATTGACTCGAATTCAAGCGCCGCTGCAGAACCAGGCCCGCCGGCACGATTTACTGAATAAACTCTGTGTTTAAACGCACAACCTGATAAGAAAGCACTATTCTTGCACGCAAGCATGTCCAGTGAAAAGCCATTTTGGCAGTTTGCGGTCCCCGAGTACGTCAGGATCGGCCGCAACGGAGTCGCAGTGATCGTTGACGCGGCAGTTGCAATATTGAAGCTGCGCAAGCGTGCGGATCGTGCCAATTTTGGCGGCGTGATCTTCTGTACCGACAGCAAGAAGCACGAGATTCTCAAGTTGCTCACGTCCGTGTTTGATGACAATCAGCCCATTTTATCACAAATGACGCATGAAATTTCACAGCTCCTGTTTAATCTCAGCATCTTCGACAAACGGAAGATCACCTCGGTTTCGCCAACCGAACGCCGGAAAATGTGCCAGGAGCTGGCGCCCCGACTCCAGTCCATTGCTGGGCATGCACGAACGCTGCGGCTGGAATACGAGGCGTTGTGTGCCGAGTACGAACTGGGCAGCATTGTATTTGACTCGGAAATTCTTTGGTTTGAAGAGTGGGGCGCACAGAGTGTGAACGAAATAGAGGCGCTCCCAAAAGCTATGAAAGAGTATCTCGAGCTACTCGACGGCGACTACGATCTGGCCGAGCTGGAAGCAAGCCCACAGGCAACAAAGAAAACGCGACGCGACGACCCAGAATAAAAATTTATTGTTGGGAGTTTACTTTTATCTGGCTCTTGCACGGATCGTCCTTTGGAACCCATGTGTCAATCTCGGTGTAGCCAGACACGATCTTCTGCGTCGGTTTCTTGATGTTCGAGGTGGGCGGAAACTGGACGCGCACGTGGTTCAGTTCGTGCAAGTCAGTCAGAGCGTCCATGAACACGAGATCGGTTCGACCAGATGCCTCCCACCAGATGGAGCCAGTGCGGTAGTTGTGTATGTCCGTAGTCAGACGACCCATGTCGGCTTCGGCGGGGGATTGAACCACCACGATACGTTGGCCGTTGTATGTAAAGACAATGGCCTGGTCGGTGAGTGCAACGACGTCGAGCGGGTGGCTTGGATTGTGTGTAATAGAGAGGAGTTGGTGTGGCTCGATCGACGTAAACTTGAACTGCTTGACGGCAACGCCGACTTGAATTGTCTCGGTCTCGGTCTCGGATTTCAGTTCCATGGTGCTTTGAAATTGTGTGCACTCACACGCGCACGTCTGTTGCACTACGCGCAGGCTGCTTGTGTCCCACTTAAACCCGAAACGCGGAGCTTTAGTGTGAATTTCGACTTTCACTTGAAATTTGCATCTGAAGTCCGTATCCAGTCTTGAAGTGTGGCAACACACAATAAGCACGCGTCCAAACTCAAAATGCGACCAGGGGCAAGGTTAGTACCCGAGCTAGATCAAAGACACACAAACTCATTCACCTGTTTTGATGTCGACCGACAAAACATGCGGTTGCACCATCCATTTGGACGTGGATTGGACGACACTTCAGAGCGTGGAGCGGATGCGCGATGAGATCAAGTCGTTGCGGGAGTGGATGCCGTTTCTGACGTTCGGAGACCCGAGCGATCGCGTCGTGGTCATGGACTGTCTGACGGAGCTCGGCCCGCTGCTCGACAAAGCAGTGGAGTCGTACTCGTGCGTCTCGGACCTGCCGGACGACGAGCTGCAAGAGGCGTTGCGTCTCACAAAGCTGCTGAAGACGACGTTTCTCTGCGCGATGGCCACAGAAAAAGACAGGACATCACCAACCAAAGAAGAGGAGCCGCGGCCGACTGGCGAAGAAGACAAGACACCACCACCACCACCAACCAAAGAAGAAGAGCTGCCGCCGATAGAACAAGTCCCACTGCACTTCAACATTGATTTCGTCAAGAGTGAAGACATCCAACGGCTGCACCAAGAAACAAAAAGCCTCCAGTCGATGCTGTCGGAGATCTCGCTTGGTGACTTGAAAAGGGACAGGCAGCTCCGTAACGTGGTGAATCACATGGTTCCGCTGTTGGACGAGATGGTTGACCCGGAGCGCAAGGACACGGAAAGAACCAAGCTGGTGCGCCTCATTGAGATTCGCCGCGACGCACATCTCCTGGAGCGCATCTTTCTGGGGCCGTTGTTGCGATAAGAGTAAATTCAATTGATTTTATGTGATTCCCGCGTTCGCTGTCGTCGATGCCGCCGTTGCGAGCGGTTCAACCGAGGTCATGTGCGGCACCGTGACGTAGGTGAACCGCAGGTGCAGTGTGACGGGCTTGGTTGCTCCACCCGCGCCCAGCTGCGCGGCGTTGATTGTCAGCTTGCTTGATGCGTCGAAGCAGCGACGCGCGTGTCCGGCCCGGTCGCGCCACGCCTCGAGAAGCTCCATGAGGTCGTCGGAGGCGCCGGGCCTCCGCATTACCTCGGGTGCGGTCTTGAAGAAGTGCGGCAGAATGATGTGCGGTGCACCCTGCGTCTGGTCGGCCTCGCGAACGAGCGTGCTGACTTCCATTACGGGCTTGGTGGCGGCGCGTACAATTTCTCGCGCCACACACAGCGCAAAAAGTTGCTTGGCGTCGCGGATCGGTTTGGGGCTTGCGGTTGGTGGCATTGGGACGAGACTGACGGCGGAGTCGGTGCGCGCCGCGAACTTGATGTCGGTCTGCAGCTGTTGGAAGTTGATGGCCAGGCACGCGCGCGTCGACGGCCTCGCGCACTCGTCGACGTCATACACGTACAGCACGCGACGCGCAACGCCCCCAGCGGGCTGAGCCGGCAGGAATACGCCGTCGGTCGGCCGCCAGTTCTCGGGCCGATCCCCTTCGAGGAGACAGGTGCCGGCACGCGGCGTCCAGTAGACGCGATGCCCGTTTCGATTCTCGGTGACGATGGAGAGGTCGAGCGCCGCGCTGCTCGTGTAGTCGATGAGCTCGATTACGAGGGGCATGATGGGGTGTGTCGGGTGCACGTTGGCAATTTCGCGGTGCGGCGGAAACAGCTTTTCGCGCCAGTCGGCCGGCGAAATGTTCTGGCTGGTGGCCGACATCGCCGGGAACGTGATGAAGAGATCGCGCGTCAGCTCGGTCTGCGGTGTGATTTCGAGCATGGTGGTGGCGGGCAGCAGTTCGGTCTTGAACCCGACGATGTGCGTCGAGTCCCACAGCATCCGCAGCCACCCGGTTTCAGGGTGAACGGGTGCCGGCTGCGTGCACCGAGTGGTACAGCGGCAGGCACGGAACCCGGACGCCAGCCCGGGCACGAAATGACAGGCACAGATGCGCTTTTCGGTTGACAGTGCGCCGGGTACGTTTCCCGAACCAGACACGGTGTCACCGGACGCCGCAGCGCCACTAGAATTTCCATATCCAAATACAGACCACACTTTTAGACGCGCAACACCGGCTGCCACGGAACAACGCAGCTCGCGACACCGTGTCTTTATATAATTCCGACGCGCTGTTCTGCGTCGTCAGTTGTCTTCGTCTTCGTCCTCGGACGACGCGGGGCCTGATACGTCGTCCTCTTCGTCATCGCCGCCTGATAGCGCATAATCGTCGTCTTCGTCGTCTTCTTCGTCTTCGCCTGCTTCCGCGGGCGGCGGCGGCTCGGGCATTTCTTCAAAGACGCGAGGTTCAGCCCCGTATCGCTGTGGGTCGTAGAAAAACGCGCGACACTCGTCCAACTGCTTGCCGATGTTGTCGAGAATGACGTCCTTGTGCCACGTTTTGCCGACTAACGCTCGATTCTTGAGTATGACCGTTGCGATCCACTTGGCAAACCAATTGGAGACCAACGGTTCCGCAACCAGACGCCGAATCGGAATGCGTCGCACCTGACGCGACAACGTCGCCATGACGCGAATCTCAGACACAACGTCGTCCATTGCCGACAGCATTGTCTCCGACAAATAGGCGCCGAATTGGTCCATGTACAACTGGTCGTCGGTCAACGAACCCAGATTTGCGTTTGTGCTCAGCGTTGGTTTCGGCGCCAGCCACGCCGGCCAACGTTCGTCTTTGGCCAGCTTCTGTCCGACGCGCATCTTTTTCCATGCTGACGGCCGCTCGCCTACGGACGCTGGCGTCAGGGATGCGTACATTCCAGCCTTTATTTTGGGGTCTTCCTTTGCCTCTCGTTCCACTCGCCGCTGTTGTTGCTGTCGCAACGATTCCTGGAGATTGGCAAGACGTCTCCTCAAACTTCCAGCGTGCGCAACTGCTGCTCTGTGAGCTGCAATCGTCTCTTCGTGGGCTTCTTTTGCCTCGTTGTGTGCAACAGTCGCCGCCTGCGATATTCTTGTGTCTGCACCACGGGATCTGCCGCGGCTGTGTGAAATTGCCAGCTTAGTTTTTTCCATGCGCTGCTTTGCTTGTTTCATGTGCTCCTTTGCGTCCAAAAGTTCACGTTTTGCGCTTTCCAACTCGGCTTGAACCTCCTTGACATTTTTCTCGGTAATATCCTTTGTACTCGAATGCTGTGTGTGTGCAATTTTGAAATCGACAAGTGCGTCGGCCTCCGGGTACGAAGAATATCTGCACACGGCAGACTGGGTGCATTGGCAGCGCACGGTGCGCACTTGTGTTCTTTGATGCGCGTCTGCGTCTTTAGTGTTCTCTCGCCGCGAGCGCGCGCGTCTTTGCGATGAGGCTTAATTGGCTTTGAGGCCAGCACGACATCGGGGTCGGTGACAAACAACTTGTCCCAGCTGGTGTCGCAGAGCGTGCCGGCAACCTTGCGACACAGACGCTCAAGCAGTGCCAGCTCCTGGCTTTTGGAGAACAGAATCGACTTCTGACGTCGCTGCTGAACGCGATCGCGACGTCGGCGCATCTGCTGGAGGGTGTCGTCCTGTCGAAAACATCACTGCGATAAACGCGTTGCGCGCCTACCTGGATTGCAATTTGTTCGCGCAGCCGCAGCGTGCGCCTGATCAGCTTCTCGCGGGGTTTCCCGGCGTCCGTCTCGGCAAGCGTAGAAAGTATTGCATCAAGGTCGCTCCGAGATGCCGTCATTTGCGTTGTCACACGGATGGCGCCGCGCCAATGTTTACATGGCCGCGAATGACTATAAGCGCGTCGCGCACCGGTTCACGCGCAAGCATGGGCAACTGCTTTCGTTCCGACGCCGAAAGCGAGCAGAGCCAGCTGGCAAATCGGCTGGCTGAGACAACCGACGCAGCCGACGCCAAGTACACTGCGCTGGGCACACAAATGCACACGCTCGTCAAGCAGCGCGAACGCATGTTTGAGGAGGTGCAGACTCTGAAAAAGACGCAGCCGACCGCGCTGCGCGACATAACTAATGCGATACGAAACAACAAGCCGATCCCGATTCGGCACCAGCCGCTGCACCTCCGTCTGCAACAGTTGGACAACAACTTGGACAAGACGGACCGCGACATTGCCGGCATCCAGCAGTTCATGCAGCGCATCCAACTGCAGCGCAGCACGGCGGCGTCGCTGGGCCAGCAGGCGGAGCAAGTAAGCATGTACGCAAGCTGGGGCAATTTAATGACGTCGCTGGGAATCAACACGCGCGCCGTGATCGAGGAGCAGGCCAAGTTGGAAACGGCGGTCGAGGACATGGACGAAATGCGCCAGGCGGTGCAGTACGGCGTGCGCGACGCGATCACAAGCTCGAGTGGCGGTGGCGGCATTTCGCGAATTAGCCAGCTGTTGACCGAGATCGAAGAGGACGACGTCACGGAAACGAACGCGTTGGCGACAACCAGTGCGAATGCGCCGCTCGGCATCTGGAATACGGATTCCGATGGCGGCAGTGCAGTGGAGCTCGTGGCTTCGCAGCGCCCACGTGCGGCCGGCGGCAGTGGTGTGTATGCCGCAGTGCCAACCGGCAAGAAATCGGTCCAGGACATACTGGGTAGTTAAAACACGCAATTCACCTAATAAACTTTGTAAACGCGCAACAGTTGGTGGTGCAATGGCAACGACGACGACGACGACGGAATCGGTGCAAGTGTATCTTGATCTGATTAGCGCGGCCTACGATCTGGTGGCCGACGCCAATCTGAAGCAACGCACCATTGCCTACTACACCGCAAACAAGCAATTTGCGTTTGCCGCCGCACTGCGCAAGTTGATGCCGCGCGTTGACATCACCAAGATGCCGGTGTGCGCTGTTCTCGCGGAAATGATGGACGCGACGGCGTCGGACACCGGTGAGCTGAAACCGGCCGAGCTGTACCGGCCGGCGATTGAGGAGGCGCAGCTTGAGTTCACTCGCTACAAGAATTACGTCGACGAGTCACTGTCGTACATGCGGCAGTACATGGCGGTGGATCGGGAATTTGAGCGGTGGGCGGAAGCAGTCAAGCTGACGGAGCTCCAGTCTTCGGACTGCTGGATGTGGAGACGCATCAAAACGCACAACTACAATCTGCGTCTGAGCGTTCTTGCGCCGCAGTTGCAGGAGCGAGTACTCGCCGCCAAGCCACCTGTTCTGCCCGACTCATCCGCCCAGAAACAAGCGCGAACAATCCTTCTTTCGAGTGCACGCGTGTATATGGAGATGACGAAGAGCGCGGTCCGCGACTCGCTACATGCGTCGCTGTGCGAGGCGGTGAAACTGCGCCTGCACAACATGGCCGAGCGCGTGCGGCCCACCCCGGAAAACGCAGGCCGCGCGGATCTGATACCGGATTTTGCGCCGTCGTTGGATTCACTGCGCGAGGTGCGACGCGCTGTGCTGTTTTTGATTGTGGTCACAGGAGACCGAGTCGCTTTTTGCCGACTACACCAACACAGCGGCACTGACGTCGCGGCTGGTGGCGGACGCGGAGGAGGCGGGGCGCGTGCATCGACGTCACGGCGGCGGGGCCGACCTGTTCAACCAGGCCGAGTGGTTTCGCGTCAAGTTGCGTCAGCTTGCCGACGAGACGCGCGAGGTTGTGTTGCCCGAAGACGACGACAACCACGCGCTGCAAGAGACGGTCGACGACGGCCTGAAGTCGGCACTCCAGGCGTTCGGAAGCTACCTTGCGCAAAAGTACCTGGCCTCGCAAATCGCCATTGTGAAGAACGAGTTGTCGGACGCGGCCGATATGGCGGCTCTGGTGCTGCCGGACGCAAGTGTGCACCAGATTGCCGACGCGCCCATCGAGACACTTGGCAGCAAGGAGGAGTTCGCCAACGTTGGTTGCATGCGCGGCCTGTGCCATTCTGTATACAGGACAGGGCCGCCGCCACCTACGCTGCCTACGAGAAAGACCACGCGCCGCGCGTGACGGCGTACCGCACCGAGCAGCAGCACCTCGCCAGCCGCTCCGACGCCTCTGTGAAAATGGCACAGCGGCTGGAACTGGTCCGGGCGCACGCACGCACGTACGCACGCCTACGCTGCCGCAGGCAATTGACGATGCGAAGCAGTGGCTGCGCCCAAACGACAACGTGGCGGAAAACATTCGACGTTTGCTGGCGATGCGAATATCGCTACCCTTCAGCGCGCCGCCGCACCAACGCGCCAACCAGCTGTCGCACGGCACGCGTCTGCTGCTCATGTGCCGCGAGCTGGCGGACAATGTCTCGGAGATCCGGCGCACCGAAATCGCTAAACTGCAGGATCAATTGCGCAGCGTGTGGGACACGCGCACAATCACACTGGCGGACCTGTCGGACGCCGTGGTTCGCGCGGAAACCACCGTTGGCAACGTGAACAGCGAGACGTGGGAATCGCGCCTCCCGGTGCTGTCGGCGCGCGCGGAAATGGCCCGTCTGTTTTCGACGAGTGTCTCTGCGCGCCTGTGCCAGCGGCTGCGCACTTTTGCACTCGGCATGGTGGAGAAGGTGCAGCGACCACTGCCGGTGCGACCACGCGGAGCGCGCGAACAGCGGCAGCGAGTGATCGCCGACCTCGAGGAGCTGGTTGCGGCGTGCGACGCCCCCCTGAACCTGGAAAGTGCGTGGTTACACCTGCCGTGTGTACTGTGGTCGGAGACCTACGTCGAGCTGGTCGACAGCGTCAACACACCAGACAACCAGCCGAAACGACACGCAAGCGACCCACCACAGCCATCCGCAAAACGAGTAAAGTAAAGAGAAGGCTTTATCATCGAATTCGAGGCGCATCTTTTCGGCGGCGGGCAGCTCGTTCATACAGCACATCAGCGCCCGTTCGGCCTGCGTGAACCCGTGTTCGCCAATGTGCTTGATGTCCGCCATGCGTTCGCGAATGTACGACACCGCCGGCAGGACGCGGATGATGCGCGCGCCGCCCAGTGTCTTGGTCGACAGGCCGATGTTGCGCATGTAGTTGAGACACACCAGTGCAAACAGCCGGGGCTGCAGTTGGCTGTTGTTTCGCTCAAACCCGGGCGACCGCTGGATGACGGCCCACACGTGCTCCATGGTGTGCACCCATGCGTTTACGCTGGCGGTCGGCGCCTCGGGCATTAATTTACGCGTCAGCATGGCGTAAATCAGTATGCGCCGTTCGCGGGTCTCGCAGTCGGTGCCGTGCAGAATCTGGCGCTGGGCTGCTGCCGTGTTGCCGGGGCCGGCCGCAGCCGCCGCAGTTGCGCGTTTACGCTTTGAACTTGGCCCCGTTGTGTCGCTTGCAGTCGCCACGTTCTGCCGCTTCTTCCGTCCACACGCTACCAGTGGTGCTGCCGCCGGCTCCGGTGTCTCGGCTGCGTCGCTGTCGTACTCGACAATCACGCGCCCGCCGTCGACGCCGCCGCCGTACGCATCCATGGCACACACGCCGGCGCCCGCGTCGACATCGTCGTCTTCGTCGCAGCCGCCGCCAATTGTCTGGTCAGGGTTCACGCTGAACACACGACGCGTCAGTGCACACACGTGACAGACCGCCCGGCGCGCGTTGTTGTAACCGGGGAAGCCGTGCTGCGGCTCGGTGTGCCGACACAGCTCCTTGGTGCAGATGTGGATGTCGCCCGACGACCAGCAGATAAAGACCTCGCCGCTGCACCGGCCGGACGGCACAAATTCAAACATGCGACACGTTCTGCTGCACACGTGCCGGCCGAACTCAACAGCGACCAGGTGTGGATGGGCCGCCCACTGCCGCGCGAATGCACGCAGCGCGTTGGCCACAAAGTGGCGATAGTTGTGACCGTCTTCCGCGTCCGCCACGGTGGACGCATTTACGATGCTGATGCGTCGAAGACTCCACGCCTTTGCGAGTTCGCTGTCGTCCATGATTTGCTGCCGTCGGCTTCAGCTACGCTGCCGTGTTTATGTCGCGGTCATAAGGCCGTGCGCTGGTCGTTGAAATACCACCACCACCACTGCAACTAGATGTGTCGACCATCAACACCAACGCAACGTGCCGTGTGCTTCTGGTGCCTGTGTGTGCTCGCAACCATTGTTACCGGCGTGGCTGTGTTTTCGGCGGTTGCAATGACGCGACAAAGCGACCCCGCCACAGACACCGTTACCGCCGCCGCGCCGCCGTCCAGTGCGCCGACTTCTGCGCCACCGACTTACACACCAAGCTCTGGCCCAACATCCGCGCCACCAACTTCTGTTCCAAGCATCCGAAGCAATGGCACGACGTCGCTGTCGTTTGCGTCGCCGCCAGAATCGTCGTGGTCGCCGCCGCCCCTCGTCATCACACTGTGTGTGCTGGCTGGCGCCGCCGTGCTGGCGGTGTGTTCCTGCACGGCGTGGCGGCACTACCGCAGCCGCGCTGCACTCGCCGCCGCCGTGTGGCACCAGCCGCCGCGCGTCTCCGCCCCCGATGGCAAAACGGACCTGCAGGCCGAGATACGCCAGGTTGCCTCGATTCGTGCGCGCCATGCGGCGTGGCGCTTGGAGGACGTTGCCGAAGAGGACATTGACATGTCGGACATGCCCGCAGTCAGCGCAATTCACTACAATCTATCACCAAGCGAGACGCTCGAGGGCGAATACTTCAACGAAGCCGCGCGGAACAATGACAAAGACGAAGACGACGCAACATTGGTTTTGGATCAGCATGAGTAAAGTTTGCCTGGAGCATGACCTCAAATCTCACGCCAGATTCGCGGCAGGCACCGGCTATCTGCCTGACTAAGACCAGGCCGCCGCCGCCGCTTTGGCGTTTAACTCACGCACGCACCGTCTGGGTTGTCGGGTAGCACTTCGATGACCGACGTCGAAGGCAGTGTGCACATGCGCCGCGCCGCCTCGGACTTGATGCTGCAGCCGGCCGGCAGCGGCTCGGTCGACACAAACAGCTTGGTCTTGTCCATGCCGCAGATGTGACGGTCGGCACCGTTGAGACGACCCATCATGCGCTTGATCTCCTCGAGCATTTTGCCGCTGGTTCGACTTCCGGGAGAAATGACCGCGATACGAAATCCAGGCACCGACAGCAGAAGCGCGCACACGATCATGGAGACGGACCACGTCTTGCCGAAGCGGCGCGGCGTCATCACGAGGATTTCGGTGCGAATCTCTTTGAGGCCCAGAGATCGCAGTACGCGCGTCGACGCGTTCTGCCAGTCGGACCCGTAGATGTGGCGCAGGCACGCGACAATCATCCACCAGTGCCACAATTTCTGGTTCTCGTGTCGCTCGACGCCCTCGAAGCTGTCGAGAATCCGGAGTATTTTGAGGTACCGAGCGTCGCCGTCGGTGCGCCGCGAGTTAATTGCGTCGAGATCGGCGTCGGGCGTCGTTGACGCGAGCCGGAACGGGTCCAGGATCTCCTCGTCGATCGGGCGCAGGCCCTCGCGCAACTTGGCGCCACGCGCTTCGGCCTCGTAGAATTTTGCCATGGCATCCGCCACCGCGCACCACGTCTGACCGGGTCGCTGCACGATCGCGGGTGCGCCCGGTTCATCATCGTTGTCTTTTTCTTCTTCTTCCCGGTGTGTGGATGGCGGTGGTTCGCCTTCGAGGCGCAGATGGGGCTGCCCCGACGACGACGACGGACAGCCCCATCTGCGGGTGGGACGCCGCGACGGCGCTTCTTCTGCTTCGGGCTGCTCTCCCTCCATTTAAATGCGCTTGCACACACACGCCTACAGCCGACTCTGTGTATACACTTGCACACGGCTCCTGTTTTACAAATTCATGGATCGCGGCACCTCCTCGTCCTGCTTCTGTTGCTGTGTGTGGAGCGCGATAGAAACGACCTGCTGTGGCACGGGCGCATGTGCAGCCAACCGCCGTGCAACCAACGTGTGGATCGGAAGCCTGTACCTCGAAGTCTGCCTCCTCCTGACAATTGTCTGCCTGCTCGTTTTCACGTCGTGGACCGACTGGGCCGTGGTCACCAACTGCGCGCTGCTGCCGCTTCACGCCATGCAAATCGACTCGTCGATCCGACACGGACACGTGTGCTCCTTTGAAACCGCGTACGCGGTCGAGCGCGTCGGGCTTGGGTGCTACAGCGCGGCCTGGCTTCGCATTCTGACACTGGCGCTCGACGCGGTCGCGCTCTCAAAGATCGTGTACAACACCGCCATCTCGGCTTCGGATTCCGCAATCACCCAAGCCGTATTTGTGGGACTTCTCTTTGCGATGTCGGTGTACCGCGCGCAGAAGTTCTTTGTCCGCGTGTCGGACGGCTCACTGAACTGCGGTCACGGTCTCTCGTTTCTTTTAATCCAAAACTTCAACGCCGCGGCAACAAACAGCGGAGGCTTCGAGCGCCTGCCACTGATCAACGGCTGACGACGCGCAGCAAAAAATAAACACCACCTTTTTGTCAAGCACACTCGCCAGCGGCTGTTGCGTTTGCGGCAAATAACGTTCTTGCAAACGCGTTGCGCGTCAGATAGGCGCTTGAAATTGCGACGTGAATGCACATCTTGATGTGATCGTAGAGTTCCGCTCGCGCACTCGCCGGTAGAATGTACCAGAGTCCGACCAGCTGAATGACGAGGTACACGCGCAGGCCGACGTTCTTCAAAGTCGTCAGTGCCGTGACAATGAGCTGCAGTGCGCTGCCGACCAAAATCGCCGTCACAAGAAGCGTCAGGGGCGAGTTTGACCCAAGTGCGGAAGTAAGTGCATCGGCAAGGGAAGACGCAGCCGAGGCGGCCATGATTCAATGCAGACACACACACACGAAGTTCAGTTAGAAAGTGTTGTTTATAGATCAAACTTGCGACGCACGCAGCGACGTGCGTAATTTCTGTCGCGCGCGGCTCGAATAAACGCCAACGCGTTTCGGACTTGGCGCTCGGGCGTGCCGGCTTCGGCTGCACCCGGCGGCTGCACTCGGAAGGCGTCGTTGAACGAGTGTTTTGCAAATGTTAGAAGCAGCTGTTCGTCGCTGCATTGCGTTGCACGCATGGACTCGACGAGCGCGCCGATGATCGGACACCCGTGAAAGGCGTAGTGTTCGTAGGAGCTGCACGCCACGCAGCGCAATTGTTCGCGTCGGCATCGCGGCGTGTGTCGACACTCGCAGCCACGCGACGCAGCGGCCGGGTCGTTGACATGCCGACACGCGTCGGGCTGCGCGACGACAAAGTCCATGGTCCACCACGGCTGCTCGGGCCACATCTGCTTGAACGTGAAGACGTCGCGTGTATTGTAATCTTGGCGCAGTAGATAGTTCAGGAGCGACGCCAGACGGCCAATGTGTCGCTGCTTGTCGAACGGCATCTTGAGACTTTGAGTGACACATCCGGGCCAGTGTCCTTTAGTAGGGTTGACGCGCCAACTGTAAGTCCGCCGTCGCATGTACACCCCTCCGACGGGATCAAAGGCGTCTGTCAGACGTGCACTCTGAATTTGAGGTGCAAGTGCGGACGTGCACTTCCGATGTGTATTTGGTGTGTAACCCCGCCAACTCATTGTCATCGTACTTGGCCGGCGGGGCGTCACTTTTCCAAAATCGCATGTCGTTGACAACGGCGGGTGCGTATGAGCTTCTGCACCGAATGTCCGACGCCGCACTGGTCGACGTCGTGCGCAACATGTCGAATCGCGGCGGCGCCACCGAAGCCGAGAAGATTGTGCGCGACGCGCTGCAGCACGACATCCGCATGAAGGAGTCGATCGAGGAGGCGCGCTGTCTGCGATGCAGTCGATGCGGCGCCGCCGAGGACATGCTGGTGCGACGTCCGCACCTGAGCCAGACGCTGATCTGCAGCGCGTGCGGCACCGACACGATGCGGAACGCGGACTTTGACGAGGGGCGCACTTACGCGTACGATGACGAGGACCCGGATTCGGCGCCACACGCGCAGTTCGCCGTTTCTGTGTTTGGAGAGGCCGACTCGCCGGAGCCACCGCCACCGGTGACCGGCAAGCGACGCTGGCGGGCCGACAGCATTGCCAACGCACGCGAGTCCGACCGCAGCGACATGGTGGCGGCACTGTCGGGCATCATCAAGGCCCACGCACGCAATGCGCTGCTGGCGCCGGACGGCAGCGCCGACGCACAGCAGGCGCCGCTGCTCGAGGTCCCGTACGAACAGAACGCGCGCCTCCGGACACGCCTGTTTACCGAGGCGCGACGTCGCATCCTGAATGCGCTGCGTGTTCTGCGTGCGGCGTCGGCCGGTGTCGCGCCGCGGTCCATGGTGGTGCCGCGCTACCGGTCCATCTACAACAGCGGCGCCGCGTTTCTGCGCAACGTGGCCGGCGAGTGGGTTGGCTCGCGCGACGCGTGTCTCGACGTGTGGCGCTACGTTGTCTGTGACTGGTATCGCCAGTCGGGTATCCAGCAGCGCAATTACCACGTCTTCATGCTGGTTGCGATTGTGCGGGCCGGCCTGCGGACTGGCTGTGCCATTCCTCCCGAGCGCTGTGTCTTTGAGATGTCACAGTGTCTGGGCGAGATGGAGCGCACGGGGCTCAGTTCCATTACGTCGATTGACTTTGGGGCGACAGTGCGTCGCTTCTACGATCGGTGGGGCCGCATCGTGGCAGGCACCGTGGCGCCTGGGAAGGCGGCGACATTTCCGATCGAACGGCCCTCGTGCCTGGGCGCACTCCTGGCTACGAACCGGGCAGCACACACCGACCCCGCGTTTGCGTGGTGCAACGTTGTCATGTCGCACATCCGCTGGTTTGCCGCAAGTGCGGTTCTGCCAGCACACGCACACGCACTTGTGCGCGCCGCCGAACGCCGGACGATTATCGTGTGGGAGCGACGTCACCTTCTGAATCAGACGAAGCGCGATGCGCACGCGGCGTTCCAGCACGGACACCCAAAGCTGCACTGCTTCTGGCGCTACCTACGCGAGCCCGAACGGCTTTCGTATTTCGAGCCGCTCTACCGAAAGGCGTTCGACGCGCCCTGGTTCACCGACGCACCCGTGTTCCGTGACTCTGGTGCCTGGGCGTGTGCTCTGCTGTGTCTGCTGCCTTCCGCGCTCAAGCCACGCGGCGTAGACATATGCGACTACTTTGGGCGTCGCGCGCGCGATATTATGCCGTTTGTGGCCGCGATCGAGGCCGTCGATCTGTTGGTTTGATCATAAATTTGTTGTTTACTTTGCCGACGCATTTGGGATGTTCACCTGGAATTCGCAATCGTCGTTTCCCGTGTCCTTGCAGTTCAGAATAGCATTGACCTCGCGTTCTGCGTCTTCGTCGCGCATATCGTCAGTCGGTGACACGAGCGACTTGGTGTCGCAGCCGTCAGCCGCGCCGCTGGCAGCTGTCGTCGAGGAATCCAATTCGTTGGCGGCGGCGGCGGAAGCGGTGTTGTCGCGCACCACGAACGTCTGAAGAAATCGAACTTCACGCGTCACCACGTTCACGGCGCCGCAGGCATTGCACTCGTACTCAACGATGACGTTGGGATTCATGGGCGGTCGCGCGCGTTTGCGGTGCTCGTGCTGTGCCACTTGTTCCGTTCGCTTCATTACGCGGCGGGCGCTCGCTGACGCGTCTGGCTTGGTCGCAGCAGCAGCAGCAGCAGCCTGTGTCTTTGGTGGTTGAGGTTGCGGTGCCGGCGCCGGCGTTTCGGGCGTCGGCTGTTGTTGTTGTTGTTGTGGAAGCGTCGGCGGCGACGGTAACGCAAGTTGCGGGGCCGGCTTTGATGCCGGCAGAGGCTGTGGCGCCGGAGCAGATGTCGTCGTCGTTGGCTGCGGCGGTTGCTGCTGCTGCTGCTTTCGCGGCGGTGATTTTGAATCGCGACGACGCTCCGACACAGTCGTCGACTTGTACGGTCTGTGGTTGCCACCACCCGGTGCCGCTGGTGGCGGCGGAGACGACAGCTTGCGTCGGTGTGCCTGGCGTATTTCCTTTTGCAGGCGATAGTAGTGATAGGTGCATTGCGTGTAGAATGCCTCCGTGAACGAATTGCACCCCGGAATCTCGCACTTGCGCTGCCTGCGGACCAGATCGCTGCAGCCGCTGCAGAACTTTGCGCCGTCGTTGGTGAACCCAATTGACTTGCCACATGCGACGCAACTCATTTTTGATCGGTACGGTTGTCACGCCGCACCGCGCATTCTATATCATCTGCGCGTTATTTCTTCATTGTCGCAAATGAAAGTGCTTTTCTTATATTCTGCTTTGTACTTCAAACAAGCACACACACACACACCAATGGCCAATGAACTGCCCGTGATAAATGCGGCGCACACCCGGTTTCTGCAGCGACGAAATGACACGCTGTACATCACGGAGCTTCCAAATCAAGACCGGGCCCTGCCGCCCCCGTCGCCCGAGCTTTTGCACGAACTGCGCGAACTCATTGACCGCTTCGCCAGCATTGGGCTGACGCGACCAGAGGTTAATCAAAAGGAAATTCTCATGGACGAGTTGGAGAGCGCCGGGCGCGCACAACAAGCATCAGCACTGACCACCATCACCACCACCAAAAAGATTCGCCACCTGGTGTGCCGCTACGAGACACAGCAGAACGACCGACTCATGGAGGAACAATTTAAGCTGAGTCTGCATCGGGCAAGTGATGTAACTGTACCACACACACACTACGGCTTGGTTGCCCATGCAATTGGCGCCTTTTTGCCCCACTGTACGCGTCTCGGAGTGCTGCGCGTGCACACGTGCGATCACGAGAGGCTGCGCCAACACATACATCGCATACCAAGTTTGTGCCTGACGGTGATCCAAAATGACGCCTCGAACGGGTTCTGGAACACCGCGTCACTGGCGCTTTTTGCACAGCTGCGCAGCGACGACCAGGTGCAGCGTGGCAACAACGGCTACAACGCAGTGGTCATTGCACACACCAACGCATCGACCGCGTTTGCGGCGCCCGAGTGGGCACTGGCGACGTACCTTTTCATGCGCGACCAAGAGCACAATGCACCCGACGCAAAATTTCAAGGCAATCCAAAACCTGGCAGCCGTCATGTGTTGCACGACTTTGCCGACGGCTTTACGCAGCGGTCACTGGATGCGGCATTTGCGATTGTAAAGTGTACGGCCGCCACGGTCGAGCCCCGAGTCAACCGGCAAACGTGGGGCACAAGGTTTGCGTTTTTGCAGCAGCCAGCGAGCTCGCGCCAGCGCATTGAGTTCTCGACCATCTCACCAGACTTCATTTTTCTCGTGGAATGCGGCCGCAACGCATTCATACCGTATGTCGACCGCATTACGAATGTGTCGCGCGAGCCAATTCGAATAACCGACCACCGCGAGCACGTGCCTGATCCCGATGCGGATGAGATTGCAGGCCAGTTTTCGGTACCAAGGGTTTTTCAAAAAGATCGTTGGCAATTTGAGTTTCAAGGCGACGGGGTGATACATTTTGGCTACAACATGTTTAACGATCCTATGAGCATGTACAACGTGGAACACGACCTGTTGATTGTTAAGTACCGCGAACTACTGGTTGGAGAACGCGTCTCGATCTCGGAAAGACGCCCGCGCCGCGAAACTAAAGGGAGCGCGTGCACCCGAGAAGTGGACGAGATGATTGCGCGAAAATTGCGACAGTACCTGCCGCCCGTGCTTCCGCATGTGCACATCAAAACCGAGTCAAAGTATGGCGGGATTTCTGCAAGCCGGGCGCTGCTTGCGCAGGGCACGGTTCAGCATCTGATTGTTGATTTCTACTGCGACAATGGCGAAGACGGCATCAATCACGCCAACGACAACTACGGACGCGAATACGAGGTGTTTCAAGTGACCGAAGCAAACGCGGCGGAAGTAGCGGAGCAAAACCGCATTTTAGCACGGCGCGACGTTACGTCCAATTTGCACGACACCTGCGAGCTCATCGCAAACATGCGCCGTGTCGACAAGCTGACAATTGTGCTGAAATTTGATAACGAATACGCGGTCGACACGCACGTCGGCTCAAACCAAATGCGGCACGTGTTGAACACATTTGTTGCAGCACAGTGCGGCATTCCACGACTCGCAATTCAAAATGTGTCTGCCGTTGTCGCCGACGCGTGCCTTTTGCATTTGTTGCACCGCACAAGCGCGTGTCTACTCATGGACCTTACGATGGAGGTGCGCGCACGAGAAGACAGAGACGAAGAATACGAAGACGACATTAGTGAAATTGCTCTGCAGAACGTGATTGGGGCGCGCGAGGGCGTCATTATGCGGCAGCTTTTGTCACTGACAATCACAACAATTCGCGTGCCCAACAGCACCTTTGTGCGCATGGACTACCTGCCCGACCTTCTCGAAGCGTGTGTTGGTCTAGAGCACCTGAATCTCGACATGCGGTACTTCCCCAATGTCATTCGACACCGGGTGCAGGCAGTCATTCTGCGAACGGCGGACCGGCTGCGCAGCTTCCAGTACCGCACAGGCACTGACGATATGGCTGACCATTCGTCGTTTACGGCGGCGTTTCTCCGACGCGCAACAAACGCCGCATTTATTCGGATTGACGCAAGCATTATTGAAAATGGTATCAATGATGTTGCAGACGCGTTGGTGACGTGTCTTGGACGCACGGTCGCTGAACAAATCAACGTTGCATGCGAAAGCAACGACACTTTCCAGAACGCGCGCCTGCGTCGCCTGTTGTTTGCGGCGAGAGAGCCACACGGGCCAGGCAGAAGCAACGTTGGTCTGTGGTTTCGGGCGAATTTCCAAAGACTGCGCGTGCCAGAGGAATTGGAAATAAACGCGTTGACTGGCATTTCACGACACCGCAATCGCGAATTGAATGCAAACGACGATTACCGACTGTACCGCACGCCGTCGACCAACGATGTGTTTGTCGAGATTGCAATCGAACAGGTCTTTGAAAACCTGTCGCTTCAACAGAACGCCAATGAAGAAGAGGATGACGAGCAAAAGATGACGATTGAACCCAGCGGCGGCAGCAGCAGCAGCATCATACCCAGCGACGGAACCGGCCGCCTGGAGAGTCTCATGCAGCGCGATCACGTGACTCATGCAATTAAGCGCCGAGAGGCGCAGCGTCACCAAGACGCACACGAACAACTTGCTGCATTTCATTTTCGCAGCATTCCACCGGAGCCGGAGGAACCGGCGTCGGATGACAACGGCCTCGGCAACGAACTGAACGCAGCACGGGAGGCATTTGCACACGAAATGCGAATCGAGATTGCCGAGGTCGTAACGGGCAGACGCCCAATTACACCCGACACAAGAGCGCGACACCCAGAAATCGAAGCAATTACTGAGCGCGTGAGGGCGCTTATGAAATTGACGGGAGCGCCAGAAGACTTGCAAACGCAGACCTTCCAGAACGTGCTGCGCCAGCTGACCAAGGATGCACACGACGAGGCGCGTCAACAGCAGGAAGCCGACGACGTAATGGAGTGGCAGGCACGAGGCGACTCGGCGTTGTACCGCGCACCCGTCAACATTGAATCTGCGCAAGTTGTTTGGGACCGCGCGGCCAACGAGCAGCGCTTGGGCGGCTATGTGCCTTTTGCCGGTGAACGTACGCTGTTGACGCGGGAGGACCGGCGCGCTTTGGATGCAGTGGATTGGTCGAATATGGATCCAATTGAGCACATACCCGTTAGCGACCCGCGCGGTGACATTGTAGTCATGGAACCCGCGCATCGGTACGCATTGGAGACGCAGCTGCGAGCTGATCAGCTTCATCGTACACTGTGGCTGTTTTCACTTGCCGAGAACATACGCCTGTCGCCGCAAACAACCGTGCAACTGCGAAATTTTGCGCCCGAGGTCCCAATGGCAGCGTCGCGTGCTGCGTACCAGGCGTATCGCCTCACCGCCACGAGCACACTGGGATGTCCGACGTTTGGGCGATTCTTTGATGGCACCGGGTTTGCACTGCAGGGTTTCCCGACACCGGGCAGCCGCCCGCAGGATGTGTACGCGTCTATCCGGGTTGCGCGGTACCTCGTGGACGTTGTCCCTGGCCCGCGTGCAGTGGTTTCTCGTAACGGTCGTCGTATGCTGGTCATGGAGCACCAGCTCGACGCCTACGGGGTTGTTTTTGGCAACGAGAATGTGGCGCACGCAACGGTGCCCGCACGCTACGCCGTCCTCACCGGTCTCGATGTTCCGTTGGTCGACGAAATTATGCAACGCGAAATTGCAGCTGGTGCCACCGCCAACGCAATTATTCGCCGTGTGATTCAACAGATCTCGGACTGGACCACACGGGTTCCAAGCGGTATGCGTTGCGCCCGCCAGCCCGTTCATTTCATCTTTGCACACAGGGCACTACGTTGACGACCGCGACGAGAACCGAGACCGGCCGGTGGACGCGTTCATGGCACGCGTTCGAACTCAGCGCCGCAACATGAAACAAGCACGCCGTCTCCAGCCAAGAGCAGCTGCGGACGCGTCGTCGTCGTCGTCGTCATCCGACTCGGATGAAATGGACAAGCAATAAAAGACTGTTGCGTATAATGCACCCCTGAACGCCTGTTTTACACAAAGACATCATGTATTTGTTACGGGGAACTGACGTCGAGATTGTGAACAAGCTACAGAACGCGCAACTCAGTGATCTAAAGGGTTTCACCGGAGTTCGGGTTGAAATCACTGGCACCGATGCGTTTGAAGCCGATTTTAAAGACACACAGCTTCACATACATCCGACGCCAAACGACGTTTGCTCGCGCGTGTTTGCACACGCACTTAGAAACGGATTGTTCACGAATGCACTGGAAATCCGAATCAGCACATACGTGGCGCCGTACCTCGAGCACGCGTTGCCAGATCACGCGGCGCGCGTTGCAAAAAAAGACAGTCCATTGTACGTCTGCTTCCAGGCGGCGGCGTGCAAGTACGCCGAGAGCGCCGCAGTTGTCCGCACCATGCAGGCGCTGGCACGCTTGGCGGCGCCAAACGTACACGTGGCCGTGCGCCACTACCTGTGCCTCTGCGCGCATAATGCCAACGAGTGCCACCAGTTCCAGCCAAAGCTGTGGGCGCTTGCAACGCGCGACTTTTACGCTCCGGTCAACATGAATGCCGAAAACGCAGTGCTTCACGAGTTTGTCGGTACAGCGGACGAGGCGTCCAGAAACGAGATCGCATTCACAAACGAGTGCCACGAACTGATTCCAGCTAAAAACTGGGCAACCATTGCGCCGCACCGCATTACAATTGCGTCTGAGTTTCCGTACAATTCCATCGCGCAACATACGCGAAACTGGTCGCCGGAACAGTGGCGCGTAAGCCGTGTGCTGCTGGCACGTGTGGACGCGCCGGAAACCAAACAACCGTTCTTTCGCACGCTTGTTCCGATTCAAGGAACCATTGCGACGTCGATTTTTAGGGATCTGCATTGTAGGCCGGTCGCGGTCAACATTACCAAAAAACTGCTCCAGCACCGAGCCTGGTCGGAGTGCGCGACATTGTGCGTGGAGGGCGCTGAGATGTCGCCAAACCAAGCGTTCAACGAGACATTTCGTCCGCGGGTGTCGCGACTCTGCATCGAAGTGACAATACCATCATCGTTTAATTCGCGTTCCGTTATTGCATTTCTGCAAAACAATAGCACCACCATCCACACACTAGAACTGTCATACACGCGCTCAATTCCGGAATCCGATTTTGTCAACACGGTAATCAAGGCGCTGGCACAGACACCGAGCGTGCGACATTTGGTGATATCGGGTTCCGAACCAGAATTGACGACGCCGGTGGTGAGCGCCATTGTGCGTACGCTGGTGCACCCAACACTGCGCGAGTTGACGTTGCCCATCTCAAGTGCATCGGCGCGGAATCTGGGTACACTGTTCGCCGCGCCTAAACTGCCAGCGCTCGACCACCTGAACCTGGTGCTCGACGCCAGCCTTCGTGGGGTCGGCAGCATCGAGCCGCTCTTCCCAGACCCGGCCGCACATCCGAGTGTGAATCGGCTGACGGGGGTGTCGCTGGTGCTCACAGACGCCGGGCAGCAAGCCGGCGCGGCGGTGTTGATTCGGAAATTTGCAATGGGTCTGCCTCGCTTGCGCAGCTTGGAGGTGCACGCGAAGTACACAACGCCCGCCGTCGATTACGCAATCGCAACCGCGGTTTCGGAGTCGGCGCCAAATCTTCGGTACCTGGAGCGCTTGATTTTGGACACACCCGTGACACCCGAGCTGCTGACGAATCTGCTGGCGCCGTACCCGGATGTCGAAGCATCGGCGCGACTGCGCACGCTGTGCGTCAACATACACGGTGCAAAAAACAACGGCCCCAAAGTACACGCGCTACTCCGTGCACTGAGTGGCTGCCAAAGCACACTGCGCGAGCTGCGATTCAACGGAGAGTTTCTCGACGAGTGCGATGCGCCCGACGTGGTGTCACAAGTTCTGCGAAACATGCGCCTCAACTCGCTCGACATTTCGGAGTCAAAGATTGGCGCGGATCTTGTGCTGCCATTGGTGCGCCACGGACCCCTGAATGCAAGTGCACGCGCGCACACGCACACGCGCACACTTGGTGACAGGCATGCGAGGAAGCGGAGCGGCAGATGTCGCGCCTGAGTGTCCAGGCTCCGATCCGCAAGACGGTGGTCACCAAATTCCTGGAGGCCTACCTGAAGGACAACGCGATACCAGGCGCCGGATTCCTCGACGCTGCGCTTGCCCCGATTGCTGGACTGCGGAGGCTGTACGCGTCTCGGTTCCGGCCGGCCGGAAGCGACAACCTCGTGCTGGACGAATGCGACAACGTGGAGCGACTCGTCACCGCGCTGCGTCACTTTGATCTGCGCTTTGGGTGCAACGTACCGATGCTGTTCGATTTTCTCGGCTCCGACCCAAATCAAGTTCCGGCCGAGTTCGACCCGTCGCCGGCGCGCATTCATGGCGACGACCTGCTTGCAATGATGCGTCTCATGCGATTCTAATACACGCGCACACGCGACGTACATATAAATTGCTGATTTCGGCGTTTGTGCTTATTGTCGCCATGGATCGCGTTCAGCGCCAGCGCAGACTTGCGTCCGGCGGTGGTAGTAGCAGCAGCAGCAGCGCAGCACCTGCTTCCGAAAGTATGGAGTCAATCAAACGTTCACTGAAGGCGCGCAAGCGGCGCAAAACAATCAACGCCGAGAAGCGCAACAAGGAGATTGTGCAATCGGGCATGTCAAACGGCTACGGAGAAATTGAGCAGGCGGCGCGTCTACTGGTCCGTGTGTGTCAGGACTGCGAGCAGGCCGAGGTACCGTTGCCGCCACCACCACCGCCGCACACATTTCAGGATGTCATGACACACGCAAAACAAACGTGCGCCTACATTACGCAGCGAGCGGGGCGCGATTTTATTCGGCTACGATTCATACAACTCCTGAAGCACTCGATCTGCAAATACTCGGCAGCGCCGCTGGCCGCGTTCAAGTGCTCTGCGTGTCTCGGGTACGCGGACTGCAAGTTTTCCGAGGACACCGAGGTCGTGAAGGAGCCAAAGTTGCAACGGTTCTTGGAGGAAACGTTCGGCGTGCACGCCGGTCTTCCGCGTCTGACAGCCGCCGCCGCCGCACGGAAACCACTGCCGCCACCGTCGCAGATCGAAAGTTCCGACCAAGACGAGCCCGACGCAAGTGAAGGTGATGTGGAGGAGGGTGTGGTTGCGGAGGAGGTGGAAGAAGACGACGACGAAGAAGAAGAAGAAATCGACGAGGCGTGAGCCGCCGGGAGTTTGTGTATAAAAGCATGTACAGTTCACACGCACACCAATGGCAGACTTGTTTCCGAGCTTGAAAATCGACCTGCAGCCACCGGCCTCCAGCGAGTCGCCGGACTGGGTGGCTGGATTTCCACAGCACGCCAAGCAGCTGCGCCCCATTGTCGCCGGTCTGGAGCGCGTCAAAACCAGCGCACTCGGCCTGATGGAGCACGTGACAATCGTGCGCGACCTGGCCAAGTGGATCAACTCGCTGTTCCAGTCAACAAGCGCGCCACTCGAATCGTGTGTCGAATTGCACTGCACACATCGAGGCGTGCGCACCAATTGCGTCACCGTAGAGTTGTACTTCCAGGTCACGTGCGGCGCGCGCTCGCATGCGCCGATCGTGTGCACAGACCATACACCTCTCGCAACGGTTCCTGCTGATGGCGCACTGTGGTCAAACCGGCACCACGTGGTTGTTCCCGAGCGCGCGCCCAACACCCGACCGCTTGAACGAAGCGCGCGTCGAGTTTGTGCGCCTCTTGGTCGGCCTGCAGACGTTCACACTGAGCATGTTCCGCGACCGCGTCACCGAGAAGCCGTACGCGCTGTACCGACTCATCGACCTCGCGGAGCTCGAGGACTACTACCGATACACGCGCGCGTACGGCTTCTGGGTCATTTTGCACACGACGCTCAAGGGCCGCCACTGCGCCGACCCCGAGGTGCCGGTTGCGGTGTCGGTGATCGAGGCGCCCGATTACACCAAGGCGCTGGGCGACTCGCTGCAGGCGGCGCTCGAGTGCCAGCGCACGCTCGCCGAGATCCAGGCCGAGTCGTTCTGCATCGGCGAAACGTGCACGGTCCCGATTCCAAAAGCGCTGCCACTGGAAAACGCGCGCATTAAGAAGCCAGACGCCGCAGTGTCGCCATTGAATGTCGACACTCGGTGGGAGGCACTCGTTCACCCAATGGTGCTTGCACTGCGCGCCGAGTGGGCCAATTGCTGCTCCACTGCCGAAGTACTGCGCGACGCCCGCAATGTTCTGACACGACGCAGGAATCAATGATCAGCGCGTACCTGGTGCAGCAGCTGCTGCGCTACGGATTCAATCACCCGAGCCGGCTGAAGTGGGACCCGTCAGCCACCCGAATGATTGGCATCGGGATGCCAGACAAGTTTCCTACCGCGGGTGTTGTCATGCAACTGCTGAAGGCGGCGGAGGGGCTGCCACGAACACTGACACTCGGTGTGCCGATTCAATAAACATTTGCCAGCTCCGAGTGTGTCATGCGAGCTGTAAGTTTGACTGGGGGCTGCAAGTCTGGCTGCGTCTTTGCATTGTGGGTGCGGGGTTGCAACGCACATTTGATTGCACAGTGTACATGCATACGTACATTGGCCAGACAGACTTTAACCCTGCCGCTTTTGACAAACAGCAGCATCACTGAGCAGCAGCCCGTCACAAACCATGAAGCGAAGACTGTCGTCTTCCGCCGCCGAGATTGACCAAGAAGAGATTCGCTTGCGGGCGGCCATGCTCCCGGAGCGTCTGGACTTCATCGAGAAAGTGAGGAACCAGATTCTCGAGGGTGGCACTCCCTTCAAGTGGGCGTACGACACGCACAAGCTAAGTCGCGACGGGTCCGGGCACGAAATTCGCACGGACGTGGTGAATCTGGAGATTCCGTGTACCAGCAATGATTGCGGGTTTCGGTGTCACTGGGTGCATATGAAGTGTTTCCCCGAAAGCATGACGGGGTTGTTGTCGCCGCAGCCGGACGAGAAGATGTTTTTATCACCGTATCCAACGTCTGTTCAGTTCTGGAGCCGCGTCCAGTCGTGTTCACTCGATTCATTCGACGTCTTCTACGCCACAAAGAACGTCGGTGACTTTATGGAACGTGTAGAACACAACAGTGTCAGACTACACTCAACGTGTTTGCCACGGATCCGGCGCGCCATTGATTACATATTGACGAGTGTTGTGGATCACGTACCGACAGTGGCGGACCCATACACGCGCGAACGGGTGCTGCCTCGTTGTTTCAATGGCATTCCGCGCTACTTTCCACACGCATTTGTCGCGCACAGCCACCGGTGGGGCTCTTCGACGCAAAACCCATTGCCCGTCTTCTTCCACGACGCCGAGTTCTGGAAGACATACGATGCCGTGCGCGCCCGTTTTCTTCAACCGCCAACCGTCGACGCGGCCCGCTACATCTCGTTCTGCATGGAAAGCATGTACGCACCGGCGATACGCGCCATATCACTTGGCCCGGTCGCATTGCTTGGCAAACGATTGCCAAATGTGGTTCACGTTGCCGGCGATTATATTGGGATTCCACTCGCGTCACGGCTTGCATTAGCGTTCCCTCGCGTGCGATCGATGCAACTGGTGATGTACTACATTGGCACCGACAATTTTGCGGCCCTGATTCTCAACGTTGTCAAAAATTACCACCTGGAGAAATGCCTCATTTCGTTTGCACCCGACCTCGGGCAGGACGACACCCCGCAACAAGAATTTCAGCTGTCGGTTGGGCGTGAAGTTTGCAAATTTCTCGAGAGGCGGCGCGGTCTTTTGGAGTTCGTCTGCGCAGATTTCTCGATACGGCCAGGGGCGGCAGCACCAATCGGCAAGCAGTCGGCCGCCTGGACTGCTTTTTTCGGCAACTCGATCTTCGAGCGGCAGACACTTGGCATCGTTGCAATGTTTCTGTACGACGCAAACTTTGTGCGCGACACAAATCAACGCCTCAGTGAATACCCCACTATGTTTGAAATGTGAAACACACAGTAAATGTCGTTTGTGCACAGTTTTACGTTTAAAGTCGCCGTTTGTTTTGGTGCACGCGCAGTTGTGAGCACGCACAAACCTCCATGAAGCGCACGGCACCTCGTCTGCCACAATTTACCGCGCATGCCAAGCCGCCGCCGAGCCAGGAACGACTACTTTTCATTGACCGGCTGACGCGTCCTTTGGTTGGCCGATTGATTGAGATCTTCGAAATTTGCAATCCAAGATGTGAGTCGGGCTTGCGCAACACTGAGACCCGCATCGACTCTGTGCGTTTGAAAATTGCGTGCGGCGGGGATGCCTCGTGCTCCAGCAACGGGCACATATTCGACATTTCGTGCTACCCGGAACGTGTATGCGACGGCATGGCGCCGGTGCCGGACGAGGCGTTGCTTTTAGCACCCTACACCGTGTCGATCTCTTTCTGGAGACGCGTTCAATGCTGCGTTGTCGACAAAGTCGGTATCTTTGACCATGCGTCGCGGATCCAGGACGGCATTCCAGAGATCCATAAGTCAGTTGGTGACCAGTGTTTTGTCAAAATTCTTGAAATGATGGATCTCATTTACACGCTTGTTCTGGACCACGTGTCGACCATGTACAGATCCACAATACCGGATGGCGTTTTGCCGTCGTGCTTTGACCGGGTTCCCTTTTGCGCCCCGCACGCGTTTCTCGCCCACGGACATCGCTGGGGCGATGCAGTGTACAATCCGCTGGAACTGTACCCAAATTCGACGTTCCGCGAAGCATTCTGGAATACTTACGATGCAGCGTGCGCGCGCGTGCAACGACCCACAAGTGTTCCAACTGCGCTTTTCATAAAGATATCGGATCGGGATCCGCTTGGGCGCGGGCTGTATCCGGGAAATCGGGTGCCGTCATCATTCGGCTCGCGTTTTCCCTGTGCGCACCACGCTCTCACGATGAAGGACGTGTGCGTGTCGTTTGTAACTGAATTTGTGCGCGCGTTCCCAACCGTGCGTACCATGATCTTTGCCGTCAACCATTTGGAGACCATGTACGAACCGAATGTGGGCGATCTCATTTCGTCCATCGTTGCGCACGTGCATTTCGAGCGTTGCACCATAGTATCAGAGAGAAATCGGCTAGACCCGCGGAGCCAAGAATCAGTTGATCTGTTGCGCGACGTGTGCAGCTTTGTTGAAAAGCGCAACTGCGTCATGGCGCTTACATGCGCCGACTACAAGTCATTGCCTCTGAAGGCCGCCAGAGATAACATCCATGCGTGGACTGCTTACTTTGACAGCCCGATCTTCGAGCGTCACACACTCGGGATTGTGTGTCAGTTCCTCAACGGCCCGCAGAAGCAGGGGTTGCGTCACTTTCAAGAGCGACTGGCCAAGATCTTTGCACTCTGAGCCCTGAATAAACAAACCGTTCATAAACTGCGTCCATGCTCGGTGTGTTGTGTTTGCGACATGTTGCCGACTTGCGCACTCTTGTTCACCGCCATCTTTGGAGCCACTGCCTCGCCGCTGCCAAACATTTCATTTTCGCGCGACGCGTGCACTACCACCAGCCCAGTGTACGCCAACGCCGACGCACTGTCTGCAGCGTTCATTGCGGCAGCTGGGGCGGCATCGTACCAGAATTTCGACACGCAGAATGCATCGGCGACGCTGCCCAATGTCATCTCCTTTCCGACTGGCTCTGCGTACAACGGGACGATGCGCGTGAGCGCCGTGAACGCAACGCTGATCAGCCAGACGTGTACGCGCGCGCCCAGCTGCCGGCCAGCAGCTGCTGTGTTGCAGATGAAAATTCGACTACAATGCTCCTGAACAACAACCCAGAGCCGCTTGCGACGTGCGGATCGCGCCAATTGCTATCACGTGCTTGCAGGCTGAACGGCGTGTTCATGTACTTTGTCGCGAATGTCATTTCCACGCCAAACCCGGTTGGGGCAACGTTTGGTTCGTTGGTGTTCACCTTTTCACCGCCGGTCAACGGGTTTTCATTTCTTCTGCGCAACTTCAACGCTCAGTCAAACTCAAACCGCAGCCAGATTAGCGTTACGACCGGTTCCGGCAACGTCACGTTGCCCGTGCCAATCCAGACCGACGGAGATGTTAACTTTGTTGGCTGGTACCAGGCCAACAGCAGTGTATCGTCGGTTGCACTCTCACCTCTGACGTACAATTTTCCGGCAAGCCAGTACGGCCTGGCCATGGCGCTGGACGAGCTACGTGTGTACACGCAGTCACCGCCCTCAAACTTCTTCTTTTCGCTGGACAACTGTGCCACCGATGCCCCATTGTATCCAAACGGCGCGGCGATGGAATCTAGTTTCATCGCCGCCACCCTCCGTGCTGGGTTTGTAGCATCGCTTCAGACCTTTGACTCCGAGATCGCCGGTACAAATGCACCAAGCTTCATTTCTTTTCCAACCGGATCTGCGTTCAATGGTTCTGTGAATATTACCGTTGTGAACGCAACGCTGATCAGCCAGACATGTAAGCATATTTGCGCGTCGCCGGAAATTCGCTTTGGTAGACGACAACCTGACCACGAATGGTGGATCTCTCTATGCGTACGCGCACGGCCCGGCGATTGGTGTGACGTGTGCAGGTTGAACAACGTATTCCTGTTCCTAGTTCCGCTGGGCCAAACGTTCACAAGCGCTGCGACGTATGGTTCGTTGGTATTGACCTTTTCGCCGCCCGTGAGCGGGTTTTCGGTCCTTCTGCGAGATTTTAACGCCCAGATTTACTCAAACAATACCAAGATCATTGTGACCACGACAACAGCGGGCAGCGTGGTTTATTCTGTGCCAACCCAGACCGACGGTGACATCAACTTTATTGGCTGGTTCCAGGCCAACAGCAGCGTTTCATCGGTTGCATTTTCGCCATGGACGTACAGATTTTCGAGTATTCAACAATATGCATCTGTAATTGCGCTGGACGAGCTACGCGTCTACACACAGGCGCCGCCAACAAATTTCTTCTTTTCGTTGGACAATTGTGTCACCGATGCCCCATTGTATCCAAACGGCGCCGCGATGGAAGCCAGCTTTATTGAGTCAACTGTCGCTGCTGGATTTGCAACGTCGCTCCAGACATTTGACTCCAATGCCGCAGGCACAAATGCGTCGAGCTTGGTTTTTTTCCCGGCCGGCTCCGCGTACAATGGTTCTGTACAAGTAACCGTTGTAAACGCAACGTTGTCCGTTCAAACATGTCAGCATTATTTTCCACAACTGCAAACTTGACTTGGCAGATGAAAACGCCTCTACAATAGTTTCCGTAAATCCACAGGCAACGTGTGTACCTGAGTTGTCTCTGTCTCAAAGTGTGTGTGTGTGCAGTTTGAATGGCGTATTTCTGTACTTCGTATCCGCAATCTCACGCGCCGGTCTGTTACCGGGGGCAGCATTCGGCTCACTGGTGTTCACCTTCTCGCCGCCTGTCAGCGGGTTCTCGTTCCTAGTACGAGGCTTCAACGCTCAGTCGAGCTCGATCGATGGCAAGATCGCAGTGACAACCGCCTCCGGCAACGTGACCACTTCAGTGCTGACCCAAACCGACGGCGACATCAACTTCATTGGCTGGTTCCAGGCCGGCAGCAGCGTCATCTCTGTCGCGATGTCTCCGCTGACGTTCAAGTTTGGGAGCAGCACCAGTTTCACCTTGAGCATGGCCTTGGACGAGCTGCGCGTCTACACACAACAGATCACGCCCACGCCACCACAACCAACTGCATCGCCACTGTCCCCAGTGGGAGACGACGCTCCCCGCTCGAGTGACAGCACAACCATCGCCATATGGACATCGGTTGCATCGTTCAGCTTTGCCGCGATCGTCGCAGTCTGGTGCTTCCACTACCGCTGCTGTCGACGCGTCGAGTACAACGAAGTGGACGATACGACCGAGTAAAACAATTATCATCGTTTACTACTTGCTGCCCATGGTCTGACTAGACGACGCGGCCGCTGCAGCTGAACGCGGATCACGTTTGGGTCGGAGTCGGGCTTGCGTTTGCGTTGCGTCACGGCATCGCAGAGGAACGATTGCAGCTGCTGGTCGTGGCCTTCAAGCTGCGCCAGCTGGCGCTCCTGCTCGGCGTCGGTCGAACCATGCCACCGGCAGCGTACCTGGAGGTTTTCCAGCGCCCAGACAAAGAGAAACGTGTTGCCCAGCGGCATCATGGGCACCGGCTTCTTGTGCACATACTCAGGAATCTCGGTCAACTTTTCGGCAGCCATGCAAGACAACGCACACGCACGCACTGCATTTGTTGCTGCACGCATCGAGTTTATTTCAAGATTGCAGACACCTGGCCCTGGAACTGAGTCGCGTCGCCGTCGAACTTGGCGTTGATGACGGCCCCGGCGAATACGTTTCCCGAGCCAGTGATCTCCGCGTCCAACACACCGTTCCGGAAGTGGTTGTCGTCTCCAACAACAGCCGAGCGTCGGGCCGGCTTGTTTCGAAACAAGTTCCTGGAGCCTTTCACGCGCATGCTTTCGGCGCTGCCCTCGAACCAGTTCTCCGAGCCGGTTACATTGCACATCACCATGTCGCCGTCGATCCGATTGCCAGTCCCAATCACGACGGCGTTGAAGATGCGCCGATTGCGCAGCATGCGGTGGCATTTGAGAAAGTTGCCGCCGTCAATGCTGCAACCCTCGACGACAACGGGCCGCGTCCGCGCGTCAATGCGCTCGGGCTCCGTAAGCTGTGCCAGCTCCACGATGCTGCCGTCCGTGACGACCACCGCGTCCACGAACGTCACCTTGTCCAGTGTGCTGTTCTGGATGCGGGTGCCTTTCAAAAGACCCATCCCGTCCACGGCGCCGCGCTTTGGAATTGCAGCTGCCGCTTGTGCCACCGGCTTCAGCACTGGCGCGGGCCCAAGTACAGACGACACCGACGGCTCTTTCTCGGGGTCGGTGATGCGAAAGTTCCAGTGAAACCGCTCCTCGAGTGGGGCTTGTTTTGAGACTGGTTGCACCGGCTTCAGCTTTGGTGCGGGTTCGTCGTCGTCGTTGTCAAACTTCGACCTGGGTGGTCGGGTCGGCCCAAAACTGTCGTCGGCCAGCTCCACAATAAACCCCTCGATCACCTGCGCGTCGCGGTAGTACACGCCATCGACCCAGGTGTCCACGATGGACGCGCCCTCGGGGAACTTGTTCTGCCAGCCACGACGGCCGCCGACAATTTTCAAGTCAAACCAAATTGTTTTTCGGGGCTGCTGCATGACAAAATGAACGCATATTGAAGACTTTCTTACGGTGCGAAACTTTAAATTTGCACAATGTGCAATTCCGGTCCTGCATCAATTTGCCGGGGCAGTAAAGTAAACAGTAGATTCTGAAGATGTGCACCGCCTATCCAGCACACAATGTCGTTCAGTACAGCCGCGCCGTCGCAGGCGCGTGTGCGACGCAAGCAAACCCCGCAAGCGTCTCCAACCGCAGAACCGTTCCCAGAACCAACCGCCACCCCCACTGGCACACCCACTGGCACACCGACTGGAGTTCCAACCGCCACTCCAACCACCACTCCGACTGGAGTTCCAACCGCCACTCCAACCACCA
>Ga0007870_1000097_pt1 | contig 37409 bp, 35 predicted proteins | sample CryBogCBH04Jul08_FD_71207 | JGI IMG/M metagenome (GOLD analysis project Ga0007870, IMG submission 71207) | Freshwater microbial communities from Crystal Bog, Wisconsin, USA - CBH04Jul08 | ecosystem: Environmental > Aquatic > Freshwater > Lake | place: Crystal Bog, Wisconsin, USA | collected...
TAACTCTATGTATGACGAGACACTTGTAGGTGCCTCAGTCTTGGACGATTGGATCGCCCTATTTGTGAAGACAAAACTCAGCAGAACCATGAATGGTTCCTTACAGAGTTCTATTATGTATAGCACCTTCGAACAGTGGTTACAGAACTCTGCTCCTCAAGCCATAATGAAATTTTTATCTATCCAATATTTTTCCAAGGTGATGAAGGAGACGCACGGATTTGAAACAGGTCGCAAATCGTCAGGTGTATTTTATAAAAATGTAGAATTGAAGAGTAATGTATCTGGTGATAAAGTGGAAGAAAAATCCACAGCAGTTGAAAAGACTACTAGTACAATCGACGTCTCTGGGTGGAATCCGCAAACACCGTTTGAAGATAGATGGGCATCTATATAAAACAATAAAAAATTATAAAGACTATACAATACATAAGTATATTATAGTCTAAAAACAAAACCAAATTTACACTGTCCACTTACCGCGGCTAAATGGTAATACAGTCATTGTATTTAATTGGTCACGGTAACGTTGTACACGCTTCTCAAACTCTATTTCTTCTGGATTTTGAGGTAAGGCAACAGAGCTTTCGTTAAGTTCATCAACGGCAGACTTAGCTGGTTTCTTACCATAGCAGTTGACACCAAAGCGTAGTTCAGGATTGTCGAAGTAACCACCGTTGACACCGGGCTGTCCACAGACATTGCGGTATTCAGGTGAGCCTTTTTGGAGTTTCTCCCATGTCTCTTTTTGGGTAGGATAGACGGCCATCTGTCCCTTAACCCAGCCATAATTACACCAGTCGGCACCCTTTTTATGGGCTTCTTGTACTTGTTCATAAGTAGCAAGTTCAGAATCCATGGCGGCACATACTGCTGCTGCATCATTAAATGTATAAATATTGCGGCTTACGTTAAATACTTCTTTGGGTGGTGGGGCTGTAAATGTTGGCATCATAGATTCAAAACTCTTATCTAGAGCACCAGGCATTCCAAGTGGGCGTTCATTTGCCTTAGGCATTACAGGTGGCGGTGGGGCAGCAGTATTAATAGGCTTGACAGAAACATCAAGTATAGGCTTGGCATCTTCAGCTTCATCACCTACTATGACTTCGACTGACTCGCGTTTATGTATCATTTTCCATAACTTTTTCCAACCCTTATTAATATAATATCCAATTACTTTATGATAAATAACAAGTGCAACAAAAAGAGCAAGAATAATCAATAAGATTGCCCAATATTTAGTAAAAATATCAGAAAAAAAACTACTTGCCTCCTTCCCTACATTATTGCGGGGAAGGTTCGGAGTAGTAGCCGGTGGGATAGGTGTAACACCGAAATTCATCTTCTGTTGTATATGCCGAAATTAAGCAGGAGCAGCTACTTCATCAATCTTCTTATTAGCATCACGAATAGCTCGTATATGTTCAGCAAAGTCCTTTTTATCATGTTCAAAGGAACGTTTGAGAGTCATAAAGACAATGTAAGAATCACCGGTTATAACAGATTCGCTAGGTATAGTACGAGCTGAATCGTCATCATACTCAATCCAATCTGCATTTTGACGACCATACATACGATAATGGCCACCTCGTGCGGATCCTAAATGTTCAATAACAGCATATGACTCATAGATAGGATGATCGCGTCCACCCTTAAAAGGATCACGTGGAAAGGCCATCCAAGGTGTAAAGTCTGTTGACTCTAGATCCCATTCAATCTTACCACGAACCTTTAGGTTATCATTTGTAAATCGCTTGAAACTTAGAATGAGTGTAGGTGGTAGTCGTGAAATACGTGTGCGAAGCGTTGCCTTGGTCTTTACATGACATATATCACAATGATAATCCTCAATATCCTCTGAATCAAAGGCACCGTCTAAACAAGTCTTCAATATAGGCACAGGTCCTCCTACAATATTCGCACCGGGAATAGGACATTTAATCATAATCCATGGCTCATAACGTTCACTTATAGTGCCGCATACAGAGCATGTAATCTTTGCCTGCGTCTGTCCATGGAAATTTGCCACAATGTCACTATATTCTTTACGATAAAAGTCAGACCAAGAAGTCAAAGCACGTAGTTGTTGTGCTTCCTCAATTGTATTAGCAACACCGGTTACATCCATACCAACACGTCTATACATAGAATCATGTAGAGAATCAAGGATATATTGAATAGTCTCGGCAGAATCTGATTGCTGACCTGGTACATACCAATCATCATCAGTGGCACGTAGTGTCATATGAAATGCATGTATAAATCCATTAGGTGCCATAACACTTACTTGTCCAGTAGGAATATGACGCCAAAAGTCACGAATAAGGGTTTGAAATGCTTCCATAAGACGCCCACGCTTAGAATCCGCACGCGGCTTATGTGGATTATCAGTAAGAAAGATTCGGCCTATGGCCGGTGTAATTCGAAAGGCTTGTAATACAGCATTTAGGAAACAAGTATTACCAAGATTGCGAATACCGATACGCGAATCTATTAGATCGGTCATGGAAAAGTGTAAATTTTTAAGGAAGACACTAAATTTAATTTATTTGGTCAATTTTTTGTTAGAAAAAATGAACCCTCAAATGCTACCATAAATATATCATCAGGTAAATAATGTTTAATCCACAACGTTTTGAGCATATTTATGGCGTGGATGCATTAGATACGGCTCATAATTTCTTTCCTGAGATGATGTATGATAGTCATCTATTTCCACAGCCAACACTATCTTGGATGCGACATCGTATATCATCACTCTTTCCGAGTGAATATGCTCAACAAAATACGATTTATCGTTTGTATCATTCTCAGCAACGTGCTCAAATGATGGATGCATGGCGTACAAATCGTATAACACATGTGCCATCACCAATTCCTCAAACAGGACCATCCGCAACAATCAATACACCCTTAGTGATTACTCCAAATCGTACTACTAGAACTAATCCATTAACATCAACTCCTCAGCGTCAAACAACTATGGCAGAACATCTTAGAGCACTCCAGACTCCACCACCTATTCAACGTAATACTACAAATAATATCCGCACAAATGAATTCATATCAGCAACAGATCTAAGTCTATTAAATTCATTATTATCATTAGGAACTGCTACAACTACAGCAGATACAAATACGTTTACAAATCTTATGGGAGGATTAAACTTTGTCTTTGAGGATGTCATTGTAGCACCTACTCAACTACAGATTATGGCAGGATCGCAACTAGTTGAACATTCAGCTGTACCAGAGGAGGTAAATTGTGCAATATGCCAGGAACATGGTGAGCCTCGTACATGGCGACTATTACATTGTCATCATTACTTTCATAGCAGCTGTATTTCCAGATGGTATGAACAAAGTGTAGAATGTCCAGTCTGTCGTGCGGATATTCGAAATCCTCCAGCTGCCGCTGCCCAAGCATCACAATCCTCGCAGCCAGTTGAATCGCATGATTAAAGAACTTCTTCACCGGCATCTTGTTTACAACGCATAAGTGCTTCACTACACATAATTTTACAATCTTCATAACCACCACGTGTAAGTGTAACAAACATAGGTAAAGTAATACTATAATCAAGTGCTTGAGGAATCATCATAATTGTAGATACTATTGATGTTACAGCTAATCCTAAACTTAATGAAATATTATCTTTTGGAAAATGATAATGTGATAACTGTTTTGGTAATACAGGTAAACATTTTTCACACATGAATGTATGTAGTATAGATTGAATGAATTCATTATGGTCACTAATAGCAGACATATGAGATTGTATAAACCAATGGAACGGTTCAGACAACATATTACTATTACTGTTTGATTTACATGCTAAAGCAGCAGAATGAAAAATGTCTTTTATATGAATAACTTGTTTATCATGTTCAACATAAATACGTAAAGATTCTTTCACAAAATTATATGTAATTAAAGCAAAAAAAACAATTGTAATACATTGAAGAAGACGTGCTGACTCATCTTCACCATGAATCCAAGGTGTAATATACATATAAAATATATCATTTGTATGAATTGTTTTATTAGCAGATGTAGGTCGCACAGGTTTTGATACTATAAATCCAAATGCTTTACGAAGTGGACTATGTTTTTTGAGTTTACGAAACTCTTCATTAACTTTGCTAGCATATCCTAAAAATTCTTCAGCACTTGGAATAATAAAATGAGTATGTTTCTTTATATATTCATGACCCTTGATTTGAAATAAAAAATTTATAGCTTCAAGTAACTCTCCTTTACCATTTAAACCCGAATAAGCTAGTCGTCGAGCGGACGATGTTTTTGGAGAGGATGACATGAACAACCTAATTAATTATGTGATTTGTATTTTTAAGTTCTATCTAGATTGATTGTGAAACAACCGCTTCCAATGTTCCATTTATAATTGTTGAAAAAGGTAAAATGCCACCGTTTCGTTTGAAAAGTACTGTAATTTGCTGGTCAGGACCACGAAAAGTATTAAATTTTGCCATAACTTCACCAACGGTCTGGCCAGGATTAGCGACCAACCGCAATTCGGCTCCAGAATGAAAACCGGCATATTTACGTCCGGAAGCGTCAGGAATCAACAGTAAAGTTCCAGAGACTTCTGTGTGTTCACCAAACATCCAGGAAAACATATCTTTACTGTATATATCTATACTTTTATACTCTGTACCGCAAACATAGATGCTATAGAACGTTGACCACGTGCTTCCATAGCTTCTGCAGTTCGTGAGGCATCCAATAATAATTTGCCAAATAATAATGATTCGGCAAGTTTTTCACGAGCAGCTACAGGATCACGTGCGTTCTTAGCAGATGTTATAGCCGCTGATGTTACACCTGGAATACGTTCAACTTGTAGACCAAAGACTTGGGAAACCGGTTTTGCTATTTGATTTGTAATATAGAACGCATAATCTGGCACAAGACCGTGTTCTCTAATATATGTGGGATGCTCAATACGGTCACCTTGTAATTTAGGAGGTGGACCAATTCCAATATGTTTAATATAGACAAACGGAATACGATCACTTGTAGATGGTTTATTCCCTGGGTCACGTTCACCAATACGTTCGGCCAAGACTTTATGAGCAATACGAGTTGGGTCAGCATATTCAGCACGAAGTGATTTTGTAATTGTAAGTTTTGTCAGTGGAAATTTTCCAGCCAGTAAATCGCGTGCACTATCTTGTATAAATTTAACTGCTTCAGTTACACCAGTCACACTATCTGTTGTTGCTAACAGACGGTCAATTGCACCACCATAAATATATTTGACAATAGGTGCGTTATCACGACGTTTCATAACGATACCCATACTTTTACGATGAAAGTCATCATCTTCTAGTCCATCTTCAGACATATCACCTACATATCGCTTTTTACTCAACAGACAGAACGACTTGAAGATTTTATCAAATTCAAAGTCGTGTGGTGCCTTTAGACACGATGAGACTAATTTACCTGATTCAATCGTCAACTCCTTGGCGGCAACTAAGGCCGCCATACCACGCAAAGCTTCTCCCGTTACAGGATCTCGTGGTCGAAATCGTAGAAAGATAGAATCTGTATCACCATAAACACATTCCAAATCACAACGCGGATCTTTGCCATCACTATAGACCGCCTCCATAACTGCTTTGGCAAACATAAGTTGTTTACGACCATAACCAGTTGTTGATGCTGCTAATACCTGTCGACGAATCTTAAATGTACCAGAACCCAACTGACCATACAATGAATTGGCAGTTAATTTATAAGCCAATTGTTGGGCATCCAGCAGGGCTTTGCGAAACTCATCAGGTTCTTTTTCAGCGAGTTTACGTGTAGATTTACGTGAATCAAGTAACATTTTCAAGATACGTGGAATTGTACCTTGTTCATCTTGTATATAACGAGCTACACGTTTACCTACACAACTTTTGGGCTTATGTTTACGTGTATCGCCTGGGTCAGACCGCAATATATCAAATTCAATATTGACATAAGATTTACCAGGAAGATTATCATATAAGTCAGACCCCTCACGAATACAGATAAAGCGTCCATTATTATCATAGTCTTTTACAGAAATTAACGTATCATGAGAAATGTTTTCAGAAATAATAGAAGACGGATATAGTGAACTAAAATCATTAGCAGTAATTGGGTCATCAATGTAAATACCAGTATGCGGTTCAAGCACAATGGCACCTTCATAACTATCTTCGTCGGCTTCTTTTTCATCATCCAAATATACTTCGCCACGTGGTGACGATGGAAGTACAGGAATAAGTTGTTTTCCTTTTCGGCATTCTTTGAAGATAAGTGATTCAATCTTAATACCCTGACCACGTGTAAAGATAAATCCTACAGGGACAGAACATACATCTGCCATAGCAATTGAATTGTTTAGAATTTCGAGCTTTGTAAACAGTTCCATAACTAGGTCACAATCCTGTAAACAGTAGCGAGCAATATCTGCACGACCTTTCATACCAGCCGCACCTGTATACTTGTGAAGTCTGAAAATATCTTTTGGGCTAATGTCATCCTTTACTTGAGCCCAGCGAACAGGAGCAGCACCATGTTCGGCCAATGTATCTTTACCACCTTCAATAACAACTATCAATGCTTTGGGTTCTACACCTACAACACGGCAACGGTCTACAACACGGTCATTTTCCTCATCTAACAATGTAATAAATCGTCCTTCAACAATACCTTTTGTTGACTTTGTGTTAAATGTAAATGTATCTACGGCACCATCTACGACTTTTAATCCACCACTAATACCACCACTTACAAATGTCGCAGAGACATTATCAAGTGTATAGGATTCTAGATTATGATTGCGACGAACATATGGTAGTAAATCAATTTGTAGGCGTCCAGGACTTGATAGAATCCACATTGTATTGTCACCCATAGCAGATGAAGACAGAAACTTTTCATCAAGTCGTGGTGGTCGTGTTTTAAGACATGATAAGGGGGCAATTGACGAACGTAAAGCTTTTGCTTCAGCCGCTACTTTCGCGTTCATAGCAATCTTAGATGCTCGCGTTGCGTCATCAATCTCTTTACGATTTCCGCGATGTTTAGCATCCAATAAAGACTTGGCAGTTCGCTTGGCAGCAGCTGTTTTAGATTGAATATCATTATTATGTAAGAGTTCTAACAGTCTATCCCATAGATATTTACTATCAAAACCAAAGATGTTGTAACCAATCAATATGTCAGGAGCATAGGTACCAATCCAATTAAACCAATCACGAATCATTGCCAATTCGGAATTAAATGGATATACATAAATAGGTACATCAGCACCAGGAGGTTTTACAGCACTTTCATCTGCTCCATTTAATACCCATATATATTTACTAAGTGCTTTACCATTACGATATAGTACAGTGCCTATTTGAATAACTTCGTCGCCGGCAATACGAGGCATACATTCCGTAAGTAGTTCGTCCAAAACATTAATTGCGTTTTCTTTCGCATCACGTCCGCTGGTATATACTGGTTCATCCTCCTCATCCTCATCGTCTGATAAGGACTCTTTTTGAAAGGCTAGAGTACTTTGATGTGTATCTTTTGTATTAGAACCAACCACAGTAGTAGTTGTCTTTATATTACCAGGTGTCTTACATGCATATAAAGCCGCAAGAGCATGTGTAATGTCTTTAGATTTACCATATATATCAATACGTTCACGTAGTATTTCTGCTTTTACAGGACATTCCAAAGTATCTTTCAAATAAATAGGCGAAATAACTTTTGATTTTCCCTGAATACCCATAGCAAGTGTCTTACATAATGCGTCAACTGTTGTAATTTTTGTAGAGGATTCCAATAATTCACGAACAGGTTTACGCCAGGTCTTTTGGGCCTGTGGAAAGTCACCGTGACTGGAGAAACATTCAATATCCCAAGAACCAATCAGATATGGAGCAACTACACCACCAGTACCTGGATGTATATCTTCAAACTCGGCACAAGCTGTAATTGTAGTTGTGGATTCGTCAGAGTCTGTTTCATCCCATTTACCAGCATCAATATGAATCCATCCAGCAGGTGAAACATTTTGAATATGAAAGAAGCGAAGCATAGGATCAATATTGGCCTCATAGACCTTTAATGCAACACATTTTTTATCAGCAGATATAGATTCTACATCAATGCCTACAAGAACACCGGTTTGTAATCTTTCTAAAGAATCAATACCAAAGAGTGATTTCATGTCATATTCAATAGGCATCGATAACTTATTAAGAAATTTATCCTTAAGTTTTCGCCATAAAGCTTGAGATGGAACGGTAATCTTAAGAAATGCGGATTCAACGCCTTGATTATAGTCCCACAATGTCTTATGATATTCTTTTGTCAGTTCAACAAGGGACTTTGCCTCTAATGGTACAGCATTAGATACCCATTCTTTGAAATGTAGAAATGCCACTTTATCATCTTTGAGTACATCAGGAATACGAACATAGAAATATGGACGAAACTTATCAACTTGTAGACATACTGATTGACCATCAGCTGTCAATCCAAAGATAAGAATTTGATAATAACGATTAAGCACTCCTTCCGCACGTTCATCGGAGTCATAGCTACCATCGTCGTCTGTACGAATATACTTATCTCGCCCAAGTATATCCTTACACTGGAAATTAAGATCGTTTCGTAAAGAGTCCATTAGCACTAAAAAATCTCAGATACACACATAGACTGTTCAATTTTTATGGCTTATATAGGTTTACTTAGGGGATGATGAAGGAGTTCGCAAATCACGATATAAACCACGTAGGCCTTTTTCAGCATACATTTGTTTCAAGGATTCAATATCATTCGATTTCACAATAATAATTCCTTGTAGTTTAAGCCTATTCATTGTATATGGTAAATTCAATTCATTAGACATTTGCTTAAATTCATTGATTGTAATAGTTTGTTCGTCATCAGGTAAATACATAAAGTTAAATCGTAGTTCACAATAACCAACTTTATCAGAATTCCAGATTGTTATAGGAAAGGAGGGTAATAAAGGAGCCTCTGAACGCCGTCGGCGAGAAGTACAACACAGGAAACCCATAGCATACTAACATAATCTGTGGGTTTTAATAAACATTCAATTTTTTTTATTCGCGATTTCTACGTGTAGATGCACGGCGACTAGAACGTTTAGGTGATTTAAATGTAATTTTACGATTCTTTTTTGTAAAGAAGTCATTAGCAAGTAATAATAAAATAGCAGGACCAGCCTTTTGTACAGCAGAGACAAATGCATTAGCCATACTACCACCGGTTTGTGCTATCATTTTATTAATAGAACTACCAGTACTAGTACTACTAACACCAGCTTGTATACCGGGTTCTTTACTATCAGAGTTAGCAGTTGAACGATTAACAACGCGTAAACCAGAATTTTTGCGTGTAGTATTATTTGGTGTACCGACTAGCATAGATTTCATAGTCTTTTCATCACGCATAAAAGGTACAGCATTTGTGACACTGGCAGAACCAGGTACAGGATACTCTTCAATCGCACCATTCGGTGAAACTTTAAGTACACTTGGGTAACCGTCAAGTTTCGCATTTGCTATAGCAGGGACTTTCTCTACCATATCATGGTGTACACTGACCATGTTGGCTGTACGCCCCGGTGTGTTTCCGAATTTCTTCCACGTCGGAAGGTATTTATGACAATGTCCACACCAATCGGCATATACCAAAACAAATGTGAGTGACCCATTTTGAAATAACGCAGATGCCTCTTTGGCACCATCCATATCACGAACATCTACGGGAGGTGTGGCGAAACGACCCAACTTATTACGATACTGAGGCATATTCTTATAATGGTCTGCGAAAATCTTTTACAATAAGTAAGGAAAGTATGAAACGGTATATTTTATTGCTAAGTATTTTGGCAATTATGCTTGTTCTTGCTCTAATACGTTCATACGCATTAGTACCATCCAAGGAATCGTTTGAAGACGTAGATGTAAATTCAGAATGCCCAGTAAGTGCTGTAAGACAACCAGATGGTACAATAAAAGTAGAGCCTGGACATCATACATTCAACACATTACCCGAATATACAGACTTTTTAGCCAAGTTATTTAATAAGGGTGCTAAATGCTTACCACCCATGGTAGCAAATAATAGAGAGCCTGTGCCTGGTATATTAGGTGGATTAGGAAACGGTCAACAGTCGCCGTCATCATTTAATAATGAAGGTACAACTCGTGATGTCTTTGCGTCTAATTTTCACGGTGAAGATACGTCAGTAAAGACACCCATTGATAAACTCGATGATTATGAATATACACGTGTATATCAACAGGAACGTGGAGCTCGTAATACAATTGAGGCACAGTCCAAAAATCAGAAACTAAAGTGGCGTAGTTTAGATTGGGCAAATCTACCCTTTAATTCTGAGACTCGAGCCAATCAAGAAGATACATTTGTGGCAGGACGTATGGAACATGGATTCCGTGAGCCGGAATCGGGTGTATTCTTTAAAAATATGGAGGGAACTAACGTTGAACCTCCGGATGTACAAGCAGAAAAAGATCGTGAAGAAAAAATACTAGCAGCATATCGTCCAACAGGAGTATCAAAACACAAGATTGATAGTGAAACAATGCAGGTTGCTCGATTAGTTCACGATTTATATGAAAAGGATCCAAATTGGGAACCAATTGTGACTAAAACAGGTGAGAATCAGTGGGAAGTTACAGAACTTCGTCCAAAGCCTCGTGAAGAACGTTGGGAAGACGCTCAGGCCAAAGCCACGTCATTATCAAAGGCCCAGGAATCAGGCATGTCTATTCCACCGCCTAGCATCGATATAAATGATCGTATGCGAGGCGATCCATATTTTGATAAAGGAGGCTTAGGTGACTATGATAACAATCGTTTTTGGAATTACAATGACTTCAATAAATGGACACCAGGACTTGAACGTATGTTTGCACCAACTATGAATAACGATAAATGGTATTAAAAACCATCTTAATTTTTTTCAATCAACAGATATTCGGTTCATTGAAAGAAATTCGTAGACGATAAATAGCAAAGTTGCCATAAATTGTTAATATTATCTATATGCTGTCGGAGGTACTAGGGAAATTACCTGGCTAAGGCAAGTACGACCCGCATCATAGACGAAAGATGTATACTGTTTGCCGCCATGTAGTAGAGTTGAATTTCCCTTACAACTCTACCAATAATAGATAAAGACTTTTTTTATGAGGTCTAAACGTATAAATACCATCATGACTAGCAATGTCTATTCGTATAACGATTGATACACGAGAAGACGATTTATGGGCAGTATTACAACAATACAATAACCCATCAGACCCACAGGGATGGTGGTGTGAAAAGGCCCCACTACAGGTTGGCGATATTGCCTTTTACAAGGCAACTGATATTAGTGGAGTGAACCCTCTTGTCATCCTGGAACGTAAGGCTGCGGCAGATTTAGGTGCCAGCCAAAAAGATGGACGCTATCGTGAGCAGCGTGCCAGATTATTTGCGTTACGAGGTGCAGGAACAACAATAGCATATATTGTTGAGTCACCGCCATGGACACCAACATTGAGTATGAAATGGTGTCAAGGTAAATTTACAGAGTCGCTCTTACAGCATGCGATCGTCCGCCTTCAACTACGTCATACCATTCCTGTCTTTCATGCATTTTCGTTATTAGGTACAGTTCAATGGATACGGCGTATAGCAACTGCTCTTGTAACTGATCCAACCATGTTCCAAAGTGCTATGGCAACAACAGCAACAGAGGTAGCACAAGTCTATAAAGAATCTATTCATGTAAAGAAATCCAGCAACAATACTCAAGAGACAATTTTTTATAGTATGTTGTCAACTATACCCGGTTTAGGTAAACAAGGAGTAGAGGGAATAATAACACATACAAAATCATCATTTACAACACTCCTAGCCATGTCTGAAACAGATATTGCCAAGATTCCAAAGGGTAAAACAAAAGTTGGAAAAACTGCTGCGAAGACAATTTATAATGTAATTCATTCTTAATCATGCTTATTTTGTTTTACCAAATAATACTGCTCCACCAGAAATTGTAGCAGTATTAGCAGTAGTAACAGTGCTAATAGTGCTAACAGCTGGTGCTGGTGCACTCAAAAATACAATACTAGATACTTGTGGTGCTGATGTATTAAATATTGTATTTCCAGATATACGTATAGGCATTCTAAATTAAATCAAGAAATCTTAAAAATTGATAATACGCATATTTTATGTAAATGTTACTAAGCCACCATGACTGAACCAACTCTTGTCATCACGCCGCTACCGGATGAACCTAAAATCTACAATCCCTGGAATCTTGCCAACCGTCGTATACCGGATGCCACGATTCTTCAGATACTTCGTCAATTTGGAATTAAGGATAAACCACGCCGTTGGGAACTTTTCCGCCAGGCCTGTGTTCATTCTAGTTATGTAGACCGTCAAGATCCACCAGCCTTACAATCTGGTGAACCTGTTATCATTGCTCCACGTCCAGAAAATTGTATGCCTTTGTGTACAGCAGATAATGAACAAATTGAGTTTGTAGGTGACTCGCTCTTAGGATGTGTTATTGCCTTATACTTACAGGAACGATATCCTGACCAAGATGAAGGTTTCCTGACTCGTTTACGTACACGACTTGTCAATAATAAACAACTTGGAGAACTAGCTCTTAAAATTGGCTTTCATAATTGGATTATCTTAAGTCGCCATGTTGAGGATGTATGTAATGGTCGTCGCAATTTGCGTATATTAGGGTCTATGTTAGAAGCCTGGGTGGGTGCCTTATACCTTGATATTGCGGATATTAGTCCAGGACAAGCCTTCGTTCGTGTACGTACATGGCTCATTTCATTGTTTGAAAGCCAAGTAGACTTTGTGATGTTGATTAGTGAAGATAATAATTTCAAAGATCAATTGCTTAAGTATTATCAGGCAACTTATCACACTCCCCCAAAATATAAGGAGGTCGAGATTGTGGGTCCGTTACATGACCGTACATTTACAATGGGTGTACTCAGTCCAGAAGGAGGTATTGTAGCAACGGCAACTGCACGCAATAAGAAGGTAGCTGAACAAGAAGCTAGTCGTCAAGCTCTGATTAAATTAAGTGCTTTACCACCAGACGATGAGTAATTATGGACGAATATCTAATGTAATAGAATTTATGGACTGATTGCTTTTGAAACTAGTTATTTTTGGTAACTGAGCATCGGGTTCAATAGCACGTCCTAACATTTCGGCGTCTTGGGCAGGATATACATTTCCAGTCGTCATAAAATCTGCTGAAGTAGCAGGCTCAACAATATCTAGTATTTCATTTTGCGGAGACTCGTCTGAAGATGTGGACGCCGAAGGATAGGAAACATATCGTACCGGACCAATAGCTTTTCTATGAAGTAAATGAGTATGTGAGAATCTATCTTTATTACGAGGATTTGTAGAATCTTGATCGGTCATTTCTTGACGCCCAATATCCAAAATGATATTGGGTAATGTTGATAAATCCATTTCTTTGATATCAATATTTGGTAATTTTTCAATAGCGTATTTTTTAATAGTATCAGGTATTTCTAAGTCGATTTTTAATAAATTAAGATATTGTCCTTTATTTTTAATAATTAAATATACAGCATCGCGGCGTAGTTCTACCGGAAGTTGAAATTCAGAGGCAATAGATGTACTAAACACAATCCATTCTTGTTTTAAGCGAATAAATGCTTCGAGTCGTTCCTGTACTTGAAAAACTTTTAAATAACCTGTAAAAATTGCAATAGAAAATGTAAATAAACAAAATAATCCATTTAATATTTCAGTTGCAACTTCATTATCCTTAATTGTAAATTGAGCTAGTGATATACTACCACATAATGTAGATAATAATAATCCTACAATAGTCCAATTTCGTAATATAGAACGATGTTGTCTAGACATCAAATCCATACATTTAATATTAAAAGCACCAATTTTGAGCCATTCATTCAGTGTAGTTACATTTGTTTTTGTCCAATTAGAACCATAAGAACGTTGTAAATCAACGGTTTCAATATTAGAGGGTGTTTCGTTCATTTAGAGTTTCCTAAATGAGGTTACGATTTTTTTAAGAAAAACAACCGTGAATGTAGAACTATGGCTGCGAATCAACGTGTTACGTTTCGGCTACCCCGGTTTCCAGCTCCTATTGCGAAAGAGCTTATACGTACAGCACCAGCACCAGCATCTATATTTGAATTATTAGAAGGGTCTACAGCCACAGTTGACCCAACTTTACCAGGAACAGTTATTGGTACAGGTGTTGGCATTTCAGGAGCTCCAGGTGCTATTAAACCACGTGTTGAGGCTAAGCCACGTGAAACCAAACCTCGTGTCACGGCTGACGAAACAAATGCCGAAGAGGTCGTTATCCAACCAGCTCCTAAAGTTGAGTTATCTCCTTTACCAGATAACTTATCACAATTGGAAGCTCGTATACAGAAACTTATGGATCGTGATCGAATTGGTATTCATCCAAAAGAAGATATTTTTGTTCCAAGCAATCGTCGTGCGTTCAAACAGTTTATTATTCAAACCTACCAAGCCTACCAATTACCTAAATTAAACGCAATTCCAGATCCTGACGCATGTGCAAAAGCAGCGGCAAGTAGTAAAAAAGAAGTTAAGGCATTTGCATATCAATCCTTTGTACGTGATTATATACAGAGACCAAGTCCTTATCGCGGTGTCCTTGTGTATCATGGTCTTGGTAGTGGTAAAACATGTACATCTATTGCTGCCATGGAAGCCTTAAGTGTAGCAGATGATACAAAACCTGTTTTTGTTATGACACCAGCAACATTATCACCAAATTACAAAGATGAAATTACAAAATGTGGTCCATTTATTTATCGTACAAATAATTATTGGGAATTTATAAATGTTCCAAATCTAAAAGCACCGACAGCAGAATCTGAGTTATTGCTCAAGACAATGAAGATACCGGCTCACAGTATACGTAAACGTAAAGGTGGTTGGTTACCGGATCCATCTAAGCCATCTAATTTTGAGACATTATCCCAAGACGATAAAAAGCAGATTCAGGAACAAATTTATGAACTTATGGATTCACGTATTCAATTTATACATTACAATGGTCTTACTGAAAAAACAGTACGTGAATGGGCCTGTGAACAACCTAATAAATTCGATGGTGCAACTGTCGTTGTTGATGAAATACATAACTTAATTCGTACAATTAATAACAGTCAACTTGAAACATTCTATAAAGATGAACCACGTAATATGGCCCAATATTTACCAAAGTTCTGTAATGTAGGTGAACGTTATCGTATTTCCTATCTTCTTTATCGTATGCTGTGTAATGCGGTTGGTCTCAAACTAATTGCCTTATCTGCTACCCCAATTATTAACTTTCCTCAGGAAGTTGCTATATTAGCAAATCTTTTGTCAGGTGATACACGTATGGTAGAAGTGAATGTGCCTGGTTTGGAACGTCGTGCCGAAATATTACGATTTTTGGAACGTCATCCAGAAGTGGATTTTGCCGAAGTATTACCAAGACCTGATTTATCGGTAAGTCAAATACGTATAACACCTGTAGCAAGCGGATACCGTAAGGTATTAGATAAAACTGGAGCATTACGTGGATTTGTACGCGATCAACGTTTATCTGGTTTAGCAACCGAGATTGAACGTGAACGAGCATTAGAGCCCTGGTTTAATCGTATATCAGATGCCATGAATAAAGCAAATCTTCCAGCCTTTGGAACACCTACATTTTCATCCATAACTCGCTTACCAGATACAGAAAAGGAATTCCGTGAAATGTTTGTAGATACAGAAAATTTTGTAATAAAACCTCGTGTACGTCTACCATTAATGGCTCGTTTATCAGGATTAATTTCCTATTATAAGGGTGGTAAAGCAGACCTTATGGCACAAGTCACTAAAGATGAAGAAGTATTTGTTGACATGAGTGATTTACAGCTTAAGAAATATACAGATCAACGTAAAGCTGAAATTGATAAAGAATTACGTCAATCAAAGAAAAAAGCAGCACCAGGTGTACAATATGGGGATTTAACAAAGAGTATTAATAGCACGTTTAAGATTTTTTCACGTGCGGCATGTAATTATGTCTTCCCTGGTGAATTAGAACGTCCACAGCCAGCAGACTTTCGCGATGTATTGAAAATGATAGGCGATCGTGCTGAAAAAACAGAGGAAGAATCTGAGCCAGGAGCCGAAGCCGACATTATTACGAATGATGATGTAGTTCTTGCTGATAAAACAAAAATACTCGATGAGCCTACTACATATGAAGCAGCATTAGTGCGTGCTGTAGCTGATCTTCGTGCAAATGCTGCTACATATTTTTCCAAGGAAGCATTACCTAACTGTTCGCCAAAATTTCAGGCAATAATTGACCGTATACAGGAAAGTAAAGGACCTGCCTTAGTTTATTCTAATTTTAAGACATTAGAAGGTGTTGGACTCTTTGGTGTAGCACTGGAAACGCAATTAGCAATGAAAAAGTTTGATATTACACCAAACGGCGGAAATTGGGAATTAAGTTCCGATACATTAACTGGTGTAGCAGGTACAAAGTTTTATATTACTTATACAGGTGATGAAGATCGTCAAAAGCGTAAGATTTTATTGGATATTTTTAATGGTAAGTGGCAAAAGTTACCAGGCACATTGGCAAAGCAAATTAAAGACATGACTGGACAAGAGAATAATTTGACCGGTAATGTTGTAAAAGTATTTATGATTACACAGTCTGGTGCTGAAGGTATTTCGTTAGCAAATGTTCGCCAGGTTCATATTATGGAACCCTATTGGAACTATGTGCGTTTGGATCAGGTTAAGGGTCGTGCAATTCGTATTTGTTCGCATATGGACTTACCTCCAGAGGAACGTACGGTTGATGTATTTACATATATTGCTAAGTTTTCTCAAAAACAAATTAAAGACCGTGCGGTTATTGAGACACTCATGAATTTTGATGAAGGTAAATCTACAGATGAGCAGATTTTTGCCCTTCTCAAAGCTAAAAAGAAGTTAGCCGATTCTATATTAGATACAATGAAACAATCAGCAGTTGATTGTGAATTAAATGCTACAGAGAACGGAACATTGGCGTGCTATCGTTTTGCAGGCGTGCCTAGCATGGAGCCAATGTTTCATCCTTTGGTAGATGTACACGTGACCGAAGCCGAGGCAGCCATTCGTGCCGTTGTTTAGAGTATCCCAATACATAGCCACTATAATCACCATTACGAATCTCACGCCATTCTATAAATCCTAAGCGTTCATATAATGCTTTTGCGTTCAAGTTATCCTTACTTACCTCTAACCAAATATGGTCAACTCCAAAGTCTTTGACTTCATTCAATAGAAAAGAACCAATTCCTTTGCCTTGATGCTGTTCATCAATACATAGGAAACTAATTTCTAGGCCATCGGGAAGTCCTTTGGAACACTTATTTTTATTAATAATCATAAATCCAACAACCTTTCTGCCAAGTAATACAATACGAGAATAACTAGATTGGTCTCGCACTGCGTTACGAATCATAGAGTGACATGCTTTGTGAAATAATTCTTCGCCAAGCCGTATAACGGCATCGTGAAAGTGAGGTTTATAGTCTGTAATAGTGTACATACCTATCCTAATAAATACATATATTTCTAATAAAATAAACTCTACACGAAGATATAAAATCTTCTAGTGTGCCATAGTTTACACTAAAGTGTCGTTGCATATTCCTTACCACTTCCCTGACGTACTATAGGTGGATCTAACCATAATGATCGCGATTTATGTAAAGTTAATTGATAATTTAATTCCCAATCTAGTACATCCGCAAAAGGAAATAAAGTCCCAACTATTTTTTTTAGCATATCAACTTTAAAAATCATGGCATCCGTTGTACGTGTATGATAATAATAGGGTGCATTAAACCAATTATGAATATACTTAGCTTCATGGGGTGGTCGTAAACCAGCACCAGCAGATATTGATAAAAAGTCCCATGGCACTCCGTCAAGTTGTTTCATAGCATTCGCTAGTTTTTCTAAAAAATCATCATCAAATAAAACGTCGCTTTCTAACATCATAACAACTTGATGTCCACTTTCCAAAGCCTTTTTTGCCATATCTGCCCAATTCAACACTAATGAAATTTCACCTGGTTTTAAATTATTAGATGTACCTGACCGTTGAAATTCAATTGGTTTGCGATTTTGCCATGGATCATAGACACGATGGCATTCAGCAGCTGACAAGTCTGATCCATAGCATGCCAGCCCTATTGTATAGCATGAATTGTCTAGTTGATTATGATTCAACCATCTAGTTAAGTATGCTGCACGATCTGGCTCCCGCTGTATATCACATAAAATATATGTATGATCAATTGGCTTAGGCCAGTTAGTCATAATTATAAATATAAATGATTATATATTTAGGCCGCTTATCCATTAATTGGTCTTGAGCCATTCCATCCTAAGGCATAGTTCTGGTAAAAGTTACCATTGACGACCTTCTGTTCGCCACCAGGTAATGATAAATCAGGACCGGCATTGTAGTTAGGATCATTCATGTAGTTCATTTCGGCCTTGATTTCAGCATCTGATAAGACACGGTCATAGATGTGGAAGAACGCATAACTGGCTGGAGGTGTTGTTGATGCGTTCATTGTACCATTACAGCAGCCTACTTTAGGCTCTGTTTCATAGACACCATCACGCCAATGACCAGACCCAGCCGTAAAACGAGCATCAATACCACGACCAATAAAGATTTCACGCATAATAAAGTCAGGAAAATATGTCCAAGAACCACGGATATTGGCGTATAAGTCAGGATTGATTCCTTGGCCTACATTGACACCGTCAATATAAATTGCGTGAATACCATAGACATTCACATGTACAGCATAGTGATGCCATCCATTAGGATTGCCAGCAGCTGAACCACCAGCACCAACACCATACCACATATTACGAGAATAACCTGCTCCAACATTTACACCACTAGCACTTATCTGAGAATACATATTAATACGAGCAGTAAACTCTGTAATTGTACGAACTTGTTCAGTATCAGGTATAGTATTATTGGGGTCAAACGTATTAATAGTTGGCCACTCTGCCATGGATAAGGCAATTGGTGTTGCTCCAGCAGGACTATTTGATTTTGAATACCATGTATATGTTTTGAGGGCAGCCCAGCGTAGCGGGGTTAAAATCTTAATATAGGCATTTGGACCAGTTTGGAGAGACGTTATGCCATCAACCTGAGAAATAGAGGCACCTACATTCATAGAAACAACTGTACCATGACGATCCTTATCTGTACCACGGAAGAAATCAAACGCAATTACTGGAGCTGTTTCAGGGAAAGGCATCTGAGCCATTGTGTTAATACGATCCCATGCTGGGCCACCAATCTGTAATTGGCCAGTGGCATTAGCACTATTATACATTAATTCTACAATGTTATTCTGACCACCTGGAATAGTTACAGGTACATTATAATGTGTAGTATTTTGAATTAAGTCACGAGCAAATGTTTCAGAACCATTGACTGCCATACGAAATCCATTGGCAACCCAAATATCCATATTATTTGATAAATTATTTGGACCAGGATTCATTATCATACGTGTCTTCATCCATACAGGTGAGTTTGAACGAGACTTACCCATAGGTGAATTATCGTAATCCGCAATGTTTGTCCAACCAGTAGTGAGAATATCACGACCCATAAACGCAGGGTAAAAGATTTGGGTACGTCCCCAGTTACGTGTTCCAGAATCACGTGACCATGGCCCATCGTACTTGGCACTGTACCACATACGTTCCATACCAGGATTATTACAGGTGATTGGTAAATCACGTACAAATTTAATACCAAGACACTGTGTCATACTCTTATCTTGTACATCAGAGTCTCCATTTGTCATACCATTATACATATCGGCAAAATATTTCTTAACATCTCCCCATGTAGCCTTACCAAGTGCAGCTACAGTGGCATCTGTTGGTTTTCCAGTACCAGCATCCTGGCAACCGGCCTGACGGTAGGCACGTTCAACGCACATTGTAGGAAATGGTCCGGCATCATTATCATCAAAGACACACACATCAAAGTTATCTAAACCAACTGCTAAAAATGTAGCAGCCTCACGTAATAAAGGAGTAGACCCACTTTTCATAGTATTCCAAATCTGGCTATAGACCATTATAGCAGAATCCTTATCAATATTACCATAACCTAATACAGCATCTGGTATATTGATTCCACCTTGACGCATAATTTGTAAGGCCATAGCATCGTTACCACCTGGAGAATTGGCGTTATATAAAAGACGAAGAATGGTACCCTTTGTATTATATCCAAGACCCTTACATAATGAAATTAAGCAAGCACGAGATAAATTACCAGAAGCATCTGGAGTACATATTGTAATATCAGGAGCAGCTGTTAAGGATGGAGGACCATTATTAATGGCACAGGCAGCAGAATAAGAACCACCTCCTTTTATGAGACACTCACCGTCCTGATACCAATTACCATTCATTTGGTCACATTCAGCATTTGTGTATAAACGAATTAAATTGTCGGCACTTGGGTGTCCAAGGTCTGGATTACAATTGATACCATCTACAGTTACAGGGCCAGCAGCAGGTGGTGGATGGCATGTAGCACTAGATGTTGCTGGTTTTGTACCACAAGCATTAATATCATCAGGATATGATTCATTACCAGATGCGTTAATTGGAACAGCATAACCCTTGCTCATACAGAAACCACATACGTTCTTAATACCAGGAGCATCAATGAGGTCACAGTTTGTAATACGACGACATATCTTTATTTCTTCCATGCGTTGAGCAGTAGGAATATCCCATACCCATTGTCCACCGTGTGGTAATTTGTCTGGGAAAATAGGACCTTCAAATGTACCGGATGCACCAACGGATGGAGTAGCAGGATCGTCTATATACCACCAACCACAGTTATAGACTTGCTGTGGAATACGATTAGGTAAATTCTTTGGCATCTTTGCTTGACGACATAAGTTATCTAAGCCTACATATTTGAATCCTGGATCAACTGTAAGATATGTAGAGTAGTCGCGGTCAGGTGTATCGGGTAAATAAAGGTCGGGGGAATTGATAGCACCGTTGATATCATCTGTAGGAGCACCAGGTTGTGTAAAAATAGCCTTTAATCCCTGTTCTTGAAAACGAGTAAATAACTTTTGTGCGTAGGATGTTTGCTGATTTAAAAATGTACCATCACCGTCAGTAAATCCTTCAGGTTTGGATGATGGTTTTAAAAATAGGATTACCGCCAGGCATGTAACCACAATTAAAATAACGATAACCCATGGCTGCATGTTGTGATGCTCTACTTTATCTAGATTTTTTACAGAGTCTTGAACTCAACCCTTCATAGTGTAGAGTTCAAAAAAGAATTAATTATTTAATAACCTATATTACCATATAATGGCTGTCCTGTAAAAGGTGGCATAGACGCATTTGTACCACGTGCATTAGGTGGTTCAGTAAAATACCATGTCGCACGACGCATATCGGCTGGTTCATTGGATACTGTGCTCATTCCAACAACATGAGCATTACTCTGCCAATGGACAACCATGTATTGATTCTTATCTAATGGGCTTTGGAGTGAATATCCTGCCTTATCTCCATTGAGAGCTGGAACTAATATAAATGAAAATCCAGGTAATGTCCATACAGAGTAATCCATATTCATATACACATAATTGTTAGGTGCTCCATATAACATGCCTTGTGGAGCCTGGATAGAAATCGCATTGGCTACACCAGATGTTGATGGGACTATGACAAAATTATATAGAGATGAATCACCATTAATACCGCCAGACGCATTACCAGCATAAACCATTTTACAAGGACCTTGGTTATTTACACTTTGAATTCCCAAATAATATACATTTGTACCTTTAACAGCATTACGAATAGATACAGATAATCCAGTTGCTGAACCTAATAACTCTTTCATGGAATAACGAGGTGCGACTGCAGCATTATTGAAATTTACAGTATAGGGTATTCCATAGTTATTAATTGAATAGTGCTGATCCCAAATACGCTGTTCAGCAACGACACTCTGAGATTCATCAAGTAATTGTACAGCAGCAAACACTTGACGCTGTCCGCAGCAATCTGTGCGAGGATAGAATTTCGCACTACCAATATTGTATACACGTCCTAAGTCAACTATCCACCAGTCATTTACACTATCATTACCATCGCATAGACCATGATACTCACCATCTCCATGTGCATGAGTTGTAGCATTACCATCATTACCATACTTTGGTAAACCGGACCAAGGAAATTGACCATTTGCCCAAATATTTCTGGATGAGGTTGGTTTTCCTTTGGCAACTTCAATTCCATCTGTAGTAAAAACCTGAAGTTGAGGAATCTGTAAGCACCATTGTTGATCAAGATATTCCATAGAAGCTACTACACGTACATATCTAGCACGAGCACCACAATTGCTAGTTAAACTATTAGTATCAACTGACTTGTTAATACCATAGCACATACGGATAGCTGTTTCAGCCAATGGACCATTAGCTTTTGCTGCAGCACGACCACCGGCACCTTTTTCAAGAATCATGTCATTTGACCAGTAGTTGGCAGTCTTATGCCAAGAATCATAAATGAGTTGAACAGCATCAACAAGGCGATAACCGGCCTTAGTTAATGGATATGCCTGGTCATTGACATATTTTACGGCATCGTGATTTACGGTTTTTCCATCAGGTTTGAGAGGTGATAATGTACCGGAACGTTGGCATGCCTGGAATGGATATTGATCACGATCAGACTGTTGTCCCTCGCCATTACGAAGACCACTGCTACGTTCAGCTAATGTTACAGGATAGTTAGAATAAGTATTACGAATTGTACTTCCAGTAGTGTTATTAGAACCTTGTTCGCGTGTTGTGCTAGAATATGTATTCATATATAAGTAATCCATACATAATGGATCTAGTGTACCTTCACCAGCAGATGGATATACATTAATTATAATGTTTCCAGCATCATCTTCTGTTAAATATTCGCATGGAGAAACCATATTATAACCAAATAAAAGTTGGGAAGCAGCATTAATTGCATTACGAGATTGAACAGGATCAACTGTTCCATCAGAATTTAATCCAACACGCTTTCCATTGGTATCACGACCTGTCATAATCATAGTATATAAGCCGTTGAGATAGGCACTAATTGTATCCATAGAGCCATCACCATAATTATTTAATTGTGCCAATCCACCGTTGGTTGTAGCAAGTTTACCAGCGTAAGGATCACCACCAGCACCAATAAACATACTTGTCAAGCATTTCATACTATATTTACCTGGAGCCTGACCAGCAGCTAAACAAGGTGATGTTGCCATAAGGGTCATACTGAATGGTTGACCAATGAGTGGTCCAGCACGAGACATTGCACGATCTTCCTTATAGTAAGCATCCATGAATGTATTTGGTAATTGTACATCAAAGAAGGCAGATGCATGTGTTGGTTGATTAGACCAAATCCAGAACTGATTTGTAAGAATATTTGGAAAATCCTTAGAATGTGGAGATATGATTTGACTACTATTCGCAAATGTACCATAACGACGTAATGTTGAAAACGTTTTGAGACCATCAGGTCCAGTACTTGATGGAGGAAATGCATTGACTGTTGTAATAGTAGGTTCAAAAGGAATGACTCGAACCGCTTGTTTGTCAGATGTAGTTTCCCACTGAGCAACAAAGGCACGAAGACCCTGAGCCTGATAATCACCATCCTCAAATCTAGACCACATTGGGGGCTGTGTACTTTGGTCTGGTCTTGCCTTATCATAAGGAGCAAACCATGGAAGTGCTGTAGAATTGAGTTTTAAGTTTGTATCGCCAGTATTTGGAGGAGGCTTGACACCATAGCACCAAGAACCACCCTTTCCACCAGTCCAACCACAATCGTTTAATCCTTGACCTCCACATCCAGGGGCGGATGTTGACTGTGATGGATACATATTTCCAGAGGATGTCCAAGCACAACTACATGTTTGAGCACCATTGTTAAATGCATCCTGAGCTTCATCACCTGTTGCTAGACGTGCTCCAATAGATCCACATACAGCAGCAGCAGATGATTGTGTTTGGTTGTAACGATTATCATTTGTTAAGCTACGATTGAAAATGAAAGCTTCAGCTTGTCCACTACCCATTTGAGGTGTTTCCATACCAATATAAACACGATACTTGTTCAATTCCTGAACTTTACTTACAGGTACAACAAGTACTGTATCAGTACCTTCGGCAGAGCCAACAAGTTTATTATTAGAGTCGTATATTCTAATACGATGATAACCAGATCCTGTTGGGAATACTACACGTAAATTAACGTTTGTCTGACGAGTCTTAGGATCATAAATATACTGATCAGAGCCTGCTGATGGAACCTGAGCACATGTTGTAGGTGTTTTGCCTTCAGCAGTAACACCGGTGCCGGTATATGTCACAGTATTATTTACATCAGCTGAAGGTGTACCAAAACCACCTGAAGCACCAAATTCTAAACAGTCTTGACGATTAGCTTCTTTCTCGCATGTAGCCGCATCTACATATAAATAACCACCAGGACAGTCACCAACAGTAGCTTGATAAATAGGCTTTTTATTACCAGCATTGGCTTCAGCTAATTTGCGGTCATCGGGAAGAACTAGGAGACCACCAATCCATTTACCTTCATCGGGATTAGGGTCTGAGGGAGACCAAGGTGTACCCTTAAGAATACAGACACCACACTTCTTGAAGTTAGGATCCTTGAGAGCGGAGCATGAGCCACGTCCCTTGAGCGTTTGGCATTTCTTTGCTTCGGCAATAATAGCACTTGGAGGTGGTAATGTTTCTAGTGATACTTCGGTAGTTGTAGATAAATAACTACCCTTATTCACCTTTGGAACAAGCTTTGTTGTATTCATCGTAGCCTGAATCTGTTTGGACATATTCATAACCACCGTTGGATCATCGGAATTGGCAATATTTACAGCAGTTGGACTGATTGTAGGAGCCAAATGATTCGCGTTTTGAAGTTCAAACTTATTGAAGCCAATTCTATCTTTGGCAAATGAATCATATAGTTCAAGGCCGGAAGACGTATTATCAAAGCCCTCATTGGTTTTCTTTGTAAGCATTGGCAACACCATTAATAAAATGAGGCCAAGCACAATGATGCCAATTAGAATGCTGGCATTGTTCATTCTCTTCTACAAGTTATGCCTGATTTTTTTGACTCCATTGCCCTATGCTCATATTAAAAATATATACATATATAGCGTTAATATATATAACTAAATATAGTATATTTATACATTATCAGGACGAATATTTGATGTTGAATCCATATCACGTGTGATAATACGAAGTACTAGATGTGTCTGACGGCTTAAGTTAATTAGAGCTGCGTTTGCTTGATTGGGCTCATCGCTTGTATTATCTAACAAACTAGCAAAGGTTGATTCTGCACTTGATGAACCTCCAAAATAGGATGAACTGCGTGATACACTACCAGTCTTAGGATCATCAAATTGATTACGTACAAAAATTACATTACAATAACCAGCATTGTTACGACCGTCCTGTACTACACCGGCTCCGTCTACATATCCTGTTGCGACTACATATAATCCGGCTGAATTATTAATAAAATTTGCGAATTCTGTAGCGGCAGCAGATACAGTAGTTGGTGCGTAACCCTGAATTTGTATATTATCACCTTCACTTACAGCACTAAACGAGAAATAGGCTGCTGTTTTGATAAGAATATAGGCATTTTGAGGAGATGTAACACCATAAAGTGTATTGTTAGAACCAATAGTTGTAAATGCATCGCTCATACAAATACGAGCTATAGACTGAACATCTGAATCCGCAGATAATAATTCACCATTATGACGTTCTAGACGTATAGATAAACGTTGAAGTGTTGCCAATGGCGTTGGTGTATAAACCTTTTGTGTTTTTAAGAACTTAGGAATAAACCCAGTATAACCAGTCTTAGCTAATACAGGTGTAGCAGAGATTGCTGCTGTATTTTGAGCCAATAAATCAGACGACCATGTAGTATCGTATTGAACAATCGCAAATGTATTATCTTCATAAGGATTTGTAGAAAATCCATTATTATTGAGTTCAGCAATACGTACACCGGCAAATGGTAATGAAAATATATTAACTACGCGAGTAATATCATAAGCAACGCTTGGTGAGTTCGAGGCAACACGAACCAAGGGAGTCAATGACTCAATTGGCATAATTGCCTTCACAAACTCTATACGTTGTATATTACGAAAACGTTCTTGTAAGGCTGGGTTAAAGTTAAAGCCCTGTTTTTTGGAACCTGTGTTAAAGTTTACACTAAAATTGTAACGATTTTCTGTTGTATTACGTAGCCAATCACGATCCGATGAAGTTAAGAAAATATTATATTCTGTTTCACGATATTTTACAATATCTTCTTGTGGAATAATATAGTCTTGTGGACGAGGAGCAAGTAATGGTGGTGCCTGTTCTGCTTGAGGAGGTACAGGCTGCATAGCAGAGGGTGGTTCTTCACGAATCTCTAAACGAGGTGGAGGACCAGCTAATCCTAAACCACGAGCCTGGTCTTCACGTTGTTTTTGCATACGCTGCATTAAAAGTACAGGATCTTCATTTGATTCTAACATATCGGATTGTGTTCGAAAGTCAGGAACAGCTGGTACAATCGCAGGAGGAGGAGCACGTTCGGCCATTAACTTTTCATACCGTTGGGAAGGGTCTTCAAATAACTTATTAAAATCATTGTCATTTCCACGAGGAAGTGTACCAACAGAGACAACATTAGGTGCAGGAGCCTTTTGACGTTCTAGCCAATTATCGACGCTAGTTGTTGTTTCCTTTAATACTTCCTGATTTAAGGACTTTAGGGGTGCCTTAGTTCCTTGTATACGATTTACTTCAGTCATATAGTGTTTAACAGTATCTTGTAGACGTTTCTCCAAACGTTCAGGAATGGCCTGTGTACCTAATTGTTTCGCATAACGGCCACGAAGAAAGGTAAGAATCTGATTGTAATTTGTTCCATTAAGAAACTGATTTGCCGTCGGGGCAGGTTGTCGATTACCGGACATCTCTTCTAAGATTGTGTTAGAAACCCAGTTTTAGAACAAAACGCTTTTTAAGTACATAAAGTTGGCAGTGCTTTTTCAATAGCCTCGCGACGAGGTTTTTCCTCAGCAAATAATACATCACGAAATGCATTCATAGTATCATCATCCACAATATTTTTAGAAATGTTATAAAATGGACGACCACGTAATAAACAAATAATTACAAATAAACAGTACATTCCACATTCTGAACCCTTTCGTTGATGACGAATATCATTATAATAAACGTGTTCAATGCCTTGGTCTTTACAACGTTTCAATAATCGTGTCACTTCTTCTGGTGGTTCAATACCATAGGAATCAAAATAGTAAGCAGATTTAGCAGGTATATCTATAAAAGCACAAACCCAGTGAGAACCAGGTTCATCATGAGGATCAAGATTGAAAATGATACCGATTTTTGTCTTACCATTTGTGTTTGTCAAGTCTAGTTTACAAAGTTCATCAACAATACATTTTCCCCATGCACCTGATTTTTCATCAAAATCAATTGGTACAGGTCCAATAAATTCAAACTCAGGTATAGCCGCCTCATATTGAGTCATAACATCCTCAATATTGAAAGAATCAAGCCAGGTTGTTGGTTTATTATCCCATTCTTCGGGTTTCTCGGGGCGGAAAAACTTTAATAAATCCTTTTTGTTCGGTATACCAGGAAGTTTCTTAACCATACAATATTCTGTATCGCATTTATAATGTGATTTCATAGCTTGACGCATTTTTTTGAATAAATCCTTTACATTGGCACCTTTTCCAACTGTAGCTTTATTCTTTCGCGTCTTGGTAACATTGATTTTATACCGGGGATGCGTCTTATTCCATACACGTCGTAATTCTTCTAAAGACTTAGGCGGTAAACACGTTTCACCGTCCCGACGACGTAATGCTGGACTACATTGAAATGTTGTTGAAGCTGGAGTAGACTCCATGTTAATAAATCCATAGAAAAAAAGCACACAATACTGTAAGAATGGAAGTAGAAATAAAGGATGTATATTTTCGTCGTTTGATTGTACCCGTTGTGGTTTCTTTGCTTGTGTTATGTGGTGCTGTTGTTATTATAGCAACACCACCCGGTACACCAGCACAATGGGATACATTTGGAACTGCTTTTGGAACAGCAACAAAAACTGTAGGTGGCGCCTTGAAGAAATCATTGCGAAAGTAATTCGCAGCCAAATATAGAATATGGCATCGTCCGCAAATTGGTCGTACTATGTGGCTATTGCCATATGTGCGGTATTATTTTCCGTAGTTGTAGGTACATTTGCCACTTTAGTTCCAAAAGATTCAGCTCAAAATACTAAACTTCTAACAGTTGTAAGTGTATTTAGTTTTGCGGCTTCTATTGTAGCATATGCTTTGGCTCTCTATCATTTTAGTTCAAATCCATCTCATTTAATACAGTTTTTACTAGCCATTGTCATGATGATTCTTCTTCCGGCGGCATTAATTTCCATTAGTATCAGTACAATTACAATTAGTAATTTACGAGATACTCTTGCCGCACAACCCTAAATATTCAGTTATTCATTTCATCCCATATAAACGTAAGCGTTCCTTGTCTTTGTAAGATATGGAGCGGCTACATGTTCCATGGATGTTTTTTGGGCCTACCGGCAGCGGTAAGGTTTCACAAGCACGTAAATTAATCGAAGACGCACATAAATCAACTATTACATATCCTCTTGAGTCTCGTATTTTTAACGTAGGTGATAATTACGAAGCTCGTGTATTAGCAAGTCCGTATCATTTTGAGATTGATATTCCAAATCTGTCCATGCAAGATAAACAAATTATTGGCGAACTCTTAACAACATTCTTTTCATCTGGTGATGTGTTAAGTAGTTTGCGGTCATCGACACGTAAGCTTGTTATTTTACGTCGTGCTCATAGTTTATCATTACCTGCTGCTATACGAGTACGTAGTATATTACATCAATTTGTATTACCTCCCGACGCAGCAGGTATGTTATGGATTACTGCTCGTGAAATGACCGGTCCATTAGCTTTATTAGAAGATGCATTTGTACGTTATCGTATGCCTCGTATGTCTTTTACAGATTGGCAGCAACAAGACATACCAGAACCGCTCAAAACAGAAATCGCATGGGATCGTTGTATTGGTCGTATTGAACGTGTTCAGGAAATTGTAAAATTTTTTCCATCAGGAAATTTACCAAGTTGGCCACGTCGTATTCAAGATTATTATGACGAAATGGTGGAAATGCTGATATATCAAGCAATGTCAGGTAAAACACCAAATCTTACAATTGTATTATGGATTCGCGGTCGCGTATACCAGGCATTAAGTTTATGTCAAACAGGTCCTGAGATTATTGATAGCTGTGCGGCAGCATTACAACGTAAATATGAATTGTTAGAACCTCAGGTCTTTTGGAAGGCTATGCGTTCACTCACAAGCACCGAACCGCATACATCCTATCGTACGCCGTTATCTTTAGAATCAGGTCTCTTAAATTTATTTGATACAATTCGTACACATGCTAAACGTCGTTTAGAAAAACCTTTACCAATTCAGGATGAGCGACAAAGCGGCATGGACGCTCTTGCGACAAACAGTATTGTCACAGCCGTCGCTACAACAGCAGCCCCAGCCAAGACAACTGTCCGTCGCAGAGCGGCACCACGTAAAACAACAAGTACAACCTAACGGGTGGGATGAAGGCAAAATTTATAGTTTTATGAATCAGTCAGATACCAAAGCATATGCTATAGATCTTACATATGGTGGAATATTAGTTATTTATACAAATGAGCCATCCACAATCAAAACAATAGCAAAAGAAGTTAACTCAATACTACATTGGCTAGGTACACCAAAAGGATTTACAGTCTATGTATGGTGGCGTGATGATCCTCGCATACTCGAAGCACATACATGGCCTACAAAAACTCAAGTCAATGGTGGTTGGGCGACTCCTGGTAAACCCGCTGTTCATTTGTATAGAAAAGAAGAATATATACGTGTATTAATACACGAAACAATACACGCAATGAATTGGGATTGGGCGATGCCATCATCACCTTTACCATGTTGGGGGTTGGGCAAAAACGCTGTATTATCGCCCTATTTAGCAGAAGCCTGGACAGAATTATATGCCGAATGGTTATATTGTGGATGGTATAATATATCATGGGAAGCACAAAAAGCCTGGCAGCATCAACAGGCACTACAAATTTTAGCTCGTCAAGGAAATAAACCATGGGCTGAAAATACTAACATATTTGCCTATTATATTCTTAAAGCAGCATTAGCACCACATATATCATTTTTATGGATGTTTCAAACTGGACAATCAAACGAAGAGGAAAATCGTGTGTTATGTGCATTAGTTACACCTGAATTAGATGCTATGAGACAAGAGGCAAAAACTGTTAAACCAAAAAAAATAAGTATGTGTATGACCTTGTTAAAAAATTGAAGACTAGGCTATATATGAATAGAACAGTATACACTACACCACCTACATAAAATTATTACTTTCTTTCATTATGGGAATTCGTGGATTAACTGGATGGATAAAATGGACAGCAGGCTCGACACTAAAAGAGCCAAACTGGTCCGATTGGAAAGGCAAGAAAATAGGAGTTGATATTCTTGGCTTTCTATACAAGGCAAAAGCACTACATTACAATCCCTTGGTTTACCTTGGAAAAATGATTGCGGCTTTTAAGAAATATGATATTATTCCTGTGCCGGTCTTTGATGGAAAGCCGCCAGAGGAAAAGCGTGAAACGTTGAAGCAACGTTCAGAATTACGTGCTAGATCCGATGTTCGTAAAACAGAATTGGAAAAGGATATGGCATCCATGTCTACTACAGATAGAAGCGTAGCAGAACTAGAGTTACGTGCGTTGGAACAAAATACTACATTTCTTACCTCAGAAGAGCGTACACTAGCCAAGCAACTTCTATACGCATGTGGTGTAACAGTCCTTAATGCTTCAGGCGAAGCAGACAATGTGCTGGCATACTTTGCAAAGCGAGAAGAACTTGTAGCTATTGTAAGTAACGATATGGATTTATTAACGCGTGGTGTACAAATACTTCTTGTACCAGAAAACTATGCTCTTCCAGGAGATACATCAGGATGGACTCAATATACGCTAAATGCTATTTTGGAGTCATCATCCCTCACATATCAACAGTTTGTAGAAATGTGCGTATTGATGGGATGTGATTATACGGCAGGATTGAAAAGCTTTCCGTATAAGGCAGCATATTGGAACATTAAGTATCATAAGCTTAATATTGAAGATATACTAGCAAAACACAACATTGTTGATGTTAATCCTTATAAGAAGGCTATTATTATGCTTACTGGGGTTGATGAAACTATGGATTCACTTATGGGTTCAAAGCAATGGGATAAATGGGCTGAACCTACACATGCCGTTGAAGTATCTTCATTAGCTGAGTTTCGGAAGGCTAGTCTTGCAGAATTATCAGAAGATGAGTATAGTTTACTAAGCAATGGCCTCATTTAATATATTTGCGGCAGCCTTTACGGCAGATACAGTAGCACCGCCACCACTATGATGAATTGTAGCAGTACGCATAACCATGTAAAATGTACCAATCGTTAAAATAAATAAAATCAAAAACAGTATTGCTGATAATAATATATATGGAAATACACGACTAATAATATGACTTACAATAGGGTCCAGTAAAGATTGAAGTTTTTGCTGGTTTTCAGGTGTACGAAACGTAGCAAATATCTTATCGCCGATATGAGTTGCCATATCATTAGTTGCCTCTTGGTAACGGTCACGGTCACGGTCGTCTGACATTTTCAAGGCGTGCGGAGTTTTTTTGCGTAGGACATCGCACTCCACACTAAACCATGTTTGGCACCCCGGTTCGCAATAATGAATCAAACGCCTTTATTGTACCTTTAAAGACTCCAATAAAAGCAAATTTGCTTTTGGAGTTAAATGAACAACAGCAACTTGTCCCGACACTAGCACATCAGGAGCAACTACAAACATTTAAGACATCTATTGTTCAAGAACTTACAAAGTGTCATCAGTTATTCAAAAATCCACCAACGTTATCATCTCTTCTTTCGATAACACCCAATTGGGGGTTTATAAAGGGAGATTCCGGTGTACAATTAAGCCCTTATACACGTATAAATGTTCGGGGTGTTGATTCATCTAAATTACCATGTATGGTGGATTTAGTATTAGAAAGTGTTTCTATTTCCCCGGCAACGCTTTCACCAAACTTTGGTATTGAGTTTGTAAAGACGCTCTCCGATGTTATTGATTTTGAATGGGCACCCGTAGCATCAAAGGATGATTTGGAGGAAGTGTCCGATGTTACAAACACAGAAGATGGCACACTCACGTTAACGAACCCGGCAGAGAAATTACGAGCAAAACTAGCTGCGAAAGAACAAGTTCGCGAAGCATTTCGTATTGCCCAAAATGCTCATAACACGGCTGTAAATTTGGCTAATTCGTTTATGAATGAATTTGATCTATCCGATTCGGAATCTGCCTTTTCAGAATGGATATCCGAAGACGACGAAGAATAGCAAAAAAAAATAGTGATTAAGCAAGTAGAAGAACTATGGACTCCCGGAATATTGTATTGGCCGTCCTCATCCTCGCAATAGCCGCGGGTGTGTTTTACATGATTGATCCTACATTAGGTGGTTTACTACGCTCCAAGTCTGAGGGTTATGAGAACGTTATTTCTACAAACGCTCCACCTTCCATGAACGGCTTAAATGCAAATACATTCCCTAACTCTGGCATGAATGACCATAATATGATTATGAAGAACGAGCACAATGTCACTGATGAGAACACAACAAATAGTCCTATGTCACCAAATGTTATGTCCAACGGTGCCGTTGCAAGCGAGGGATTTGAAAACCCAAGCCCAATGCCATTTGCTTCTGCTGAAAAGCCAGCCAACTGCTATCCTAAGAATCAGTTAAATCCTCAGGAACTCTTACCTAATGACCCTAACTCCAAGTGGGCTCAGGTCAACCCACAAGGTGCCGGTGATATTGCCGGCAAGAACTTCCTCAATGCAGGTGCCCTCATTGGTGTAAACACCATTGGTCAGTCACTCCGCAACGCCTCTTGGGATTTACGTTCTGAGCCACCCAATCCTCAGGTTCAAGTCAGCCCTTGGCTAAATTCTACTATTGAGCCCGATTTAGTTCGTCGCCCACTTGAGATACAATAAATACTATAGAGAATTTAAATTTTTAAAAAGTTATTTTGAAAAAGTTGATTATAATCAATTTGTTCAAAATTTAAGATTTAAAACATCACTTTAATTCAAGCATGCCGCCCCGGCTACTATATGATGATATAGTAAAATTATTTGAATCCAAAGGGTGTAAATTAATATCGAAAACCTACGTGAATAACAAGAAGCAACTTGACTATATTTGTTCATGTGGAAGCAAGTCTATACATAAAATAAGTTTATGCCAATTTAATCGTGGCGACCGATGTAATAATTGTACGCAAGAACGTATGAAAAAGACTAATCTTGAACGATTCGGATACGAGTATGTAATTCAGAGACCAGAAAAGAAAGAATTGGCCTTAAAAGGTATACGAAAACATATTGCAGAAAAGAAACATACCTTGGAAGAATTACAAGATATTTATAAAAAGGCAGGATGCGTATTATTAGCAACTGAATATAAAGATAATAAAAAACTCCTATGAAATTCAAATGTATATGTGGAAAAGAAGGGAATATGACATATAATAAATTTACAGCAGGACATTTATGTTCTGACAATACATGTATGGATACACGCAAAAAACAAACAATGATAAAAAAATTTGGTTCCATATCGTATACAGGTACAGACGACTATAATATGCGTAGATCCGCAACATGCCTTGAACGGTATGGAACAGAATTTGCTGCTCAAAGCAATGAAATACAAGCCAAAATAGAAAAATCAGGCCACAGATTCAAAGTCTACACATTTCCATCAGGTCGCCAAGAAAAGGTACAAGGATATGAGCCATTTGGACTTAATCATTTACTCAAAACCTATAATGAATCAGATATAGTCTTAGGACGACAACATCAACCTGAAATATGGTATTATATGCCTAACAATAATAATATACACCGATACTTTAGCGATATTTATATTCCTAAAGATAATCATATCATTGAAATCAAAAGTACATATACATATGCCAAGGGCAATAAACAAGGTAAGCTTAAACTTCAAGAAGCCGCTTGTAAAGCACTAGGATATAAATATACATGTTTAGTATTCGATGACAAGGGCTTGCTTCAAACCATATAAACCCCAATAACTATGAATCATATAGTTATACTCAATGATTCATATTATAATTCCATATTTTGGGCAATTTCCAAATTATTTTCAACTATATCTTGATTCTGTAGCAAATAATACAGATATACTTCATGTAATATTTATTACAGATATTAATACAACTAAGTATAATTTTCCATCTAATACAACAATTATTAACAAATCATTTGAAGATGTTCGACGCCTTATTTATAAATTACTTATACAAGAGTTTACTATAGCTATTGAATATGATAATTTTCTAAAAACACCCTATAAATTAACCGATTTTAAGCCCTTACAACCTAAATTCTTTCAGTGTTGGCTTCCAAGTATACCTTCAACGGATTATATTGGTTGGGGTGATTGTGATGTTATACTTGGTAAATTATCAAACTTTATAAATATATCTAGACAACCATCACTTATAGGTCGGCATGGTCATTTTACAGTCTTTCGTAATATAGAGCCTTATTTATCTTTATATAAACAGATTGACCAACTTATACCACGTCTTATGGATGAACGTACTATGTATATAGATGAACATCAATGGGCAGCAGCAGCTGTACTAACAACACAAAAAAATAATCAATTATTTTGCGATATTTCTCAAACAATTTGTGATATAATACCCTGGCAGTGGATAACACATAAAGAGTTAACTATGACAACTAAACCAGAGACTATTATTCAATATTTAGTGTATGATGCCACAAATGGTCATTTACACATAGAGTTCAATGATACTACAAAACAAGAAACACCTTATGTTCATTTACAAAAACGAGCAATGACATTAACCTTTGATGATTATTTAGGTAAATTTTATATTCATAAAGATTCCTTTGACCTATTTCCAACTATATAGTTTAAGGAATAACATCAACAGTCCATCTATTGTAAGTAATATAAACAGCCGATGTTGATAATAAAACTATTTCCACAGCACTTCTAGCAATAATAGGTGGATCATTTTGTATAATTCCATACGGTATCCATAATATAGATGAAGTTACACTTAAATAACAGAATGCTAATGAATAAATATTTGTGCTTTTTTTTGTATATAATAAATACATAAAAATAAGACGTGCTATAATTGAAAAAGATACAGCTGTATAAGGTAATATAACTAGGATCAAAGTATCTACCATACTATATACTCCTAACTTTTTATGTATTCATAATTTTAGACTATTCAATCAAATATAAAATGAAGTGATGGTTTCACGATACATTGATTGGTAAAATATATCAATTCCATGATGACCATTAAATATAGCAATTCCACCAGCCAACGTCCATCCACTTTTTAGAAATAAAGTGACCTCTTTTTCTAAGTCACAAACACTATAGGCGGCAACGACTTTGTATTCTTTATCCATCTAAAGATATATTAAAAAACAACAAATTCTTTCATTTTTTGAGTATGCTTAGGCTATTACGTCAACAAGACCATAGTCTAGTGCTTCAGTTGCGTTCAAGTCTGTATCACATCGCAGCATGTCAACTAACCTTTCCTTGGTAATTTTTGTACGACTAATATAATATCCAATAACATGATCCATTAATTTTGTTATATTTTCATGATCTACACGAGCATCTGAATACTTACCCCAAAATCCAGAACGAATCTCATGAATCATCATAAAGGAATTGGGGGTTATAAAACGTTTAACACCTGCCAGACTGAGAAGTGTACCAGCTGAAGCACAATATCCAGTAATAACCGTATGTACAGGAACTTTCAATGCCTTCATTGTATCTACTGCTGAGAAGGCTGCATGGACAAGACCGCCATGAGTCGTCAGATACAGTGTAATGGGCACGGCCTCTACAACGACTGTTGAATATTTAGATTTAGACTTTTTTGCCCCATCTTCAGCTAATCGCATATCCTCTAGCATCTCAGTCTCCATTTCACGTAGTAATACGATTAATGATGTCATAGTTTTATATGTTATTCGGTCGGAAAAGTATATATTAGTTCCGCATCGACGAATATTAACAGTATAGTCTGTACGTCCAATAGCAGGCTCACGACGGGCTCCAATAGGTTCACCAGGCATATCATACTCCATTAAAATATAGTTTGTGAATATATTTTAATGTTCAATTTTCATATACGTAATCATGGATAGACTATTTAGACCAATTAAATTATAAGATTATTGTATAAAAAATGAAATCTAACGTTTATAAATATTATATCTTTATAAACTAATGGACTCTATACCTTGTATGATATGTAATCGCGGTGGTCATGAAGTCAGTAAATGTCCAACACTTGTTGAATCATTACGTGATGGATTTTATAGAGGTCAGGCAGAGCCAGGCGGACACGACCACGATGACGACGAACAACTAGTAACAGCCACAAAAGATATTTATCCATTATAAGATGGACGCGTCCGCAGTACCATGGGCAGTTTTTTTATCGATGGTAGGTGCTTCGTATGCGGCTCTTTATTTTAAAGGTTCCAAATACCCGATGGCACTTACAAAATCATCTGTAGATAATGAGTATTATTTGGTTCGCAATCTTAAAGATAAACAGGATGCAGCAGATCGTTTGGCTCGTGTCCGTGCTAAGATTCTTCGCCTACGTAAATACTTAGATCAAACACACCGCGATAAGCCCTTCGTAACCCAAATGTTAGATAATTTTGATTGTTCTGCTAGTCGTTTTAGCGAATCTACACCCGATGCTCAGTATACTTCATATTCAGTAAACAAAGGTGAA